>ENA-USUG01002150-USUG01002150.1-human-gut-metagenome-genome-assembly--contig:-NODE-2150-length-30521-cov-33.966594_pt1 | contig 30521 bp, 26 predicted proteins | sample MGYA00250059_ERZ773394 | MGnify/ENA primary metagenome ERZ773394 (study PRJEB29103, sample SAMN06111957) | human gut metagenome | biome: human gut; feature: ankylosing spondylitis patient; material... | reverse complement strand
CCGTCCAGAAGATTGGCAATCATCTTGGTGTAGCCGCCGATGGGAATGCCCTGATACAGCGCGTTGAAATAGTTGTTGTCAAAGGTCAGCCGCACAGGCAGGCGCTTGATGATAAATGCCGGCAGGTCCTTGCAGTCGCGGCCCCACTGCTTTTCGGTGTAGCCCTTGATGAGCTTCTCATAAATGTCGCGGCCTACAAGGGAGATGGCCTGCTCCTCAAGGTTCTGCGGCTCGTGGGTGATCTCACGGCGCTGCTCCTCAATCTTGGCGGCTGCCTCCTCGGGTGTGACGACGCCCCACATCTTATTAAAGGTATACATGTTGAAGGGCAGCGAATACAGCTCACCCTTATAGTTGGCAACGGGAGAGTTTGTAAAGCGGTTGAACTCGGCAAACCGGGTGATATAGTTCCAGACCTTTTTGTTGTTGGTGTGGAAGATGTGCGCACCATACTTATGGACGTTGATACCCTCGATGTTCTCGGTATAAATGTTGCCCGCAATGTTGGGGCGCTTATCCACGACCAGCACGGATTTGCCGTGGACCTTGGCCTCATGGGCGAAGATGGCACCGTACAGACCGGAGCCGACTACCAGATAATCATATTTCATATAACAGGTGTTTCTCTCTTTAAAGTCACAGGGATATTGTGCGGTAATGGCATGGAGAGCCTTACTCCACCGTCAAAAAGCGGCAGAAAGGCGTTTCAGTCTCTGCCGAATAGATCTCTTGTGTAGACCTTGTCCTGCACATCGTTGAGGCAGGCATCGTAGCGGTTGGCCAGAATGGCCTGACTCTGCCGCTTGAATTTGTCCAGATCGTTGACCACTACCGAACCGAAGAAGGTCTTGCCGTCCTCCAGCGTAGGCTCATAGATGATGACCTGTGCGCCCTTGGCCTTGATGCGCTTCATGACACCCTGAATCGAGCTTTGGCGGAAGTTGTCGCTGTTGCTCTTCATCGTCAGGCGGTAGACGCCGATCGTGACGGGCCTTTCGCGGCTTTCGTCAAACTCATTTTCCTGATCGTAGCCGTAGTACCCGGCCAGCTTCAGCATGCGGCCAGCGATGAAGTCCTTGCGGGTGCGGTTGGACTCCACAATGGCCTCGATGAGATTTTCCGGCACATCGGCGTAGGCTGTCTTTGCGTCCAGCGTAGCGGTCAGATCCAGCTCCTTCTCAGCCAGATATTTCTCGATGTAATCATCCCGGATCGGCGATTTGCGTGCGTTGATCAATGCGACCTTTTCCGGCAGGATATCCACCGCCGTCACATGATGGTGCTGGGAAAGCAGCGTGGCAATCGAAAGCCCCACATAGCCGGTCCCGGCCACCGCGATCTTATATTTTTTCATAGCAGTTTATACTCCGCAGCTGCGAATTTTCCGTAAGGCAGCGGTCAAAATTGCGCCGTGCCGGCTTACCGTATGTGAGTTTCTTATAGCACGTCACCGGCGACAATTCAATATTGCCGCTTCCCTCAGAATTGTTTGAACAATAATCCAGTATTGAAAACAATCGTCTCTACTCAGTCTTTGCTGTATCTGCTAAGATAGAATCACGGTACTGGCGTGGTGTCAGACCGGTTTGTTTACGGAAAACACGATAAAAGTAATTGTCATCCAGGAATCCGATCTGCTGGCAGATCTGTGCATTGGACAGATTCGTATCGCAAAGAAGCTTCATCGCTTTTTGGATGCGCAGGTGCGTGATCTGCTCGTTGATGCCGCAGCCATAGAGCTGCCGTGAAAGATAGTACAGCCCGGTACGGCTTAACGAAAGATCACGGCAGATCGTTTCGTTTGTCAATGTCTCATCCAGATGTTCCGCCAGGTAGCGGCTCAGCTTTTCCTGCGCACTGCCCGCTGCCAGCCTCGTCAGCCCCTTTTGGTACAATGCAGCCGCCGCCAAAGCCAGCAGATCCGCTGCTGATTTCAGCACCGGATAGGGCGTGCGCGGCAAGGCATTATAGGCTTTTTGCAGTGCCGTTTTATCAATTGCGTAAGCCGAGCAGCATTTTTGCGCATAGCTCCACTCGCTCTGCTCATCGGCCCCCTGTACAATGTGGCTCAACAGCAAAAAGCCCACAACAGCACCATCGATCTGGACCGGCGTGATCACTTCGATCAACCCCGCATGGCAGGGGTAGATGATCGTCTGCTTTTGCCGCGTTGCCTTGCGGCAAGCCGCCTGGTCACACAGGTAACAGCCGGTCTTGCCATCAGGCACACTGCGGATCAAGCGGCAATAAGCTGGCAGTTCCGGCGGATAGGCAAGCACTTCGATTCCATACGAATCAAAAACGGCGGAGCGCAGCCCCGTAAGGCAGTGAAAATCCTGCAAGAGGACCAAAAGCTCCTTTTTATTGAAAACGGTTCCCATGGGTGCGCTCCTTTCCGAACATTAAGATAGTTTTATGATAAAGACCATCCTTTATTTTGTCAAGGAGGATTCCTATGATTGACTTAAAGCAGTGTTCTCTCGGCATTGAGTTGGGTTCCACCCGCATCAAAGCTGTGCTGGTGGGCGATACCTGCAAGCCTGTGGCCCAGGGCGATTTCACCTGGGAGAACCGGCTGGAAAACGGCATCTGGACCTACCCGCTGGAGGAAGTCTGGCAGGGTGTGCAGGCTGCCTACGCGGCATTGGCTGCGGATGTGCTGGCCAAGTGTGGCCAGCCGCTGACCACAGTGGGGTGCATTGGCGTTTCGGCTATGATGCATGGGTATCTGGCGTTTGATGCTGCGGGCAAGCTGCTGGTACCGTTCCGCACATGGCGCAACACGATGACCGGCGCGGCAGCAGAAGAGTTGACCTCGGCGTTCGGGTTTAACATCCCGCAGCGGTGGAGCGCAGCACACCTGTACCAAGCCATGCTGAACCGCGAGCCACACCTGCCGCAGCTGGACTTTTTCACCACGCTGGCAGGCTATGTACACTGGCAGCTGACCGGGCGCAAGGTGCTGGGCGAAGGCGATGCCAGCGGCATGTTCCCGATTGACAGCACCACCGGCGGGTATGATGCCGCAATGCTCGCAAAGTTTAACGCACTGGCAGACAGGCAAGGCTGCCCCGTGGATCTTGTCAAACTGCTGCCTACCGTTTTGCCCGCAGGCGAGGACGCCGGTATGCTGACCGTCGAGGGGGCGAAGCGGCTCGACCCCACCGGCACGCTGCAGCCCGGCATACCGTTCTGCCCACCGGAGGGCGACGCCGGCACCGGCATGGTGGCAACAAACAGTGTCGCCCCGCGCACCGGCAATGTCAGCGCAGGCACCAGCATTTTTGCCATGGTCGTCCTGGAAAAGCCGCTGTCCAAGGTCTACCCGGAAATCGACATGGTCACGACCCCCGACGGCGCGGCGGTCGCCATGGTCCACTGCAACAACTGCACCAGCGATTTGAACGCCTGGGTCGATCTGCTGGCCGAGAGCGCGGCACTGTGCGGAGCAAACATCAACAAAGGTGCGTTGTTTACCCTCCTGTTTAACGAATCGCTGCACGGTGCGCCTGACTGCGGCGGCATCACGCCCGTCAACTACATTTCCGGTGAGAGTGTCACCCACCTGGACGCGGGCGTCCCCCTGCTGCTGCGCCGCCCGGACAGTGCGTTTACGCTGGCCAACTTTATGCGCGCCAACATCTATTCTGCCTTTGCCACGTTGGCGATGGGGCTGGAAATTCTGCGCAAAGAAAATGTGGCTGTGAATACCCTGCTCGGCCACGGCGGCATCTTCAAAACGCCGGGCGTGGCCCAGCGGTATCTGGCTGCGGCGGCGGGTGCTCCTGTGACCTGCATGGAAACAGCCGGTGAGGGCGGTTCCTACGGCATGGCCCTGCTGGCTGCGTATCGTCTGCACCGCGCCGACGGTGAAACGCTGGCCGCGTATTTGAACCGCTGCGTTTTTGCCGACGCCCAAAGCACGACCCTGTTTCCCGACCCCGCCGAGCAGTCCGGGTTTGCCGCCTTTTTGACCCAATACCAAACCGCACTGAAAGCCGAGCGCGCCGTTGTAAAATAAGGGCTTGCATGCGCCGGCTGCCGGGCAATGCCAGCCAGCGGCGGAAAGGCCGGAACAACAGCTGTTCTTGAACGATTTAGCGTTAAAGCAGAAAGGATAACCTATGCTGGAAGCATTAAAGCAGCAAGTTTATGAAGCCAACATGGAATTGCCCCGCCGAGGGCTTGTAACCTACACCTGGGGCAATGTTTCGGGCATTGACCGCGAAAAGGGGTTGTTTGTCATCAAGCCGTCCGGCGTGGAATATGACGAATTGACGCCCGCTATGCTCGTTGTTATGGACCTGAACGGCAACAAGGTCGAGGGCGATTTGAATCCCAGCAGCGACACCAAAACACATCTCGAGCTGTACCGGGCCTTCCCGCAGTTGGGCGGCATCGTACACACCCACTCGACCCACGCAGTGGCCTTTGCCCAGGCGCGGCGCGACCTGCCCGCCTTTGGCACGACCCACGCCGACTATTTTTACGGCCCTGTCCCCTGCACGCGGGAGCTGACGCCTGGAGAAATCGACGAGGACTACGAGAAGAACACCGGCAGGGTCATCATCGAGACATTCCAAAACCGCGGCATTGACCCGGTGCATGTACCCGGTGTTCTCTGTGCCAGCCACGGTCCCTTTACCTGGGGCAAAGACGCGGCACAGGCTGTCTACCACGCTGTTGTGCTGGAAGAAGTCGCAAAGATGGCAATTTTGACTCTGACCATTGACCCCGATGCACAGCCTGCCCCACAGCATGTTTTGGACAAGCATTTCATGAGAAAACACGGACCCAACGCCTATTACGGCCAGAAATAAGGAGGTTTTACCGTATGAAATTTTACATTGATACCGCCAACGTCGACGAGATCCGCAGTGCCAACGACATGGGCATTATCGCCGGTGTCACCACAAACCCCAGCCTGATTGCCAAAGAGGGCCGCGACTACGCCGAAACGTTGAAAGAGATTGCCACCATCGTGGACGGCCCCATCTCCGGCGAGGTCAAGGCGACCACAACCGATGCCGAGGACATGATCGCCGAGGGCCGCGCCATCTACGCGCTGGACCCGAAGCACATGGTGGTCAAAATCCCCATGACCGCCGAGGGGTTAAAGGCCATCAAGGTGCTGTCCGGCGAGGGCATCCCTACGAACTGCACACTGATTTTCAGCGCCAACCAGGCGCTGCTGGCAGCCCGCGCGGGTGCCACGTATGTCAGCCCGTTTTTGGGGCGTCTTGATGACATCGGCCAGCCGGGCATTGATCTGATCGAGACTATCCATGATATATTCCTGAACTATCCGGACATCGAGACCCAAATCATCGCCGCCAGCGTGCGCAATCCCATCCATGTGACCGACTGTGCCCTGGCTGGTGCCGACATTGCCACGGTGCCGTACAAGGTCATCGAGCAGATGCTTCACCATCCGCTGACCGATGCCGGCATTGAGAAGTTCAAGGCCGACTATACAAAAGTTTTTGGCGTCAACGGATAAATCTTCCGTAAGGGGGAGACAAAGATATGTACTATATTGGGATCGACCTCGGCACCTCTGCGGTGAAGCTGCTGCTGATGAACGAAACGGGCAGCATTGCCAACATCGTCAGCCGGGAATACCCGATCGCCTTCCCGCATCCCGGTTGGAGCGAGCAGGACCCCGCCGATTGGTGGGCGGCGGTCTACGACGGCATCCCCGCGCTGCTGGACGGGTTTGATGCGTCTCAGGTCAAGGGCATCGGCGCGGGCGGCCAGATGCACGGGCTGGTGGTGCTGGACAAAAATGACACGGTTATCCGCCCCTGCATCCTTTGGAACGATGGCCGCACCCAAAGGCAGGTCGACTACTTAAACGGTGTTATCGGCAAAGACAAGCTGAGCCGTTACACCGCAAACATCGCCTTTGCAGGCTTCACCGCACCCAAACTGCTTTGGATGCGGGAGAACGAGCCGGACAACTTCGCCCGCATCGAAAAAATCATGCTGCCGAAGGATTACATCAACTATAAGCTGACCGGCGTCCACTGCACCGACTATTCCGACGCATCGGGCATGTTGCTGTTGGACGTGGAGCACAAATGCTGGAGCAGGGAAATGCTGGACATCTGCGGCGTGCAGGAATCCCAGCTGCCGAAGCTGTTTGAGAGCTGGCAGCCCGTCGGCACGCTGACTGCTGAAGCCGCCCAAACGCTGGGCCTGCCTGCGGATGTCGTCGTTTGCGCGGGCGCGGGCGATAACGCCGCTGCGGCTGTCGGCTGCGGCGCGGTGGGCGGCGGTAAGTGCAATATTTCCTTGGGCACATCGGGCACGGTGTTCATCACCAGCGATACGTTCGGCGTCGACAAGCAGAACGCCCTGCACAGCTTCGCCCACGCGGACGGAGGGTATCATTTGATGGGCTGCATCCTCTCGGCTGCGTCCTGCAACAAGTGGTGGAGCGAAGAAGTGCTGCACACCACTGACTACGCTGCCGAGCAGACACCCATTACGGCGGACAAGCTGGGCGCGAACGACGTCTACTTCCTGCCCTACCTGATGGGCGAACGCAGCCCCCACAACGATCCTGCCTCGCGCGGTGCGTTCGTCGGGCTGCGGATGGACACCCCGCGTGCTGCGCTGACCCAGGCGGTGCTGGAAGGTGTGGCGTTTGCGATTCGCGATTGTGTGGAGATTGCGCGGGCACAAGGCGTGAAGATTAAAGCCAGCACGCTCTGCGGCGGCGGTGCCAAAAGCCCGCTGTGGCGGGAGATTTTGGCGAACGTGCTGGGCATCCCGCTGACGCTGCCCCAGACCGAGCAAGGCCCCGGCTACGGCGGCGCGATGCTGGCGGCGGTGGCCTGCGGGGCATACCCCAACGTGCAGGCCTGTGCCGAGGCGCTCGTCCACGCCAAGAGCACAACCGAGCCGGACGCCGCGCTCGTCGAAAAATACAACGCGCGCTACGCCGTGTGGCACAAGCTGTACCCGGCACTGAAAGTATCCTTTGCGGAAATGGAGGCACTGCAATGAAGATTTTTTCTGTAACCGACCCGGAATTCAAGCCCTATGGCCGCGTTGTGACCGGGCTGGATACCGCCAAAGCGGAAATTTTGGCCGCCTTGGCAAACACCCCGCTGCCCGCAGCTACGGATTATGTGGCCGAGGACGCAGCCCTGCAGGAACTGCCCGCCGCCGTCGAAGTGTCGGAGCATCTTTTCGGCGGCATGCCCTGCCAACTGGGCTGGTGCAACGGTCACAACACCTATTTGAACTGCCTGGAATACCACCGCGACAGCGAGTTCAATCTGGGTACCGAAGATTTTGTGCTGTTGCTTGCCAGGCAGGAGGAAATCGCGGGCGGCAAGCTGGACACCGCCAAGGTCAAGGCGTTCCGTGTCCCGGCAGGCACACTGGTGGAAGTCTACGCCACGACGCTGCACTACGCGCCCTGCCATGTGGACGCAGCCAAGGGCTTCCGCGTGCTGGTAGCTCTGCCCAAAGGCACCAATACCGCAAAGCCCGCCATCAAGAATGACGGCGGCGATGACCCGCAGCTGTGGGCCCGCAACAAGTGGCTGTTCGCTCATCCCGACAGCGCCGAGGCCAAGGCCGGGGCGTATGTCGGATTGGTGGGGGAAAACGTACATATTTAGGAGCATATAGAATGCTCCCCTACGATACAGGAAAGTTCCACGGCATCCCCGTAGGGGCGGATTCCATATCCGCCCGCCATTGCAAAATGTGTAAATATATAGGAGGCAAAACCATGAAATCATCCAACATCCCCGAGGTCAAGCTCGGCATCATTGCCGTCAGCCGTGACTGTTTTCCCATCGCCCTAAGCGAGAAGCGCCGCGCTGCCATCTCTGCCGCCTGCGCCGCCAAGGGCACTGACCTGTACGAGTGCAAGACCACTGTCGAGAACGAGCACGACATGCAAAAAGCCGTGGCCGAAGTCACCGCCGCAGGCTGCAATGCGCTGACCGTATTCCTCGGCAACTTCGGCCCCGAAACACCCGAAACGCTGATTGCCAAGCACTTTGACGGCCCCTGCATGTTCGTAGCGGCAGCCGAGGGCGACGGCGATATGATCAATGGCCGCGGAGATGCGTACTGCGGTATGCTGAACTGCTCCTACAATCTCGGCATGCGCCATCTGAAGGGCTATATTCCCGAGTATCCCGTCGGCACGGCGGAGGAAATTGCCGACAAGATCGCCGAGTTTGTGCCGATTGCCCGCACCATTCTGGGCGCGCGTGATTTGAAAATCATCACCTTCGGCCCGCGCCCGCAGGACTTCTTCGCCTGCAATGCCCCCATCAAGGGCCTGTATGAGCTGGGTGTTGAGATCGAGGAAAACTCCGAGCTTGACCTGCTCGTTTCCTACAAAGAGCATGCGGGCGACCCGCGCATCGCGGACGTCTGCAAGGACATGGCCGCCGAGATGGGCGAGGGGCACTATTACCCCGACCTGCTGACCCGCATGGCGCAGTTTGAGCTGACCCTGCTCGACTGGGCCGAGAACCACAAGGGCAGCAAAAAGTATGTTGCTTTTGCTGATAAGTGCTGGCCCGCTTTCCCGTCGCAGTTCGGGTTTGAGCCTTGCTACGTCAACTCCCGCCTTGCCAGCCGCGGCATCCCCGTGGCCTGCGAGGTCGATATTTACGGTGCCCTGTCCGAGTACATCGGCATGTGCGCCTCCGGCGACACCGTCACCCTGCTGGACATCAACAACAGTGTGCCCAAGTACATTTATGATGAGGACATCACCGGCAAGTTCAATTACAAGCTGACCGATACCTTCATGGGCTTCCACTGCGGCAACACGCCGTCCTGCAAGATGTGCAGTGACCGCGCCGTCAAGTACCAGCTCATCCAGCACCGCCTGCTGGAACCCGCCGGCAGCGACCCCGATTTCACCCGCGGCACGCTGGAAGGCGACATTGCGCCGTCCGACATCACGTTCTACCGTTTGCAGTGCGACAGCGAAGGCCAGCTGCGCGCCTACATCGCTCAGGGTGAAATTTTACCCGTTGCAACGCGGTCTTTCGGCGGCATCGCCATCTTCGCCATTCCCGAGATGGGCCGTTTCTACCGCCATGTCCTGATTCAGAAGCGCTACCCGCACCACGGTGCCGTTGCCTTCGGTCACTATGGCAAGACGCTGTTTGAAGTGTTCAAGTTCCTCGGCATTGCGGACATTGCCTACAACCAGCCCAAGAGCCTGCCGTATCCCACAGAAAATCCGTTTGCATAATAATAAGGGAAGGTAAAGAAGATCTGCGTATGAATCAGCAAGGATCGCAGAAGATCGACGCTTACCGGCGTGCCAGCAACTATCCGGCAGCCGGTCAGCTCTATCTGCCGGATTTTTTTCCCCCCCCTGCTGCGCCGCCCGCTGAAGCGTGAGGACGTCAAGCGCAAGCTCATCGCCCACAAGAACTGCATCCACGAGATCGGTCAGGATATGCCCGAAATTTTGGATCGGAAGCGGCATCTGCCGGAGAAAGTCTACACTTTTTAATTAAAATCATTCTTCACCGCAAAAAAAGGTGCGTTCACCCCTTGGCCCCCTCTGCGAGGGGGTTCCGCCCGCAGGCGGTGGGGGAGAGAACTGTACGGTTGCCCAAAACATTTCGGGCTATGGCAAGGTTCTCTCCCTCCGCTCCCCCTCTGGCGCAAGCGCCACCTTCCCCGTATCGGGGGAGTCTGTCTCGCAGAGGGAGGTTTTTCGACACGCCGAGGAGAGATGTGGCTCACATCTCTCCTTTTTGCGGTGACTGGCAGGTGGAAAGTGCAGCCTTTTCTGCACCACCATAGGATTTGAACCAACCGTCCTTGATCTCACAGACCTTGGTCGGCGCGCTCAGCGAGATTTCATCCGGCTTATCCTTGCCGTACACGACCATGCCGTGCCGCACGCCAAGGCTGGTCATCACCTTTTTGCTGACGCTGCGCATCGGCAAGGAGAAAAACACGCCGATCCTGCGGTTTGCCTGCATCTTTTCCAATGCGGCATATATGGGCTTTCCGCTGATTCAGGCGCTGTTCGGGGCCGAGGGGCTTTTGTACGCCAGTGCTTATGTGACAGTGTTCAATATTTTACTGTGGACCGTTGGCTATGCGATGGTCAGCGGGAAGGTCCGCCCCGGAGAGGTGCTGCACAGCATCCTGACAACGCCGGTGCTCTGGTCCGTTCTGCTGGGCCTGACCCTGTACCTGTGCCGGGTCAATGTGCCGGAGCTTATCCGCCAGCCGCTGCAGCTGGTCGGCAACATGAACACACCGCTCTCGATGATTATCACCGGTATGCTGATTGCCGTCAGCAAGCCGGAAAAGCTGCTGGGCAACCGTGAGATATACCGCATCATTCTGATACATATGTTGTTCATCCCGCTGGTGAGCTTTCTGCTGTTCCGGCTGCTAAGTGTGCAGGGCATGGTGGCCGAGGTCGTGCTGCTGCTTGAGGCCTGCCCCTGCGCCGCCATCACCTCGGTGTTTGCCGTTCAGTTTGGCTATGACGAGGACCTCGCGGCCGGTTCTGTCGTTATAACGACCTTTATCAGTATTGTGGTGCTGCCGCTTTGCGCTATGGCTCTGACAATGATGATGTAATAAGTGTGAAGGCGTACGAATTAACTCATTCTTCATGGTTTGCCAAATTTGCATAGTATTATAGGGACGCAGAATAAATCAAGCCAAGATATTTCAGCATATTTCAACAGCAAAGCGGCACCGCCATGTGGCGGTGCCGCTTTGCTGTTGAAGGAGAAAAAGTAAGTTTGCGATCAGCCCTTATCCGCGCCGGCGGTAATGCCCTCGACATAGAATTTCTGCATGATGACAAACAAAATCGAGATGGGGACGGACACCAGCACACCGCCTGCACAGAACAGCGCAAAGTAGTTGTTGATGAGCGTTCTCTGCAGCATATTGAACAGGCCGATGGCGACTGTCCAATCGGTGGAGACGCCGGAGTTCAGAATCATCTTCGCCACAACGAAGTCCGTCCAGGGAATCATAAAGGAGCTGATGATGGTGTACACCAAAATCGGCTTGGACATCGGCAGCACGACCTGAAAGAATATCCGCGCATCGGAGGCACCGTCCAGCTTGGCGGCCTCACGCAGGGAAACCGGCGTGGTATCAAAAAAGCCCTTGCAGATCAGGTAGCCAAGTCCAGACGAACCGGCATAGACCATGATAAGACCGGCGTATGAGTTGGTCAGGTTGAGGTACTTCAAAACGAAGTAAACTGCAATCATCGCCAGAACACCGGGGAACAGGTTGACAATGACCGACAGATTCTGGAGCAGCCTGCGCCCCTTAAAGCGGCAGCAACTCAATGCGTAGGCGACCATCAGCACAAAGCAGGTGGAGATAACGCAGGTAAAGCACGCAACCACAAAGGTGTTTACAAACCACCGCGGGAACTGCGCAACGGAATCGGGGTGGAACATGATGTTGGCGTAGTTGTCCAGTGTATAACCAGCGGGGAAAAAGCGCCGCACATTGATGCCCCGATCGGTGGAGAAGGAGGTTGCCACCAGCCAGACAATGGGCACCAGCCAGATACCTGCCAGCAGGGCAAGAACCAGATGGCGGATGACGCTGCGCACACCGCGGACGATGCGCCCCTGGCGCAGCTGCGCCTGCGAGCTGCCGGGCAGCGAAACTGTTTGCTGTGTCAAGAGAACGTCGCCTCCTTTTTATTGATGAAGCGGAAGCAAACCAGTGTGAAAATGGCACAGATGATAAACACCATAATGCCGATGACCGCCGCCATCTTATAGTTGTACTGCTCCTGTGTCAGACGGAACAGCCATGTGACCAGCAGGTCCACTTCCTTGGCGCTGGACGATGCCATGGCTTGATCCTTAGTGATGTAGACATCCTGCGTCAGCAGGTAGATGACATTGAAGTTGTTGACGTTCTTGACGAAATCCGTCACCAGCGCGGGCCCCTGCACACTGAGCAGGTAGGGCAGCTTGATATAAATAAAGCACTGCAGCGGGCTGGCACCGTCGATGGTAGAGGCTTCCAGAATATCGCTGGGGATGTTCATCAGCACACCGGTGGCAATCAGCATCTGGTACGGTATACCGACCCAGATGTTGATCATAATGATCATGAACTTAGCCCAATGCTGATCCGTCAGAAACGGGATATGGTCCATGCTCTGCCCCAAAAGCCCAATGGTTTTGAGCAAATCAGTGACGCCCGCATTGTTCATCATGGTATTGCAGATACCGGCATCCGAGAAGAAATTGCGCACCAGCAGCAGCGTGACAAACTGCGGCACAGCAATGGTAATCATAAACAGGGTACGCCAGAGCCGGGGGCACTTCGTCTTTTTGTTGTTGATGAACATTGCCAGAAACACGCCGCCGAAGAAGGTCGTGAAGGTTGCAAAGAACGCCCAGACCAGTGTCCAGCTCAGCACCTTGCCGAATGCATAGCTGAAGGTCATCGACAGCGACTGGCCGCCAAACAGCGAGGCAAAGTTTGCCAGCCCTACCCATGTAAACAGCGCGGCAGGCGGCATGTGCTGCTGGTCGTAGTTCGTAAAGGCAACGGCAATCAAAATGAAGAGCGGTACAATGGTAAACACCACCACGCCCAGCACCGGCAGCGTCAGCAGCGTGACATAGAATTTCTCATTAAGGTAGCAGTTGATGTCCTGACGGAAGCTGTTGGGCTTTTTACCGGCAGCCTTTTGCTGCTGCAGCAGGTAATTCGACTGCACGACCATCATGGTCGCCACGACCAGCGAGACAATGATCACCATCGCAATGACGCTGAGCAGCAAAATAGCAAACGAGTTATCGTAATTGTTGACCTCGTTTTTGAGGGTCACCGGGTTGAACTGCATCTCCATCTGGACAGTGCCGAGCGTGCCAAACTTTTTTAAAGCCGGAATGCCGGAGGTACCCAGAAAATACAGGCCCAACCCCTGCACCAACGTTACCAGCAGTGCCTTGATGAGCTGTCCATGCCCGATGTAGCCCAGACCCCAGACAAGCAGCGACAGCTTGGTGAAGGCATCGCCGCGGACAAATGCACGGCCGAACTTCTGAATGAAATTTGCTTCTTTTCCATCGCCACGCGACGGTGCAAGAACCATTTCTGCCACAGAAGTCATCTCCTTTCTTATGCGCGGGATTTAAAAAAAAGCGGGCACGCCGCATAGCCGCTGCGTGCCCGCTGGATTATTTTTTACTGTGCCACGGGTGCGGTGATACCGGCTACAGCATCGTCCACCAGCTGCTGGGTGGTCTTGCCCTGCGTATCGCCGGAAACCAGAATCTCGCCCAGACTTGCGGCGGAGCTCCAGTAGTTGGCACCTACGCGCTGCAGGGTGGCGTAGTCGCTCTGCTCAGCCAGTGCGGCGATGGCAGGCGCGCTCTGCACGGCCTCAGACTCGTTCACAACAATGTTGGAGGGTCCGAGCTGACGGTCATTGAAGCGCTTGGCCTGATTGTCCTCGTTGGTGATGTAGTCAGCCAGCATCATAGCAACACCGACATTGGCGCTATGGGGGTTGACGCCGACCAGCTTGTAGCCGGAGAAGGAAGCCATCTGCACCTGCTCGCCGTTCAGGGTGTAGGTGGGCAGCTTGGTAGCGGCGTAGTTATCGCCCCAGGTCTTCTGCGCGGTTTCGGCGTTCCATGTGCCGGAGATGGCGGCGCAGCAGCTGCCGTCCTTGATGCCGGAAACAATGTCTGCATCCGCGCCGGACTTGAAGGCGGACTGGGCGCTCATATCCAGAATTGCCTGCGTGACATCGGCACCGGGGGCCTCGTTCCAGTTGCAGACGGTGTTGATGCCGTCATCGGCGAGGGTAGCCTTCAGGCCGGCACCAGCGTAGAAGCTGTAAATGTACCAAGCATCGTTCAAACTCATCATGAACTTTTTGCCGGAGGCATCGGCCTTGGCCAGCAGGGCATCCATGCTCTTGACATCATCCTCGCTCAGGACGCTCTTGTCATAGTAGAGGAAGTAGCCGTTGTCGGCGGTCATGGGGTAGGCGTAAAGCTTGTCGTTCATGGTCGCGGCCTCAACGGAGCCTGCCAGGTTGCGGCTCTTGACATCCTCGGGGTTCAGCAGGATTTCCTGCAGGGCACCGGCTGCCACCAGCTCGTTGAGCTGGTCATCGGCAAAGGCGAACACATCGGCAGCTGCCTCGGGGTCAGCCAGAACGGTATCCTTGGCGCTGGACTCGGACTGAACGCCGATCTCGATCGTAACGTTGCCTTTGTCGGCATTCTCCGCGATGAAAGCATCAGCCATCTCACGCAGCATGGTCTGGTCTTCCTCAGCACCCCACATGGTCAGTTTCACATCGCCCCAGCTTTCTGCGGCGGAAGAAGCCTCACCGGAGGACGCAGTGGAATCGGCCTGAGATGCGGCAGAGGACGCAGCAGAGGAAGATGCAGCACCACCGCAGGCGGTCAGCATAGCGGCCGCCGTCACGGTGCTCACAGCAGCAAGAGCGTTATGACGGGAAATCCATTTTTTCATGATCGAGTTCTCCTTCATTTCTGATTTTGGAAGTGGTATGTTGCCAAAAGTTGCGCACTTATGTTGCGCACATTTGAGCAACCCTCTCGTTACAAACATAGAATACTCTCTTTTCAAGCCTCCGTCAATGGGTGATATTCACGGTATTGCAGCCCGAAAACTGGAAATTCTGACGGAAAAACCCGTGACGCAGCCCATTTTACGCGCAACTTTTGCGCAACAAGCATACATTTGCCAAAAAAAGCCCCCGGTTTTGGCGTAAAACCGGGGGGCTGGGTACGCTATACATCAAGTTATATTTTCAGGAAGCTTGCAGGGCAGCATACCTCCCCTGCTGCACAATCTGTGGGTATGCCATAGAGGGGCGCAGGCTATCGTCCATCGTGGGTACGGCTATTCCATTTGGTGGACTCACGCAAAATAACCTGATACCCCTCAATTTGGCGCTGCACCATTTCCTTGCCAAGCAGGCGGTCAAGCAGCATACGGCAGGCTGTGCGCCCCAGCTGCTCGGCATCGTACTGCACCGCAGACACCGAGGGCGTGATACTGGCCAGCATCGAGCTGTCATACAGGCTGGCAACGCGCAGATCGTGCGGCACCAGAATATGCCGGTTGCGCAACTCACGCATGACCTCATAGACAATCTCATCGTCACCGCAGAGCAGGCAGTCCGCCTTTTGCTCAAGCGCTGCCTCCAGTGCATCAATGGTCTGCCCTGTTGATTCAATGCCGGAATGAACAAGGCGCTGGTCCACCGGCACGCAGGATTCTGCAAAGCCGCGCAGGTATCCGCGCGTGCGGTCGGTGTTGACGGCGTAGATCGTGCTGCCGACCAGCAGCGCGATCCGCTTGGCACCCATCTGCAGCAGAATACGGGTCATCTCGCAGGCGGCGGTAACCTGATCATTGTCCGCCTGCGGTATCGTCTTATCCTCACTGCGGCCAATCAGCACAAACGGCACATCATACTGCCGCAGCAGGTCAACGCAGGGATCGTCTGCCATGGCGTAGGTCAGAATAACACCATCCACCTTATGGCTCGCCAGCTGACGCTGCAGCTGGGTATATTCTGTGCTGGAGGCGTAGCACAGCAGCATGTCGTAGCCGCGCTGATCAGCCATGGTACAGATGCCGCCCATACATTTGCGCAAAAACGGCAGATCCAGTGTAATAAAGCGCTGCGGCACAACCATGGCAATGTTGTTAGTGCGCACCTTTGGGTCTTTTTGCGCAGACACAGGCTCTGTGCGGGCATGCCCCATATAGGCGAACACCTTGGCGCGGGTTTTCTCGCTGATGCGCCCTTTTCCGGAAAGTGCGCGGGACACCGTTGTTTTGGAAACGCCCAGCGCCTCCGCCACCTGCTCGATAGTCATTTTTTCGTTTTCTTTTGCGGCCATTGGGGGAACCTTCTCCTTTGCATTGCATTGCGCAACAAATCTCATATCAGCATAACGGGATATTCTTTCGTTGTCAATGTCCGAAAGCAACAAAAAGCGTTCTGCTTTTTAGCAGAACGCTCAAACAGGCCGATTTTGTCAAAAAATACGGTCCATGTCCTTCCAAACTGCAGTCCGGTAGCGGTCAAGCACAGTGTTTCCCACCGTGGCAGGCTGTTCCGTGCAGTTCTGCACAAACACAAAGCTGCCGCGCCGCACCGCCAAGACTCCTTCCGGCAGAGCCTCCGGCCAAGCCGGGCTCAAGCCGATTTCCTTTGCAGCATCGTGATAAAACGCCCGATAAAAAGCCTCGTCAAAGCGGCTGGCCAGATAGTACGCGCGGCCCTTACCGTATCGGTGGACCGCCGCAGCCGGGTGCCCAGCAAAATAATCCTCATCATACAGGCTGAGCGGCTCTGCCGGATTTTCCTCATCAAGGGCTGCCACCTCACACAGGGTGGATGCCTGTGCCGCAGGCAGTGTGCAGCCAGCTGCCGGCATGCAGCTGCGGGTTTCCCCGTCATACATGCCGTCAATCTCGGTGCGGCGCAGCCCCAGCAGTTCAGTCAGTCCATAGGGCGTATCCCCCAGGCGGCAGAGATCACTCTCATCGACCACGCCCGACCAGTAGGTGACGATGACTGTGCCGCCGTTTTGCGCAAATGCGCAAAGTTTTTTCGCAAAAGCATCGGTCAGCAGGTAGAGCATCGGCACCACAACCAAGCCATAGCCTGTCAGGTCGGCGTTCTGGTCAACAAACTCCACAGCAATGCCCTCCCGTGCAAGGGCATTATAGTGCCGCTTCAGCTCATCCCAATAGCCCATACCTGCATTGCGCGGGCCGCAGGAGCCTTCCAGCGCCCACTTATTCTGCCAATCATGAACTATGGCAGCCTGCTTTTCGCGTTTTACCGCTGTAATTTCGGCCAAAGCCTCCAGCCTTAACCCAACCTGCGCAGTCTCCGTAAAAGAACGGGCATCCTCCCGCCCATCGTGGCCGATTACAGCGCCATGGAGCTTTTCCTCCGCGCCGCGGCTGGCGCGCCACTGGAAATAAAGCACACTGTCTGCGCCGTGCGCCACCGTCTGCAGCGCGGCAAGCTCTGCAATGCCGGGCTTTTTCTGCTTGGAAACAGGCTGCCAGTTGGTAAAGCTGGGGCTGGACTCCATCAGCAGGAAAGGCTTGTCCTTCATTGAATAGAACAGGTCGTGCATCATGGCGGTGTCCAGCGCCGTTTCCTCTACCGTTTCACTGGGCTTGTGCCAGGTCGGGTAGTTGTCCCAGCTGGCGACATCGATTTCTTTTGCCATTTTAAAATAGTCGATGCCGTCAAACCGATACATCATATTGACGGTAAATTTGGCATTGGGGGCAATTTCTTTGACGGTATCCCGCTCAAATTTCAAGAAATCGATATGTCGGTCGCTGACAAAACGCTTCCAGTCAAGCGCAAGCGCCTGTACGGCGTTTTCACCATGCGGGGCAGGGCTTTCGATTTGCTCCCAATCGGTGTAGTCATGGCTCCAGAAGCGGGCGTTCCATGCCTTGTTCAGTGCCTCCAGCGTCCCGTACCGTGCCTGCAGCCAGCGGCGGAACTCCGCCTGACACAATGCGCAGTGGCAGTCCCCACCCATCTCGTTGGAGATGTGCCAAAGGATGACTGCCGGATCATCCCCAAATCGCTGCGCCAGCTTTTGGTCGATGGCGCGCACCTTCTCACGATAAATCGACGATGTATAGCAGTAATTCTGACGCCGGTTGTACAGCTCCCGCACGCGGTCAGCCCGCACACGGCGCACCTCCGGGTACTTGTGTGCCAGCCATGCGGGGCGTGCAGCGCTGGGTGTAGCCAGAATCGTGCGGATCCCGTTGGCGTAAAGGTTATGGATGATGTCCGCCAGCCAGTCCAGATTGAACACGCCCTCCTCAGGCTCCAGCACCGACCACGAAAACACCCCCAGCGTCACGGTATTGACGCGGGCTTTTTTCATCAATTCAATATCCTGTGCCAGAATGTCCGGCCTGTCGAGCCACTGCTCCGGGTTATAGTCCCCACCGTGAAGTAATTTGCGCCCCTGCATGGCAGATCCTCCTTTGGCTGCGCAACATGCGCAACTTATATTCAAGTAATCGTTGCGTTTTATACTGAGTATAGCAAGAAGCCCCTTAAGATGCAAGATGCTTTTATGGAGTATAGCACCATTCATCTGGATATTTCGCGCATTCGTCCTTTCCCATCCGTGCCTCTATCGGGAGGTTTCACAACTTTACAGCGGTTCATTTATGCACAGTGCCAAATGCCCACATTCCCTGTTGTGTACAGTATTTTCCCGACGCTCACCTTTCTCCGTGACGAACACCCCCCAGCACACAAACAGGCACCAAGCCAAAGCGTTCTTGCCTCGGTCTGGTGCCTGTTATTTATGTAAAGCCCATTACCGATTGGAAAATTGCTTTCTGTCTGCCTTTTTACCGTGTCACCGGCACTGTCACGGCAGTGCTGTACATGCCGTCATCCGCTGTCAGGGTCAGGCTGTTCCCCTCCCCTGCACGCACGATGGCCAGCGCCTCGCCGTAGTAGGTGTCGGCCACACAGTCCAGATAGCTGCGCTCATGATACGGGCAGGCGTTGCCAAGCCCGACCAGTGTACCGCCATCTACCTCCACCTTGATATTGCCGCGTGCCAGCGGTTTCGTGATACCCGTTTCATCGGTGTAGCGCAGCCGGATATAGCAAAGATGCCCAGCCTGCACGGTGCTTTGTTCCGGTTCCGCAGTGATCTGGGTTTTCTGCCCTGCCGTCGTCAGGGTGCAACGTCCGAGCTCACAGCCCCGCGCGTCATAGCTGACGGCCTCCAGCTTTCCCGGCTCATAGGTCACCGAAAACTTCGCAAAGCAGTCGTTTTTCAATGCTTTTCTGCCGATGATACGGCCATTCAGCCACAGCTCTACCCGCGCCGCGCGGGCGTACACCTCGATGCTGGCCTTTTGGCCCTCGCAGCCTGTCCAACTCCAGCTTGGCATGGCGTTGGTCATCTTCCATGCGCTGGGGCTGTGCCGGTCACCAGTATGGTTGACCGGACAGACGGCAATGTACGGTCCGTTGTCCTTTTCGAGCGCCACGCGGGTATATAGGGCTTCGCCCAGCGGCTTACCGGTCAGATCAATGCGGCCCGATCCTGCCGAAACCCAGCCAAGGCCGCCGTCAAAGTTTTTGGCATAGTCCTCATACTCCCACGAGCCGACCATGACCTCGCCCAGATAATCCATGCCCGCCCAGACAAAATCACCGACCAGACGCGGCTCAGCCTTCGCCAGCTCGCGGAACTTATAGGCATCATTACAGAAGGTCTCGCTGCCCAAAATCAGCCGCTGCGGGTACTTTTTCAGGTCGTGCTTGTAGCGATAAATGCCGTAGTTATAGCCCGCAATATCCATATTCGCAAAGGCATCGCGGGTTTTGACATCACAGCCATGCAGCGTCGCGCCGCGCTTCATGAATTCATCACCCAAAAGCCCTGCCAGATCGTTGAAGAACTTGCTGCCCACCGACTTTTTCTTGACGGCTTTTCCCTTAGCCTTGGCTTTTTCTGCTTTTTCAGCCTCCTTTTTGGCCTTTTCATCGCTGTACACGCCGAAGCCGATGGAGCTCAAAAAGTTGAAGAAGATATTCACACCGCAGGTCACCGGGCGGGAATTGTCCAGCCCGTGCAGGAAGTCGGTCATCTCCTTCGTCAGGGCGATGCCGCGCTTTTGGGCAGTCTCGCTGACCTCGTTTCCGGTGGAGTAGAGCACCACGCAGGGGTGGTTGTAGTCCTTTTCGACCATATCGGTCAGGTCCTGCCGCCACCACTCCATAAAATACGGTACATAGTCGTATTCGGTCTTGTGGATGTACCAGTGGTCGATGTATTCATCCATGACGAGCATGCCCTGGCGGTCACACTCTGCCAGCAAAGCCTTAGAGCAGGGATTATGCGCCGAGCGGATGGCGTTGTAGCCCGTTTCTTTCAGCAGACGCACCTTGCGGGCCACGGCATCAAGGTCGCAGACAGCGCCCAGCAAGCCGTTATCGTGGTGGATGCAGGCCCCCTGAATGATGACCCGCTCGCCGTTTAAAGTGAAGCCGTTTTTGCCCCAACTCACCGTGCGCACGCCGAAGGTCTCGACCGCCTCATCATCTGCAAATTGTACGCGGCATCGGTACAAATTCGGCGTTTCCGGTGTCCAAAGACGGGCATTGTCGATGGTAAGCGTAAAAACTGCTTCCCCATCAGATTCCTTCCGAACAGTGGGGAGTCCCTCAACCATCAGCTGAACCGTGCCGGGCGCACTGGTCCTGACACGGATTTCCACCACCGCCGGCTCCAGCGACACTGTACGGATGCGCACACCGTTGAGCAATATGTGCTTATCCCCTGCCGTCCACAGCTGAACGGGACGATACAGTCCCGCGCCGGAATACCACCGGCTGTTGGGCTGGTCGGCGTTGCGGGCAATCACTCGCAGTTCGTTATCCCCTGCGCGCAAAAATGGCGCACAGTCTACATAAAAATTGGTATACCCATAGGGGCGGAACGCCGCCTTTTGGCCGTTCAGCCAGACCTCAGCGTTGTGATAAACACCCTCAAATTCCAGAATGTGGGTGTCCGACAGCTCGTTTTCGGGCACCGTCAGGGTTCGCTGATACTCATAGTCATAACCCTCATACCAGCCGGTGTTGACGCCGCCCGCGCTCAGGGCCGTGCGCGGCTCCGCCAGCATGGCGTCATGGGGCAGGGTCACGGGCCGTCCGGGTGCGGTATCGCCCAAGTGACGGCAAGTCCAGCCGGTGAGAAGGGGTGTTGCTTTCATAGATCAGTACTCACTTTCCGCTGCTTTGTATAGAAATCTGAAATGCGCGCTTTTTGCAGGGTTGCCGCATTTTTGTTCTTCTGCCTGTACTATACCACATCTGAAACAAAATAGGTGCGCCTTTTCACAAACCGTTTGAATTCACGCAGCACACTGCTATTAGAAATCTTGTACAAAAATCGGATTCAATTTTTGTTATAGATTATGCGTTTAGCCATTGAGAATCTTTCTCTTGTGTTGTACCATGGAATAAGAGCGAATAAAAAGAAGGTATTGCACTGTCATTTTCGCAGCATAAAACCGCGCTGGCCTGCCTTGAAGCGATGCGCAGCGGCAAAGAGTGCAAGGCGCAAATCGTTCTGCCGGTCACACTCATACCCAGAGAAAGTACGAGGAAGATGCCATGTCGGACTTTATGAAATCGCTGAGCAAAATTGCCATTCCTGTTACCCTGCAAAGTATGCTGCAGGCATCCTTTTCCATAATAGACCAGATTATGATCGGGCAGTTGGGCGAGGTCAATATTGCAGCTGTGGGATTGTACGGGAATTTTTCGCTGGTTTTTTCCGTGGTGATCGGCTCGGTCGGCACCGTTGCCGGGATCCTGATCGCCCAGTTCACCGGCGCAGACAACGAGCGTGAGGCATGGTGCAGCCTGAATGTCAGCCTGCTTTGCGGGGCCTTGCTGTCGGTGCTGTTTTTGCTGGCTGCCGGGGGCTTTCCGGCACAGATTTTACAGCTTTACACCGCCGATGGGCGTATTCAGCAAGCCGGTGCCGTGTATTTTAAAACTGTAGCACTCGCCTATCTGCCGATGGCGCTCAGCACGGTCCTGTCCGCGTGGCTGCGCTGTAAGGAGCATGCTGCCATTCCCTTTTGGGCCAGCCTCGGCGCGGTGGCTGCCAACACCGGGCTGAACTACCTGCTGATATTCGGCAAGCTCGGGTTTGCCCCCATGGGGGTGCAGGGCGCAGCGATTGCCACGCTCGTTTCGCAGCTGCTGAATTTCCTGCTGATTTTACTGGGCTTTGTTGTCTGCCTCAGAAGGGATGGCAGTCATCCTCTGTGGACGCTGCATTTTGAAAGAATCACCCTGCGGGCGTACGGCGGCATGATCCTGCCGATTTTGCTCAGTGAGTTTTTGTGGAGCTTGGGGCAGAATGTCGAGTCTGCAGTGTACGGGCATCTCGGCACAGCCAACCTTGCCGCTTACACCCTCACCTGCCCGATTCAGTCGCTGATCGTAGGTGCATTGAGCGGGTTATCGGCGGCAGCCGGTGTGATGGTCGGCAAGCATCTGGGAAAGAAAACCTACGACGCCGCCTACGGGGATGCCAGACGCATTATGCTGACCGGGCTGGTCGGTGCTATAGGCGTAGCCTCGCTGCTGGTACTGTTTGCAGGCGCATACACCAATCTGTACCGCGTGGACGCTGATGTACAGACGCTGGGCAAAGCATTGCTGGTCGTGTTTGCCCTGTATGCACCCGTCAAGGTAGAAAACATGATTTTGAGCGGTGGTATTTTGAGGAGCGGCGGCAATACCAGAGTAATCATGATCATTGACACCATCGGCACATGGGGCATCGGCATCCCGCTGTGCCTGCTGGCCGCATTTGGTTTGCACTGGGGCATTGTCGGTGTGTATGCCTTGCTTACAACGGAGGAGATTTTCCGCCTGGCCGTCTCGCTTGTCATCTTCAAAAAGCGCAGCTGGATGATCAGCCTGTGACCGGAAATTTCAGCGTACATACCTGCTCGCAAAGCAGGGTCCTCACGCCCAAAACTACCGTTCAACTTGTACTGTTTTCTGCCTGGTCATCTCCCCAATATCAACCCTTGCCAATCATTCTATCTTTATAGGATGTACTCCATCTGCCGTTCCTTTGTTTTCATACCCATCTTCTCATAGAAGCTTTCAGCTGATGTGTTACCCGCCCAGACATTCAAGGTCACCTCATAGCAGCCAAGCTTCTTTGCCTGCTGCTTCACATATTCAAACAGGCTTTCCCCGATATGTTGTCCGCGCGCCTGCTTGTCAACACACAGATCATCAATAAACAGTGCCTTAAACGGGACCATATTGGTAGAAAACGGCTGCTCCTTCAACTGGCAAAAAGCATACCCCATACACACATCATCCTCACCGGCTGCAACAAAGATAGGCTTATCCTCCTGCTCCAGCAGTTCTTTCAGTTCGCTGACGGTGTATTTTGTGGTGCCGGGGATAAACACATCCGGGCGTATCTCTGCATGGATCTGCAGCACCTGACCCAGCAGCTCCATAATTCTTGGGATGTCCTTTTCTTCTGCCTTACGAATTTTCATCACAACACAACTCCATTCCACCGTTTGCCTGCGGGGTACGCTATGCCAACCTGCCCGCGAGTTCAATTCTTATCCACTGCAGCCCCGTATTTTCTTTATAGTATCACAAACTCACGCCAAGTAAATTGCTTGTTGCGAAATTTCATGAAATATTTGCGGTTCGTGCGGTCTGCAGATCCCGCCGCTTCTCTGTCAGGCATGTGCCGCCTTGCACAGGATGTTCTTTGTGCTTGCAGCAATGTCCACTGTCATCATACTTTGTAACGCAGTTTTTAACGCTCTATTGACAATACGAGCTGTTTGGCATATAGTAATTCGTATAAACACTATTTCACCAGACGCTCAAGACGCAGTGTGCCCCAGATGCGGGGGCATGCTGCGCCTTTTCTGCAAGGAGGCCACCTGTGGACTACATCCAAATCACCAAAGAGAACATCGACAAGGAGCATATCTGCTGCGCGATGTCCGGCAAGCAGAACCTTGCCAAAAAAGAATGGCTCAAGCAGCGCTTTGCTGAGGGGCTTGTTTTCTACCGCAGTGTTGAGCGCGGCAAGTGCTTTATCGAGTACATCCCGGCAGAAAACGCATGGGTGCCCATTACAGCGGACGGCTGGCTGTACATCAACTGCCTGTGGGTCTCCGGTTCCATGAAAGGGCACGGCTGCTCAAATGACCTGCTGGAAAAATGCCTCAGCGATGCAAGAGCGCAGGGCAAAAAGGGCATCTGCATTTTGTGCGCCGAGGGACGCAAGCGGGAATTTCTCGCCGACCCTAAGTTTTTGTCCCACAAGGGATTTGAAGTCGCAGATGTCTCGGACTGTGGAATCACCCTCATGTGCCTCCCGCTCAACGCCGATACAGCACTGCCGAAATTCAAGAACTGCGCTAAGCACCCTAAAGCTGATGGAGAAGGCTTCGTCCTCTACTACACCGATCAGTGTCCCTTTACCTATTACTGGGTGCCGAAGGTGCAGCAGGCCGCGCAGCAGCATAACATCCCGTTCCGGGCCATCCACATCACCGACAAAGAAGCCGCGCAGAATGTATCCGCACCCGTCACGACCTACGCACTGTTCCGGGACGGCGTATTCCTGACGCAGGGTATCCAGTCCGACAAAAAGTTTCTAGCATTGGCCGGTGTACAGATATGAAAGAACGAATCGTTGATGAGCAAATCAGACTGATTCCCTACTATCAAAACGATACCGTGTCGTTTTGCCGGTATCAGGATGCAGATGTATGCAAGCAGGTCGATAACAGGGATACGCTCCATGATTTAGCGCTTCTGCATCGCATGTAATGAGGCCCGGGATATTCGTTTTCATGATATACTAGTGTTGTGTTTATCAGGCCAGGCAGAACCATCTATTCAGTCAATGTTCCCTGTCTCGCGGTAGCTGCGCCAGACGTTTTCAAAAAAGTCGTCATCCCCGGGGATGGGGCGCGGGGCGCGCCAAGCGGTGCGGCAAACGCCGTCCTCATACCACAGTTCCTGAACGAGCGGGTTCTCCGTCTCATCCAAGGCAAAAGTGAACGTATCGGGGAGCTGTCCAAACGGCTTGACCCCGCCCGTCAGGTCGGTGTGCAGGGCGCTGCCGCGGCTTTTGCCGCCGTGGGCGGTGTAGTCAGTCATGGCAGTCAGGTAGGCTCGCTGACTTAGCAGCATATCTCGCAGGCGGTAGAGCATGGCCAGCTCGGTGCGGCTGCCCGCCTTGACCGTTTGGGCAAAGTCGGCAAGCTGCGCTTCCACCTGTTTGCCGTAGGCGCGTATCTGCGCGGGGTCGCGTATGGCGGCAGCGGGCGGCAATGTACTGTGCCGCGCGGGTGCTGCCCACCTGCCCGGCGTTCAACGCCGTGCCGCCCGGGCGGTAGACGCCGTGGCTGGCAGCGGCTTCACCAACAGCAAACAGGCCTTTCACGTCGGTCTGCCACCAGCAGTCGATGCCAATGCCGCCGTTGTTATGCTGGGCGCAGAGGGCGATCTCCAACGGCTGGGTGTACAAATCCACACCCTTATCACGGTAAAAATCGATGGCCGGCTGGTTCATCTGCGCCAGCCGCTCAATCGGCGTGCCGAAGCAGGCACCCGCGCATGTCAGATACTCCCGCGCTTCAGGCAGCAGGGCGTCAAAAGCAGCGCATCGGCTTGGCGAGGGCCTTCCTGCGGGGAAGTGAATGGATCCTGCTCGATGAGCCGACCAGCAATGTGGACAGCATCAACGAGGGTATACCACTTTTACGATGCCTTTGGCCATGTGATCGGCGTCGAGGAGTGCGAGGAAGGCAAGCTGGACACGAAGTACGACATTTTGCTGCTGCAGCCCGCCTACACGAAGTACCATCTCGAACTGGGCGAAATTTCCAGCTATCCCCCGGGATACAAGGAGAACGCAGGCATCTTCTGTCACAACAACCCATGGGTCAGCTGTGCCGAGACTGTAGTCGGCCACGGTGACCGCGCGTTTGAGATCTACAAAAAGACCTGCCCGGCATACATTGAGGACATCAGTGAGATCCACCGCACCGAGCCGTATGTCTACAGCCAGATGGTGGCTGGCCGCGACGCCGCCACCTTTGGCGAAGCAAAAAACAGCTGGCTGACCGGCACAGCGGCCTGGACCTTTGTGGATGTAAGCCAGTATATCCTGGGCATCCAGCCCACGCTGGCCGGGCTGAAGATCGACCCCTGCATTCCGCACGAGATGGACGGCTTTACCCTGCGCCGCGTCTGGCGCGGGGCAACCTATGAAATTGTTGTGGAGAACCCCGACCATCTGGAAAAGGGCGTCAAAACCATGACCGTGGACGGCAAGCCTGTAAGCGGCAGCATTCTCTCCCCCGTTCCCGCCGGTTCGACCGTAGAGGTCAAGGTCGTCATGGGCTGACCGTCCGCCTTTTACCGCAAAGCAGCAGCCCGCAGTGGGCTGCTGCTTTTTCTGTACGGTCTTTATACACCGGCGTGCTGCTTCACGAACCAGAATACTCCCCTACCCTGCTGCGTGCGCAGCAGAATAAGGGAGTATTTTTTGTGTGCAGCCTGTCAGGTATGGTTATACCGCGAGCATTTCTCTGCATCGATCGCAAGCACGACCATCAGTGCGCAGAGGGCATCTCTTGGGTCGGCGACCTCAATGGTGTATGTATCGGTCCAATTCCAAAGTTCCTTAGCGATATGCGCCACGGTATGCCTGCTGGGGGCAAGGATGTCATAGTCCCATTCCCAAAAGCTGCCCTCAATGTGCCAGCCATTGCAGTCGATATGGTAGCTGGGCCGGAAAAGCGTCAGCTCTCGGCTCAGGCACCCCACATAATCATCCTCACCTGTGTAGAGCTCAAATTGGGGCATCCATGTAAATATCTTTTCTTTGACGCAGCCAACCGGACAGCCCGCCGCATCAAAGATTCTCAGGCAATGCCCCCAGGAAAGCTGACCCTTGACCACAAACAGGGTATTCCCATGTTCATCGTAAATATCATAGCTGTCGAACCAGGAGAACATCCGTTGCTTGAAAAGCATCTTCATTGCGTTACTTCCCTTCACTTGCCTGCGCAGTATCTGTTACCGGCATCGCATTTGCTTGCCTTATGCTTATTATAGTTTATCGCGCCACTAAATCACAAGGGAAAATCCGGAAAATTAGCCCTGTTATCTTGCTTTCAACGGAAGAATACCGGAATCCATTCTCTCTGCAGGGCAAGGATATGCTGCTTGCGCTTTTCTTTCTTTTGTACGCTTTGATTTGTATCCTTATTTTGCAATTGCGGACCAGTAGGCATCGAACAAGCGCCCAATTCACCTGTGTTTTCAATACGCAGAGTACAACATTTTCCGGGGTTCATTTTTGTCTCCCGGAAATTGTTGTATTTTGAAGCCCAGGAATCTGTTGTATTGCGCTTCCAACCAGTATTGCTGTGCGGAGCATTCCGCATAAACTTTTGTAACCAACGCAAAGCAGCGTTACCGTGCCGGAATTGCGTACCGTATCCCATTTCTCTGCAGCTAAACTATGTTCACCCCCATAGGCTCTTTATGGCGGTGTGCAGCTTCTTTACGCATAGCATGTGCCAAATGTCACATTCCGAAAAGGTAAATTATTCCGATATATCGTATGAATTTATGGAAAATCGCACATTTCATGTAGCAAGCGGCAATATCGGCAAAAATGTGCTGTTTTGCCGCCCTGAAAAGTGTACATTTCTGCACAAATCCACCCAAAAAGCACATTTCTTCTTTGCGCTTTTTTCACATAGCTACGCTCTGTAATTACCATTCACCTGTAAAAAATGCACATTGTACATTTTATTGCCTTGCAAATGACACATTTTCACATTCCGTCTGCTGATTGCCGGATGTGCCGCTTAAAATCCGTTCCAGCGCATCGCAAAACCGGATATCCTGCTCTTTTGTGCGTTTTGCAGCCCCCTTTGGATGCTTGCCGGCGCGAAGGAGCTTTTTGTTTTCATGCCGCTGCAGCATCAGCGCATCTATATTATCCGCCGTATATTCCAAACCGTTCTGGTTCAGCACCCGCGCGCATTTTGCCAGGCACATACTTGCCAGACCGTAATCCTGCGTCACAACCAAGTCCCCGGGCTTCACCCGGTTGACGAGTGCAAAATCCACACTGTCAGCGCCTTTGTCAAATACCAGCGTCTGTGCCCCTTCCCGCTCGATACGATGGGATGTATCGCACAGAATCACAACCGGCACACCTTTTTTCCCTGCGCTCCGCAGGGTCAGATCGACCACCGGGCAGCCGTCAGCATCGATCAAAATTGTCATGTGCTTATTCTCCTTCCCTCATCGTACTGTGCTTTGGTTTGATAATTGTACCATGTTCCCGCTGTGCTTTTCAACACGCAGGAGGCACTCATTCTCAACGCACCGCAAAAAGCGTGGGAGGCTTTTCCGGAGGCCCCCGGAAAAACCTCCCGTGTCTTATTACAGTAAATCAGCCGCGCTTTTCCTTCAGCTCGGTCTCCATCTGGGCCAGCATCTTTTTGTCCAGATTGTAGACAAATTTGGCACCGATGAACTGCAGCACCTTCCGCACCCACTGGGTAAACTACACAGATCTTTCCTCTTATAACGATTATCTGCTCGCCGCCGGTGAAATCACCACCGAGCAGCAAGAGCAGGCCCTTGTGGTCGAGATGCTGCAGCAATATTGCGACCGGGTGGCGCGGTACTCTACCGCCGGCTATTCGGTGGTCATCCGCAATATCATCCACTATATCAACCTGCATCTGAAGGAGGACCTGACCCTTTCCACGCTGGCTGCCCGCTTCAACCTAAGCCGCTCTTATCTGTCTGACCGGCTCCACCGGGAGGTGCACAGCAACCTGACCGACTATGTGACCCTGACCCGCATCCAGTTTGCGGCGAACCTGCTCCGGTATCATCACTACACGATCACACAGGCGGCACAGGAGGTAGGTATCCCGGTTGTACCCTACCCGCCTGTTCAAGCGCACCATAGGAGAGACGCTGTCCCACTACGCCCGGTAGAAAGCCATCGAGGCCTAAGAGACGAACCAGCTAAAAAGAAGAATTTTGCAGCGGCGCTCATCTGGCCTCCTTGCAATCCTCTGCAGCATGGTATTATAATTTGTATAGAATCGGCAAGCTGTATGCTGCACCAGCAGGAGGGCATTTTATGATTTTACAAACAGGTTTCCGCACCGATATACCCGGCTTTTACAGCACGTGGTTTGCGAACCGCCTGCGTGCAGGGTTTGTGCTGGTGCGCAACCCTTATGACCCGCAGTCCGTCACGCGGTATGCCATCAACCCGGATGCGGTAGACCTGATCGGCTTTTGCACCAAAAATCCTGCACCGATGCTCCCCCGCATGGAGCTGCTGCGCCCCTATGGGCAGTACTGGTTTGTCACGATCACCCCTTACGGACCGGAGATAGAGCCGCATGTACCGCCGAAGGCGCAGGTCTTGCAGGACTTTATCACCCTGTCAAAAATTGTCGGTCCCGATTGTATCGCATGGCGGTATGACCCCATTTTTCTTTCCGACACCTACACCGCTGCGCGACATATCGCTGAATTCGAGCAGATGGCATCTGCACTTTCCGGCTATACCAGGACCTGTGTGATCAGCTTTATCGACCTTTACGAGAAGGTACGGCGGAATTTTCCGCAGGTGAAAAGCGTCCCACTCGCTGAGCGCGAAACACTGGGAAAGGCTTTTGTTGAGATTGGCAGAAAATACGGCATGATGATACGACCCTGCGCCGAGGGCACTGCGCTGGCCCGCTATGGTGCCGATTGCAGCGGCTGCATGACGCAACGGACTTTCGAGGCCGCGCTGCACCGTCCCCTGCGGCTGCCCCCGCAAAAGCCAGCCCGCAAGGAGTGCGCCTGCTGCCTTACGGCGGATATCGGTGCCTACAATACCTGCGGTCACGGCTGCCTATACTGCTACGCCAACGCCAGCCGTGTGACTGTAGCGCAGAATATGCGTATGCACGACCCCGCTTCTCCCTTTTTGGTCGGGCACAGCCAGCCGGGCGATGTGATCCACGAGGCAAAACAGGAAAGCTGGCTGGTCGATCAGATCAGTATGGCTGAGCTCCTCTAGCAGCAGACAGTGGCTGTCGGCCACTTTCACCGCTGCAACAACAAAAGCTTGCAAGATAAGGCTAAAATGCCTGTACTTGCAAGCTTTTGTTGTTTTCATTTGCGAAAATATGCGGCGAGCGATTCCTGTTGCTGTATCGTGCAAAGCGAGCTGCAATACAGCCGCACACAGCAAAAAGGCTGCGCTTCCTGCGCAGCCTCTCAGCAAACGTCCTTATTCGGCGTATTCTTTAACGGCTCCAGCCTTCTGCAGGGCCGCCATCACAGCGGGGATCAGAACCAGCTGCACGATAATGCCCGGCACGGCATTGAGCAGTGCGCCCGCCAAGAATGCTTGGGCGGTAAACGCCTTGCCGCCCAAGCCCAGCAGCACGACCTCAGCCACGCCCCAGACAAGCCGCCCCGCTGCCATGGCGGTAAGCAGCGCTGCATACACCCCTGCCGCGCCCTTTTGAGCCATACGGCGGTATACCAGCCCGATAACAAGACCGTAGGTCAGCAGCTCAAAGGCCATCGCAATAGCCACCGGATACATCGGAGGCATCCCGAACAGGACCGAGCGCAGAAGCGGCGCAACAAAGCCCACTGCTGCACCATACTGCCAGCCGCAGACAAGGCCGCACAAAAGCACCGGAATATGCATCGGGAGCAGCATGCTGCCAATTTGCGGAATCTGGCCCGTCAGCATGGGCAGCACAAGGCACAGCGCCAAAAACAGCGCTGCATAGGCTCCCTGCTGGTAAGACAGTAAAATCAAATTTCTTGGAACAGGCATGATTTCGGTCATGCCTGTTCCGCTTTT
>ENA-USUG01002144-USUG01002144.1-human-gut-metagenome-genome-assembly--contig:-NODE-2144-length-30656-cov-59.354426_pt1 | contig 30656 bp, 48 predicted proteins | sample MGYA00250059_ERZ773394 | MGnify/ENA primary metagenome ERZ773394 (study PRJEB29103, sample SAMN06111957) | human gut metagenome | biome: human gut; feature: ankylosing spondylitis patient; material... | reverse complement strand
ACCGACTACGCTAATCCCACCATAAGTGGCGCGCCAAAAGGGACTCGAACCCCTGACCTACTGCTTAGAAGGCAGTTAGTCGAAGTGCCTACTTTTGGCTTAAACACTGCATTTTTTGAATTCAAAATTTGAATTTGACAACAGTTTGACAACAGTTGTGACTTTGAAAATGTTGTCTGTTCTCAACTCAACAGTGACTATTATAACGGATGAAACGAATAAAGTCAAGAGTTTTTGAAAAAATTTATGGTAAAATTTTATGTAATTTCAAATTTTTCTTTCAAGTAAAATAAATTCTCGACCTTCGTTCGTTTCAATCCATTTCTCAAGGGAACTTTCTCTAACAACATACCTATTCCCCACCTTAATCGAAGGAAAGCCTTTTTGTCTAACCATTTTATATGCAGTGTTTTTACTGACACCAAAAATTTCCATAATATCCTTTGGAGTAAGCATTGGTTTCATATGAACACCTACCTAACTAATATTAAATTGTTATTATTTCTATTTATTTTTCAATCAATTTCAATACGCTTTTTAGCGTTACTTTCTTGCCGTTCAGCTTAAATTCATACCCATCTTTGTTCATGCTTTTAAGTTGGCTTTCCGTTGGCAAACAACTTGTATCACTACACATGAATTTACCTTGTCCGTCTTTATAAACTTCAAACAACATTCAATCCGTTCCTTTCTCTATCCTCTTTAATAGCATCCATTTTGTCCTCTCGGTCAATGTAATCCACAATTAGTTGTACGACTTTATCGTACCCCTTTTGGTTGCCTTTGATAATTTCATATGGGATATTCTTGTCAATTAGCATTGATTCAATTCGTGTACCTATATTATTTGCTTCAACTTCGGTTTGCAATCTGCCATTTGGATTATATTTTTTAGTAGGCTTAACAAAGAAATTCAAGCTATTAAAGAGAGAGCTAAATGCTTCGGCTGTGTCATTTACACACTTTTCAATGGATTTTGAGGGGTAAAAACCACACTTTTCAAATGAGTTATAAATTTCGGTCAGCAGGATTGGTGAGTCAGTTACAATTACTCTAACCTGATTTCTCAGTCTCCAAAATCTTTGTGAGTGTAAGCCCAATATGTATAGCTGATTCGTCAAAGCGTCATCGTTATGTTCCCATACCATATCCTTAACGGTTTCAGTGACAAGTTCCGTGTCAATACCCCTCATTTTCAACTGACTAAATATATAAGCAGCCCCTGTGGATTTACCACAGGAAGGCTGACCGTAAAGATTAACTACAATCGTTTGTTTACTCATTTGACGAACTCTCCTTATAGAACGGATCATATTCTTCTGGCTTTGCTTTATTTGCCCATTCTACCCATTTGAGAACCTTATCACGCAATTCATCGTCAAGTAAAAATGGTTCTCTTACTAATATCAGGTTTGGATTTTGTTTCATTATATTTGCGTTATCTAATATGTCCTCATAATCTACAGGACGAATCAACATTTTGGAGTATACTCTATACCCATGTGAAGTAAGCCTTTTGGTGCAACTTGCTTCTCTAAAATGGAATGGTTCTGTTAGATGTGGATTAAGTTTTAAATCATACTGTGTAATATATCCAATTTTCATTATATTATCTCCTCTTATTTATTTTATATTATTCTGGCTTTTTGTTGTGGGCTAAATTAACTTTTTCCATCTCTTCTGCATAAAAATGACTCACCGAAGGGATTGCGTTAAATTTATCCACAAAGGCATTCCAATTATTCTGAATCTCCCATTCGATAACTTTCCATAAGTTAGCAATTTCAGCGATATTCACTTCTTTATTGTCAATTTCTACAATTGTATTTCTTTGACCGCAGTCCGTTTCCCATACCCAATATGACACCCAAGTGTCACCGTATTCATCAGGCTTAAGGTTTAAGCCTTTTTCGAGACAGTCAATAAGTTCATCTTCCAAAATCTTATCTTCAAGTTCATGAAATTTTTGAATTTTAGTAAGATATTTTTCAAAATCATTATATGTAATCACAGTTATTCCTCCTTACTGCTTGCCTGTAGAGCCAAAGCCACCACGACTTTTTGTGTCAAGACATTCTACTTCTGTAAACTCAAAATCAGGCTGTTTCTGTGTGATGCGAAACTGACAAATTCGATCGTTCTTATGTATGATTGTATTTCTCATTGCAATTACGGGCATACCCCATTGGTCGTTATCGCCCGAATAGGAATTATCAATTACTCCCATGTGATTTGTTTGAATAATACCATAATTTTTATAAGTGCTACTTCTTGGCACAATGTGAGCCTCATAGCCGAACGGCAACTTCATTCCTACTCCGAGTGGAATAATAGCAAATTCGCCTTTATTAAGTGTGACATCTTTGGCTGATCTCAAATCAACCCAATCTCCGTTTGGGATTTGCTTAATCTTTTCGATGTCTGTGAAGTATTTAATTTTAATTTCCATATTTAACTCTCCTTAATTATTTTTTATCGCTAAACGCTTTGACAATTGCCGATATTATACTGAGTAGTGAACTAAAAATTGTGAAACCTCATACTGCAATAAAACATCCGTTAGGCACTACAACCCCATTGGCGTTGAGTAAATAAAGCGATATAAGAAAAAATATCATTCCCATGTATTTGTCATCCTTTCTATATTAATCAATCATATCCACATAGTTATACAAAATATGCTTTTGCTTTTCTGAATCCGAACCAAATGTAACATCAAGGTGATAATGTCCCATATACCAATGTTCATAATTCAACTTGTCATCAATGTACTGTAGATATTCGGTTAAAGTGTCCGGACTGTATCCCACATTGATACAACTGGTGATAAATTCGGTTGGAGCACAGTGCGTAATTACACAATCTACCTTCCAGTTATACTTATCAAGATTTGCCAACCCTTCCTGCATTTCAGCTTCATTGGGTAGTTCTTCTTCCCACCAATCAACATTCTTTGTGCGATACTGTATATCGTGGCTCGATGCACCGCCCATTGTAAAAAATGTTTTGCCGTTAATTTCAAACACTTGTCCACGCATTAGATGATAAATATTATCTTTAATCTGATGTACCTTTCCACCCCACTTTTTAGTTATAGGGTAACGATTCAGCAAGGGAAAGTTTTCGTGGTTTCCATCTACAAACAAGGTTGTCCACGGCTTATTATTAAGCCAATCTCGCCAATATGTTTCAGAATTTCCATTATTCCACACTAAGCCAAAGTCACCACAAATAATTAGGTAATCATCTCGTGTTAGGTTGTTACCCATTGGAAATCGTTTAGAACTCAGTTTGTGTATGTCATATTCACCATGTAAATCACCAGTAATGTAAAACATCGAACACTCCTTTAGTTATCAACACTCATTGCATATCCAGTCATAGGAGCTGACAAAAAGTATGATACAAACTGTCTCATAACTGTTCCTAATTCATCAACCAACACCCCATCATAATGTCTGCCTCTACACTTACCATATAAGATATCACCTACTGAAATTGGGGTGGGAATTTTGATTTTGTGGTCATTCGCAATTTGTTGTACATATTTCTTTAGTACATCGTTATGTACAAGAATTGGCTGGTTTGTTTCAGCACTTTTTAAAATTAACTGATATGTCTTTCCTGTTCCTCTTGGCATAATAAATCTTTCCATTTGTTTGTTCTCCTTTTAAATCCTAAATTTTATTCTCCCACCTTCATATATCTTTTCTCAAAAATGTTCTGTCTACAAGGATAAATCTCACCTCTGACACCCTGAACTATGTAACTGTTAAAACTGCATTCCATTTCACCTTCAAGCGTATGGATATATAAATCTCCTTCATCTTTATAATAAAGCAAGCCATCTTCATACGCTTTAATCGCCCATTCAGGAATACAATATTCCCCATTTTCAATAAAATCGCCTTTATACTGAAAGGCTTCAATCGGTATTGATTTCTTTATATATTTCATATATACCTCCTTAAAAATGACTTCCTATCTGCACACCCCACATAATACCAAGATCTACGAGTACAATAAGGTATGTGTACCAATAAATGTTTTGTAATGCTTTTTTGTTTGGATATATAGTTTTATGTTCGTAAACAGCAGCACCTATGTTAAGTGCTACACATACCAGTAGCACTATAATTGTTATCATATCAACAATAATTCGCATATCATTCTCCTCAATTAATCCACTTAACAATTGTGTTTCCTTTATACCCTTTTTGCCACACATACCAAGCATAAGCTACAGCACTACCACCATCTGCTCGCATTTTATCAAATTCTCCATTTTTGGCACACAAAAGTCTTGAACTCGATACATAAATTGTTTGTGGCGGATTAGTGTCAAATAATTTTCTTCGTTTTTTGCCCTCAAGAAATTGCAGTTTAAGAAACATTGCCACTTTGTTGCCTTCTGTAACTGTATCTAACGCTTTTTCTACAAACTCATAACCATATTTATAAGGTGGGTTTGTAACAATACTGCCGTTCCACGAATTAGGTTTTGACTCTGCTAAAAAATCGAATGTTTCAGACATTCCTCCGTCACGGTAAATCAAATCTGTTGACTTAACATTGTAACCGTGAGCCTCAAATACTTTAGACAAATGGCATTCTCCACAAGCACATTCCCAAATATTAGGAGCGAAATCTTCTACTTCAAGTAGAAGTTCAGCAGCTTTAGGTTCTGTGGCATAATAATCATTTGTTTCCCTCTCTTTAAGCGAGTGGTTAGAAGCTCCTAAAACGGAATGAACACTTTTACTATTTCCTGTCCAATCTTTCAAATAATCTCTCCTTTTAAATATTTAACATAAGTTTTCAATGTGTTTTCAAAAATCTATCCCATTCGTTTGATAAATCGTAATCGTCTCATTAATTGCTGGTAAATGTTCGGCTCCCTTTCTGACAGAATTTCTCTTGCTAATCTCATTGCGGAACTGCAAGCGAATTTACCAAACTCGTGACCAACCATTTCAACAACATCTTTTTCTTCTTTAAGACAATCATAATAAATGTCTTTTCCAATATTTTTAGCAATTATTCCCATTTCTGTATTACTCCAATTTTCAGGTACTACACCATCATCAACCATCTTATGTATAAGTTTACGAACTCTGGCTTTAGTAACAATTGTGTTTACTAAACGCTGATTTTCAGCTTTTTTAGCTAATGCGTCTGTATCAACCGTACGGTTTTGTTTGTGTCCTTTCGTTTCGCAAAACTGTTCACATACAAGCTTCACATAAAACGGCAATCTTGTGTTTGGATTATTTAAAGTTGTTTGGTTTTTTACCACTACACCTTCTCCGTATTCGCCACCCATTTGTGTTTTACCGATATAAGATTTCACATCGTCCCAACTCGTAAACCTACCTCTGTAAAAGACAGGAACAAATGTGAGATTAAGTTCTTTTACAATTTTTTCTGTTTCTGTTTGTTTTAAATACTGTTGTGTGTTGGTATCATATACATCATAACAATATGCTTTATGGTATTTGTTGTCAGGATATTTTACAGTATGGGGTACAAGCCACTCCATAAACAATATAAGATTACTCCCCAATACCGTTTTAATTAATTCTTTATCAAGTGTTTGAGACCAATTCCAAGCCCCTCTTAGAGTGTTGGTTTCGTTCAATTCCTTTCTGCGGCTAAATGCCTTAACACTATCACTTTCGGCATCGTAACGAATTGAAAAGTTCGCTCCATCAATTTTTTCTTGAATTACGATTTCGTCGCCTTCCGAAAACGCTTCTAAATAATTAGGTTTAAGTCTCTCAATATCTAAATAATGTTTTTGCTGTATAATAATCAATCCTTTCTCGGTTTTCTTCCACAACTGTATTTCTCTGGGCAATATCCAAGTGTTTCACATTTCGGCTTCATAACCATAGAAACTATTGTTGCCCACTCTTCTGAATAGAGTTTTAACTGCTTTATATATTCGTTAAAGAGTTCTCTATACTCCCAATACGCTCTCGAACACATTCTCTGTTCTGCCATACTTATAACATTTCTAACATTTCGCTTATCTACAATTTTAGTAGTCATACCCAACGGGAGTAACATTGCAGCATCCTCTCTCTTGACACCACTTTCTTCAAGGTTCTTAAGTGTTTGGCTGATAGTGTCAATAGCGTTGTTGTACCAAGTTTTCTGTTCTTCAGTCTGTACTGTTTTGGGAACTATGTATTCAAAGTTATCGTAGTTGACATATCTTGTGCTACTTTGAAGTCGTGTAGGACTGCCACCAATATGTGTATACCATTCCCTAATTACTCTTGCTGAGTAACCTTCAATAATTGCTTCAATGTTTACAAATTCAAACACTCTACCGTGATTAGATTTAATACAATCAAGACCTCGTTTGTAGTTTTTTTCGCTGTCTGTAATATCTTTTCCCCAACATATACCTGCTCGTCTGCCCATTAACGAAATTGGATCAATGGTTGTTTCTGGTAAGATTGTGATTTTACCCATTCTCCACCTCCTCTGTATCTGATAAGTTTGAAATAATAATTGTGTTTGTGTCTTTATTATGTATAACTTTGGCGTCGGTGTCTAAATGCAAGATTAGAGATTTGCTTTTTGCTCTATAAGGATGAAGAACAATCTGTGTAACAGTGTCGGCAAATAACTTAAAACGAGAACTTTTGTGTTCGATAACTGATAAATCAATCGCCTTAGTTTCAATATAAACTTCATTACACCAAACTAACCCATTATCAATATCAATATTGTTTGCCATAAAGGTGCTGAGTTGTGACAACTCAAAATCTACCGTTAAACCGTTTTCCCCAATAACCGTTATGTATGGCTTAAATTTAAACATTTTCGACCTCCTTAAAGGATATTTTGTCCATCAGCATTCTACTTTCAAGAAGCATCTTGTAATTACACATTGCTTCAAGTGTTTTTGAATAGTTTGCCCTTGAGAGCCTTGGGATAAACGAAAGTTGTCCGTTGTCCCATTTATTAAGAAATACCCTCAGTTTATTGATTTTATCTACGACTTCTTTGTGCTCGGATAAAAGTCTGGTTTTATAGTCGTTCATTGGTTGTCCTCCTTTTCAAAATAAAATTCCACAGGCTTTTCAACTTCCTGAATTAAACCATATTTTTTCGCTAAACGATAAATAAAAGTTTTTTCAAGTCTTGTAGTGAGCTTACCTAACTGTCCTCTAAAATCTTCAATAGGCATTGTTGATTTATAAAAATTACACATTCGACAAGCAGGGTTGAAATTTTCAATATCGTTTGCACCATTATACCAATACACGCTCTGTATATGGCCAACCTGCATGTCCTTTAGTTCAAGTTCACAACCACAATATGCACAATGTCCGTTGTATTTTTCATATACTTTAAATCTTACTGGTTTAGGGATAGGTTTTCTTTTCATTTTATCACCCCTCAATTGTGTTTATTTCAAGCGTTGCTTCGTTGACAAATTCAATGTAGATATGATGAGGTCTATATTCCACATAACTAACTAATTGTGTTGGTGGTGTTTCGTTGGTAATCAATGTCGATATAATAGTCTTAATTGCTTGGTCAAATTCATTCTCTGATATTGTCAGTGATATGCCGGCGTTAGGGTTGTCCTGTACAAAACTAAGCAAGGACTCATAATCAATGTTCTTATGCAAGACTAAGTTCCTCCTTTGATTTATACTTCTCTTTATATGAACCGTGACTGTTTGTATGCTTGGCAAGGATTTCCCATTTGGTATCTTCTACTAATTCGTCAACGAGTATTTCGTCATAAACGCCCCTAAAATCGTTTGTAATTAACGAATCTTTATAGATGGTAATTGTGCCTGTTTGAAAAGAGATATGGTCATAGGTTAAATATGACGAAGTATTCCAGTATGTATCGTTCATAATCGCCTGTTCGAGAATTGAAACAGAAGTTTCGTCAAAATCTTTGTTATCTTTAAGGACAATAAGGTAATTGTAATTTTTGTTACTGCAACGCTCAATTGCTCTTTCAAGAGTTCTATCAGTTAAATAGTAAATCATATATATCTCCTATCTGTTGTCATCATATAAGCCACTCTTTTGTGACAATGCGGACAATCTGTTATATATGCTAAGCCACCTGAAGTTGCTATCAGTTTGTAGTCATCCTTATCTGCGTCAAAAACACACTTACATCTAAGACAATTAAATCTAATTATTGGTGATTTAAGATTACCTTCTCTAATAATTTGAATCATTTCATTCACTCCTGTTTGCAAGTTTAGTTACAATGCTAAACAATTTTATTCATATAATATCGATTGTCAAACATCTTCATTTGCTACATAACGCAAGTGTTGAAACACCCAATCACAATCCGTATTGAATATGTCATTGCATTTATCGAAAGAGCCTTCTCCAGACTCAAAGAAGTGGTCAAGATTTTCACGATAATGAAGATATGGGTAATAAAGATAGTAGAATGAGTACGATCTACTATCTGAACCGTTTTCTTTTCGGAATTGAGATATCCATTGGTTAATACTATTACGCTGATACCCAAGTGAATACATTAGTTTTTTAAATCTTTTTCGAGTCATCATAAATCCTTTCTGTTGCATTTGCAACATATTAAAATCTTTCTTTTAACAATATTCTTGAATTTCATGTTCACACCACGGACACCGAACATACATACAGTTATCATATATAAGGTCTCCAAAATGTGCTTCATTGATATTAAAACTAAATTCACAATGACATCTCAAACATTCTTTTGTATACATTGTTTCAACTACTTGCAACTCAGGTTTACCTTGTATAATAATTTCCATTGTCGTATTTTCACCTTCTTTAACAAACAATCTCAGTTACATCACCTTTGTTATTCAAGATGTCTAATAGGTTAAAAACATCGTAACATAATCTCTTCTTACACTGATTAAAATGATCAGAATCAACAGAACCGTTATAATCATATTCTGCTGTCCAATGTGCCCATTCATATAAATTAGAGCGGATATCGTTACAAAGTTCCAGAGACAATTCTTTAATATTGATATCTTGATGACTTACACTGTATTGACAATTTTCATCTTCGGTTATGATAATCGTGTCTGACAAATCAAACACAATCCAATAATTCATACCCTCGGCATCGAAACATACAACTTCGGGCTTTTTGATTGCTAAAACATTGTAAAAGGCATTCAGTAGAACTACAGGTGCATCGTCTATATAACTGAGTTTGCCACTCCAATTGCCAATTTGGATGTCGCACCAACCGTGTTCTGGGTTACTTATCATCTAAAATTCCTCCGTTATTACATCTTGGCAGCAGCATGGGCATTTCGCACAAAAGAAAAATTTACTATCTACAGGATAATAATGAATCTCGTAATCTTCTTTCGTAGCTGTAAAACCACAGCCACAATATTTACATGAAAAATCTTTAATATCGGTGTTGAGTCGTCCTTTTTTGTAAATCTCAATCAATAGCATCACTCCTATTTTTTTAAAACTCGTGTTTTATCTGCCATTTTTACACCTCTGGATTTGTAATTGTATAATATTTTGCCATTGCTTGTGTGCATTCACTTGTGGTATTTTTCAAATCTATTTCGGATTCAGTTTTAAACTTGTAAATTTTATATATTCCAATAACTTCACTCAGCACTTCAGCGCCACACATAATCATATCAATGGCATTAGTCGAAAGGTTTTCGCTGTCTGTAACACAAATTGCAGCACTCTCTTTACCATTAACATTTCGTGTTAGAACCATATCTCCTTTATTAAGAGATTTATTATCTGGGACTTTGTATGTATATCTTTTTGCGTTTTTGTTCTGTATGTGTCTTACTTGTACAATATTCATTTATCATTCTCCTTCTTAATTCCATTTTTTCTTTGTAAGATAGGTTGAACGAAGCACAGAAGGTTTTAATAAGCTCCGAGTCAATGTTTTTGTCTATAATCATACTATTGTATTTCTTACCTTTACCTTTATATTTGTCTGTAACCACTTCAATCTTACTATTATTGCTAAATACAAACGAAGCATATTCTTTTGTTATGTGTGTGTAAATCAAATCATCACAATGCGATACAATATGATCACACACAACAGTAAAACCACTTCCATCTTCTTGCATTACGACAAGTACCATTAGCTCATCTAACTTTTGACACTCTTTAATGATGGCGTCAATCTGTTTTCTGCTCACAAAATGAATCATTTATCGTTCTCCTTTCCATTTAAACAAACATTCATTTCTTGTTTTTGTGTTGTTACTTTGTGCATTTATGCTAACTAATGTTGACCTGTTCCAAACTATTTCAAAGTCTTTTGGGGCAACAAGTTCGCTAATATACACATAATTGTTTTTAGACAACTCTCTTGCCCAATTCCAAAAACCCTCGTAGTCGAAAGTTGGATTAATACCGTATGAGTTGGTGTTCAAATACGGTGGATCAAGGTAAAATACACAACCTTTGTAGTGTTATGGAGCGTACTCCTTATATTCGTTGCATTTCAAAGTAATATTGAATAAATCACTTGACTGTTTTTCGAGGTTGCGTTTGCCCTCTTGATAGTAGTCACGGATTTTATTACCTTTAGGTGTTTTTACAATGTGAGGCTTTCCATATCCACCGTCAAACCATTTGCCGTTATACGAAGCGAGAAAACCTACATTTCCAACATACCACTGTTCGTATTTGTCTTTATCTGTCCCATCTTTCCAAGCATCTTTCACAAGGTTATACGTATCTTTCGATACTTCATCAAGTAAAGGTTTTCCTTCTTGTACTCTTTTGAGCAATGCTATCAGATACGGGTTTATGTCAGAGCCTATACGCTCTTGGCAACGAATCTTATCAATTATATTAGCCCCTCCAATAAAGGGTTCTATGTATGTAGTCACATGATTACTGTCAATACATTCCTGTAATATTGGAACAATATATTTAGCAATACGAGACTTACTACCCATATACTTCATTGATATCTCCTTAATCAGTATAAATCGTAATTAAGTTGCCCAATTTACGATAGCCGAAACAAAGATTGCCACCATCGCAAATCAGAGCCTGTTCATCTTCTGTGAAATTGAACGGATTACTTAACACCTTGTATGTAATGTTGCCGTAACCATGTCCCTTCTGCGTGTAACACATATAATTCTGCAAATCATCTTGTGTAACATCGTACTTCTTTGTGTAAAAGTTCAGCCAAATCAATTTTGCTTTCGGTGCAAGTTTCTTGTATATTGCAAGATTTTCTTCATGAAGTTCATTCTCATTAGGCTTAAATGCCCATCCTATATTTATCAATGAATTGCCTCCTCAACAATCTTCGTTCTTGGGACATACATTCTTCTATGCTGTTTGTCCTCAATTTTTCTGGTTTCTCCAAGAACTTTCTGTAATGATTTCAACGCATCAGAATGTGACTGAATCCATTCTACTAATGGAGCATTAAGTTCTACATTATCTTTTGCTTTTCTACGGTTCTCTCTAACTTTCGTTAAAGCTTTCCCAAGTTTGGCAGTGTCGTGATACGACACATCTTCAAGTTCAAGTTTATGTAAGATATCTTGTGTTTCGTAGTCGTGCAATGATTCGTTTTTAATATTGTTTTGAAAATCTTCAGTTGTTTGTGTAAAAAAGTTGATTGTATCTTCTAACTCTTTAGCTGTTTTGATTTTCGTCATCTCCTTTAATAATTTGTGATTAAAACTTCTATTGAACTGTTGCCTGTTTTTACCTTAGTTTGATAGTTGCAATTATTGTAGTCTTTGATTAGATAATGTGTGTTGTAGTTTTTGCTCCATTCTTTAAGAATTGCATTTTCTTTTCCTTTGTGTTCTGTAACATTTGACAAAGCAAATTTGCCACCTTTTGAGTTAATAATGTCAAGTAAATTAAGAAGCTCTCTCTCATAATCTTCTGACCATTTACAAAAATAATCTCGTTCATATCCTCCAACAGTAATAAGATAGGGCGGATCACAATAATAGAAAGTGTTATTAAATTCTGGCGAATCTAAATTCAAATTATGAAAATCGCTACTGTAAAAACTAATATTTTTCTTGTTGATAGTTTCTATGTATTTTACAAGTTTATCCTCTAACGACTTAGAGAAGTAAGACCTGCTTGCACCAGACGGCATATTAAACTCTCTACTCTTATTGAAGGCTATTTGATAGTTGAATGCGTGAGTAATTAAGCAATATAAAACTACTGCATTTTCTCTATCAAGATTATCTTTCAGATTTGTATTATAGTAACTTCTTAAATTAAGAAATTCTTGCTTACTAAACTTGTTCAGTTTGTATGTATCAATCATTTCTTTAACTTCGTCTACGAATTTGCTATCAAGATTTCTAAAGATATTAACGAGCGGTTTACATTTATCGTTATACACAACCTGTTTTGCATTCACATTTAGTGAAACTTCTCCACCCCCCCCGAACAAATCTACAAATTTATCAATTTTCTTCGGAAAGAGAGGTAGAATCTGAGGTAGCAATTTGTATTTGCCGCCAATATAATTAAAAGGATTTTTCAAATAATTTATATTTACCATCTCCTTATAGTGTTACTACTTGTCCTGATTTCAAGCTTTCTTGAACTTTGATTACCCTTTGATTTCTTGAGCCACACCAAGCAAGAGAAATATCTCTTTGCGACTCATTATATTTGCCGTCAACAAGAATATCTATATAAGGCAAGATTTCGTTTACAATAAACTTAGATTTCAATATCTGTTCGTATGTATAACCTGTATATAGCCATATTGTTTTGCTTGGTAATTTGGTCTTGACCGTTTTTACAATATTAGATATTTGTTGTTGATTTGCTTGCTCCAATGGGTGTCCACCTGAGAGCGTTAGCCCCGATATATAATCAGGACTTAACGCTTCAAGTAATTCAGTCATAGTGTCATTAGTAAATGGTTGCCCGATTGTAAAATCCCAAGTTGAAGGATTTTGACAATTATAACAATGTATGGTACAACCGCTTACCCATAGTACAACTCTGACTCCAATTCCATTGGCAATATCGTGTTTAGTGATTTTTACATAATTCACTCGTTGCCACCTAAATGTACATATCTTTCTTTAATCTCTTGTGTCCTTCCTTGATTCCAGAAGTTAGTTCCTATATCCTTTTATACCCTCGGTTTCCCGATATTTATTAGGGGAGTAGACTATACAATATCATTGTTTGTATAAGAAACAATTCCCCGAAATTATAGTCGTTGAGCGTCCTCCATCAGCATTGCCTGTTAAGGAGTTTCGTTGCGTAAGAGTGACTTGCACACTCGGTAATCCCTTGCTTAATGTTTTTATGGTTTCTATCCTATCGGACTGACAGATTTAATCCTATACCGCATTCACACTTGCCGTTTCCAGCTATGTTGTAGCCATTAAGGTTATGGGGACTTTCCCGCAGTTTATTCGGTTTAAAGTGGACTTATACTCAATCCACAAGTTCTCCGACAGATGTTCAATTTGCTTTCATCTGTGTTGCCGCAGTTTGGACACTTCCAAATAAGTTTACCGTTTTCATTTTCTATTACCTCAATCTCTCCGTCATATCCGCACGCTTGACAGTAATCACTTTTAGTGTTGAGTTCAGCATACATGATATTGTCGTAGATAAATTGCATAACAGATAGGACAGCTTCTGTGTTATTCTGCAAATTAGAAGTTTCAATATAACTAATTGCACCGCCCAAACTTAATGCCTGAAACTGTGATTCAAGTTTCAGTTTTGCAAAGGCATCAATAGGCTCTCTGACATTTACATGATAACTATTGGTAATGTAGTTCTTATCTGTAATACCTTCAATAATGCCAAATCTTCGCTGTAAACATTTTGCAAACTTGTAAGTCGTACTTTCGATTGGAGAACCATACAACGAAAAACCTAAATCAAGTTGCTCATTCCATTCATCACACTTTTTGTTCATATATCTCATAATATCAAGTGCGAATGGTGTTACTTCCGGATCTGTATGAGATTTACCTGTCATATACTTTACACACTCATACAATCCTGCATAACCAAGTGATATTGACGAATAACCACCAACAAGCAACTTATCAATGGTTTCACCTTTCTGAAGTCTTGCTAATGCACCGTGTTGCCAGATAATCGGAGCTACATCCGACACTGTTCCTTTCAACCTCTCATATCTGCACAAGAGGGCTTTATGACACAACTCCAACCTCTCGTCAAAAATCTTCCAAAACTTTTCTTTATCTTTACCTGAAGATAAGGCTACATCAACAAGATTGATTGTAACTACGCCTTTGTTAAATCTGCCATAAAATTTGTATTCACCATTTTCCTTGTACGGTGATAAAAAGCTTCTACACTGACTGTTCGGTATCAACAGTCTGGACTATATCTTTGGGAGTTATTATGCTAACTCGCTCACTCCGCACTTCCATCTGTATCATTGTTCAGATGTACTCTACTCACTTCATCACACAAAGCTATTTGTGCTATGTTTTCGATAGTCTCTTGACCTTACGCATATGCGTCTTGGCACAGGATAGTTCAAGTCTAAGTTTCACCCCGAAAGTTCCCTGTTAGCACACTACTTAACTGTCATTTCCTACAGTTCCTATTCGTGTAATGCACACCATTTTGATTTATGTTCACGGAGTTTTAGATGAGCCGTTTAACCCATCGAAGGGAAACAATTTCCTTCTTTTAGCTTTTTCATCACCTTTTCAGATATATAATCTGGAACAAGTCGTTTAGCTGAACACTTTGCAGCTAATTTTGTTAAATACCAATACTTGCTATCCTTTGTAATGTTGTCCTCTTCAAGCACATAAATAAGCTTTGGAAACGCAGGTGTAATCCATACACCCTTTTCATTTTTTACACCTTTATACCTTTGATTAAGTGTTTCTTCGATAATCATAGCGAGGTCGTGCTTTTCCTGCTCGTTTTTAGCTTCATTAAGATACATAAACACTGTGATAAAAGGAGCTTGTCCATTAGTTGTTAAAAGTGTTTCTACTTGATATTGGATTGTCTGAACACCTTTGTTGATTTCCTTCTGAAGTCTTTCTTCGGCTATCTCGGCAATCTTATTTTCGTCAGTTTTAAATCCACACTGACTCCACTCTCTTCTCAACTCATCTTTAATGTGCTGTCGGCTAATATCCACAAACGGTGCGAGAGCAGTAAGACTGATACTCTGTCCACCATATTGACTGCTGGCAACCTGAGCAATAATCTGGGTTGCAATTGTACAAGCCGTTGACAAACTGTGTGGTTTCTCAATCATAGTGCCACTGATAACCGTTCCGTTCTGGAGCATATCATCAAGATTACATAGACAACAATTATAAGTGTGTTGTGCAAAATAATCCTTGTCGTGGAAATGAATAATTCCTTCTCTGTCAGCCTCAACAATATCTTGGGGGAGTAAAACTCTATCAGTCAAATCTTTGCTGACCTCACCTGCCATATAGTCACGCTGTGTAGGAATAATGGTAGGGTTTTTATTTGAGTTTTCCTGTTTGATGTTCTCATTGCTTAAATCAATCAGTGAAAGGATTGTATCATCAGTAGTGTTCTTCTTACGGATTAAACTCTGCTTGTATCGGTAAAGAGTATATCTTTTTGCTAAAGGGAAACAGTCGTATTTATCTATGTATTCTTCAATTAAGTCCTGTATATCTTCAACTGAGTAAATTCTCTTACTTCGTCTGAGCTTATCATAAATTCTTGTAGCAATATTTTTAATTTCATCGTCAGACAATGTTTTTTCGTGGTTTGCGTGGGATTCACTATTTGCTTTTCCAATTGCAGAAATAATCTTATTGCGGTCAAAATCAACTTCTCGACCATCTCGTTTAATTACTTTCATACCTATCACCCATTCTTCCTGAAAATATCGCTATATGTAAGATGACTAAAGTCAAGCAGGTTATGACAATGGCTACAAAATATTCTCGCTGGAATTTTATCGTGAAATGTGATTGTCTGTAGAAGCTTGCAGATAGGGCATCTGGTAACAACCTGTAAGGTATATGTTTTAGAAAAAGCATTCATAAAAGAACGGGAGTCACAGATGTATGTACGAATAATGTCATCTCCATTTATGTATGCGACTTTATTTTTTTTATTCGTGTTTTCTTGCCATTCTTTTTTGCCAAGTTTTATACTTTTAGCCAGACCTCTAATGTAATCAGCAGAACCTTCAATTTTGTGTGGATTATCTTCTGCGTTTGTTACGAATAAAACATCAATTTTATGTGCGTTTGCGTACTCAATTTCCTTGATAACACCTGTCGAATCGTACCATTTTTCGCCTGTCACCCATATTTCGTCACACTCTGCAAGCTGATATAGGCAAAGTTCAAGCCCATCTTCATAAGACATATCGTTGTACAGAAAGCCAAACATATGTAACGGCGAAATAAACATATAATTCGGATGTTTCTTTTGCTGTGTTTTAATTATTTCTTCAACCTCTTTGAGATTATTTTTGTCGCCACCGTATTTGTGGCTGACATACACTATTTTTTCATATTTCTTCATTCAATTCCTCCTAACTTTATTTATCAGCGTTGCTGTTTACAAGCATATACATCACCACCTTTCAAAATGAAATCTCTTTATTCTTATTATCTATTTCGATTTCATCGTCAGTGCCAACAGTAAAAGCTTCACAAGTAACCTGATAATCACCTTTCCCATCAGCCACCAAATATTGTAACAAATGGCACAATTCAGAAACCGTCATTCATCTTCCCCATTCCTTTCGTTTACTCCTTATCTATTTTTTACACCGCAACTCAGACAAGGCTTGATTTTTAGTTCAGGTATTTTCATCATACGATTCTTCGTCATATTCCTGTTTTGTACAATTTATAGCGTGATATCCACTAAGTTCAAATACATCACAAAGGTTTTCAGGAATTATATACACAGGACTTGCTATATAACACTCTATTTCATTTGTTTCATTATTAATTAGTTTATAATAATATTTCATTAAATATCATTCCTTGTCCATTTTCGCACCGCAATCAGGACATTCATTAGGTATTATCCAATGTGGCAATAATTCATACGGTTCTAAATAATGTCCACATTCAGAACAATAATAATAATCTCCATCATAATCATAATCATGTATCCATTCAGCCATTACCATTACCTCACTTTCTCTCACCGTAACTGCAAAAAATCATTTAAGTCACTATAGACATACTCACCGCCGCTTAAGTTGTAAATTCGTTCGCATACTCAATTTCCTTAATAATACCTGCCAAGTCATACTATTTCAGAAACAATAACAATCATCTACTTCCACTCCTATTAAATATAATTTCATAAATAACTTCGTTATGGTATTTCCCGTATCTATCCTTAAAAGAGTCTGTAAACACAAACTTTTTGCCGTTATAGTGTTTACAATAGTTATTATAATGCCTCTCAACAGGGTTTCCCTGAATCATTCTCCATTCCATTCGGTGAATATGGTAGTCATTGATTATCTTTCTTAGCTCCTTATAAACATCGAATCCAATCGTGGTATTATTCCTGTCGAAAGCAAACAATCCAAAGTTATAAACACAAGAAGAATACCAATCAACAGAATATGCAAAATACCCTATTAGCTTGTTGTCCTTACCGATAATAGCGTATTGATAGATATTTCCGCTGCTATTTTCTTCGATTGTAGGCAATTCATTGCCTAAACACCCCATATAAAAAAGCATATTGTCGGTGTAACTATATTCTAATAGTTTTGCAAATATTTCATCTCTGTATAATATTGCAGGTTTAAGCATTATTTTTCTTCCTTTCCATCCATTTTTGCACCGCAGTAAGGGCAGTAGTTGCTGCCCACATATTCCTCACAACCGTTGAGCAATGCATTTCTGCCACACTTTGAGCAAAACGGCATGCCATGTAGTCCGTCATACGGATGTATATATTCTTCAAGTTCCTTTAAGTCAAAATCTTTTACAAGCCACTTTCCGTGTTTAATCTCTTCCATTTCACACACCGTAGCATTATTGGGGTTACTACTGTCAACTTCGATAATATGCCCAACTGTTTCGGCATTTCGTTTCGAATTGAAAAATAATGAGAATATAAAATCATTACCATTACAATTAGGTATATCCAATGCATAGTAACCACGCATATCACGGATTTTTAATTCAGCCATTTTCTTCACCGTCCCCCTTCTTCGGCTTTTTCGGCACCAATTCACCAATGAGGTTTAAGCCCTTGTAACATTCATCACACAGATGTATTTTAACTCTTCTCTTGCTTTCGATAGGAATTGCAATCCCGCTAAGGCAATCAATATCAACTCCCAGATAGAATTCCTTCATTCCAACTGTGTATGGATCTGAGATAATTTCTTTACAACTATCACATTGATAGATTCTCACTCACTTTCATCGTCCTCAATAGGCTGATTCCAACATTCAATACATTTGTTGGAATCTTTTTTGCAATCCTCTACACTCATCAACTCTAATTTGCAATTCTCTGCACTCATCAACCCTAAATCATGAGGGCACACATAGGAGGGTTTACCGTTATTATCGAGAGGAATATTTGGATATTTCTCTAATAAATCCGTAAGAAATGTCTTTGGCGGATGTGCATTGCTCCATCTCTGAATTATTTCTGTTGCCTTTTCAGGATAAAGCGTTTCAAGTTCGGAACACAGAACATTCATGCCATTATTCGTAATACCTAAAGGGCAGTCCTCACATTTAATGCGACATACCCCAATTCCAGCTCTTTTTATCATTCTTTTCTTTTCAGCAAAGTAATTTTCAGTTTTTGAGCAATCAATCATTTAATTCACCTCTATTAACTGCATTGTATTTTCTCTTTGTCATATTTTGCCTGTCCTTCTACAATTCTGTTCATCTGCTCTGTAGCTTCTGGCATTGCTTTAAGAAAGAACATACAGTTTTGAGCATCTTCCTCGGTGCGATTTGAGATCACATAGTCAACTTTTTCTTCAACATCTTCAAACTCTTTACGGTCGTTAATAATACGCTCCATAGCTTTTACAGTTCCTGTTTTGCTGTCTTTATACCTTTTCTTCATTCTCAAGAATCTTTCAACAGCAGGGCAATCTATCAATACAGATTCAATTAGTTTATCGCCTTTGTAATTATTCTTGAAATCTTCAAGTCCCCTCGGATCAATTATGTAAAAATCAGCGTCATCAATTTGCTGTTGAGTTGCACAATATCTATAGCCATTAAATTCGGTATAAGCCACGATATTGGTCAGTTTATCAAATTCCTCATCTGTCACAAAAATATGTGAGTTTGGAGATTCATTATCTCTTCTTGGTCTTGTCGTATAAGACACAACCTTTTTGCGATTATATTTCTTACAAACTTTGTCTACTAAGTAATCCTTGCCAGAGCCTGAAGCTCCGAGAACTAATACAATTGATTTAACAGCCATCACTGCCTCCTTTTAGTAACTGCTGAAATAAACATTATCTACCACTGCATACGGTGCTCCAAATGAATGATAATAACTCATTCTGAACGCTTTGACATTATAATCTCGATCACCACTTAATATCCTTTGAGCAACCGAATAAGACAACTCGCTCGGATCTCTCGTGTAAAGAATACCTGCCACATTGAATGTATTATAATCAAAAGCTACTGCTCTCAATCCACCGTTACAATCAGCTAAATTCATTGCCGTTGAACCTACCAACCACTGACAATACTCGCTACAATTACCCGCTTCGCAATAAATTACTCTTGCCAACAAATCTACCTCATCTGACGATGTGTTATATGTATTATTTGATTTTGTAATAGTTTTTGTACCTGCTTGAACTTCAGTTTTTTCTGTTGGCGGTTCTGTAGGGGGAGAGGTTGTTTTAACCTTCTTCTTGTCTTTTTTAGTTTTCTCAGTTGGTTTTACTGTTGTTGATTCTGTTGTGACTTGCACGGTTGTAGGTTGCGTTGTTGATTTGACTGCCGTATCTTTAGTAGCTGTATCTCGTGTTGCAGTGTCGGGGGTGGAGATGTTTGGTTCTCCACAAGCCGAAAAGCCAAACATCATACCTAACATTACCCATAAACTTGCTATCTTCTTACCAAATCGGATATAATCACCCTTCCTTAATTTCCCATTTTCTAAATTTATCCACATAATCATCAGTGAAAAACCCTCTGATAATAAGTGTTTGTGGCTTATTTGTGTCTATAAGCATTAATCCAAGTAGACTTTTACCAGACAACACTTCCTTGCCTTGCGCTACCTCAATAATGCCACTCATTAATTCATCTGTTATGTGAAGAAAATCGTCAAAATCATCTCGCTGAAGCTGAATGTGTAACATTACTGTCCTATGTATTTTGTTTTCCATAACTTACTCCATAACTGAGCCTACTGCCCACTTACTAATTACTGAGTAAATATCCTTGTCGCACACACAAGTAATGGTATTCCAATCAACATTATGTGCTGCTTTGGTTTTTGCTCTTTCAACACCGTTTGCAAGAACAAGACTTGCAAGAAATGATTTACCACTGATAGACCAATCTTTGCCGTTTTCGTCTTTACCGATAAGAGTTACTTCTTCGTCAATCTGACTTACAGCTTCTGTAAAATCAGATACATCCTTAAGCGTAACAAGTTCAATTTTTTGTCTCATTCAATCACCTTTCTTAATTACATTTTTTAATTTATGTTCCATAATACATTTGGTCTAATTACAAGTGACGGTTAATATAGGTAAAATAATACATCACATATCGTTTAAGATCTAACAATATGTGTATTATTCGTTTAATATTTAGACGCTCATTATCAATTTAATCAAGATGTGACCGTCATTTGTATTCTTGTGATTTACAACATATATTATATACCATACATATTAATTTGTCAATAGATTTAACCATGTTTTTCTACTTAATGAATAATTTTTTCTCAATGCCTGTTTATATGCTGATGGTTCTGCTAAAAGCATACATTTCTTTTTAGCTCTTGTAAGAGCAGTGTACAATAAACAATTGTCTAATAAAATGTAATCGGTATTGTCTATAATGACAATTACACAGTCATAACCACTACCTTGACTTAAATGCACTGTTAAAGCATAAGCAAGTTGCACTTCATTCACTTCTGAATCAATGTAATTAACCGTTTTTTTTAAGTTTTCACCTAATAAATTATTGTATTCAACTGACACACATATACTCTTACTTTGTTTGTTCGTCTTATCTTGCTTTATATGCGTAATACTTGTGACATAGCCGATTTCACCATTAAAAATATCTTTATCGTAATTATTAACTCTTTGAATCACCTTTGCACCCACTTTTAATATACCATTAATAGTTTTAACGCTGGGTGCATTTGGTAATAAATTATTTTGAATAATTTGATTAATTTCGGCAGTGGAGTTAATACAATCACTCTTTCGTGGGGTGATTATCACTACATTGTCAATTCCAAATTTATTAACAGCGTTTAAATAAGACTTTATGCCTATATCCCTTAAACCTTCTCTATTGGTACGGAATTGATAAATTAAATCTTTATTGTCGCCAACTACCATCCGCATTTCTTTACGAGGAATAGGATCAATACCATCTCTTATCTTATTGGCATTAGTTAAAATACCAGACTTTTCAGCCTGCCTATGTACTTTATGTAGTTTATAAATAGTGAATTTATTTGAAAATTCTAAAAGGTCATTAAAAACATTACCGTAGCCAATTGGAGGAAGTTGTCGATTATCACCACAGATAATCACTCTTGTACCTTGTTTAACGGCTGACAATATTGACAATGCCAATGGCACATTAATCATAGAAAACTCATCAATAAATAAAACATCAATTGGCAAAGAATTATGTGAATTATATTTAAACTGCTCTTCTATTGAAGAATCACTATCTTGTTGATATTTTAATAAACGGTGAATTGTACTTGCTTTGTACCCTGTGGCTTCTGTAATTCGTTGAGCTGCTTTAGCTGATAATGCACAACATCTAATTTCCATATTATTATATGTGTAAATATCAAGTAAAGCTCTTGTAATACTCGTCTTACCTGTACCTGCTTTACCTGTAATTAGCACGACAGGCTTGTTTAATGAACCCCTAATTACATCAAGTTGTGTCGCATCAAACTCAAATCCTTGCGATAATTCAGCGTCCCGAATTACTTTATCCACATAACTTTCATCAATATTCATTACAGTTCCATTATTTAAATTTACGACAGTTTCAAGAACAGCCATTTCTTTATCGTAATATTTCCTCAACCCTACATTGTTATTATCAATCCATAAAAAGTTTTTAGACTGCCTTTGTGAAGTTATAAAATCATCAAATTCGTTAATGCACTCTGGGATATTATCAATGACATCTTCTCTTAATTTTTGAAAATCAATATAAGTATTACCACTTTCCTCGCCAAGTACACTAAAATAATATTTAAGAAATGCAGTAACTCTTTCAAGTGAATTTTTTAAATCTGGTCTTATTTTTAAAGCCACTCCATCAGCCCTTTTAAATCCTAACCCTTTTACTTTGGTAATTACATAAGGATTTTTAAATATCTTTTGTTTTAACAATTCAGGCTGACTTTCAAGAGATATTAGTTTTTGACATATAGTGTTACTAATACCATAAGGAGATAATAGTGCCAAAATATCTTTCATACTATAATTATTTATGATTTTCTGTTTGCATAGTTGCCATTTGTCATCATTAATACCTTTAACTTTATTAATATCAACATCTTTATTTTCCATCACCCTTTGTACAATATCAGGATATACCGAAAGTAAAGAATCTGCTTGCTTTTCAGATAAAATTGATACAAGAAAATTATATTGGTTTTTTTCTGAACATTGATTAATTTCTTTAACTGACAAAGGTTGATATTGCCAACAATTATATTTTTTATTATATACAGGAGTAGCTTCAATGCTATATATGCATCCACCAAACAATTGCTGCATTTCACCACATAAAACAGAATAATAATATGTTGATTTACCTTCATCACTTATATATTCTTTTGGATTTCCGTTAAAATATTTAATTTCGTCTTGTGTCTTAAATGTATAAACTCCCCAACAAGAATTTTCATTATAATATCGTTCTTGACATATTTCAGCTTGAAAACACATAATATCTTTGTTTGACATTAACCCACCTCCTTCTTATCTAATGTATTTCTTTTTTCAAATAACCATCTGTTATATGATTTAACAGCTTGTACCTCACAACAATCCTTTGATCTTTTACAACACTTTAAAACTACTCTCTCACCTCTATTGAGAAAATCAATATATCTTTTATATACTGAACTCCAAACAGTCACCTCTATAATACCGTTTGTTGAGTATAAATTGATAAATGCGAATTGATTTTTATATCGGTCTTTTTTCTTTTGAATTTTAGCAATAACACCAACAAGCGTACATAAACATCCTTCTTGTACATTATTGTATATCGTATTGCAATATTGATAACTTTCATTAAATGGGTTGTCCGTTAAGAAAACTGATAAAGCACTAAATTCCCAGAATTTTTCATCTTGACCATATTTATCAATATAAATTAACAATTGCTTTTTTTCTTTTTGTTCTTGCTCAATATCAAACTCAATTTTTTTGCGTAAATTATATTTTCTTAACCTTTCTGCTTTATCTTTAACAGTATCAGTATCAATACCCATATTTCTTAATATTGACAATGAGGGTAATGTTTTTACAGGTTTGTATTCCTTGTGACCTATAATATATTTAAAATATTTAATTAGTAAATTTTTTTTATTATTACAAGGAATTGCTCCAGCTTTAATTAAAGAAACCATCTGAGTTTTTGTTGGTGATACTCTTTGCAAAAAATCATAAAAATTATGGAATGTGCCATTTGCTTGTCTTTCATTTAAAATTACAGAAGCTATTTTTTCGCCTATACCATTGATGGCAGATAATCCAAACATAATTTGTCCGTCATACACAGAAAATCCACTTTTTGATTTATTTACATGAGGTGGATTGATTATTACGCCAAATTGTTTTGCATCCATAATGTATTTATTAATTGCACCATAATCATCTTTATTTTTATTAAGCAATGCACAAAAAAACTCAACAGGATAATGAGCCTTAAGGTATGCAGTTTGATAAGTTAGCATAGCATAAGCAATACTATGAGCCGAATTAAACGAATAACCACCCATTTCAGCCAGATTATTACTGATTTTTTCAGCTAAATCTTCACCATAACCATTATTGATGATTTCATTTTTTAATTTTGCAGATTCTTTTTTTACAAGTTCAATATTTTTCTTACCAATAGCTTTACGAAATAAGTCTGCTCCACCATAAGTCCTGCCACCAAACACTCTTGTGATTTCCATAACTTCTTCTTGATATATTAAACAACCATAACTATTTTTTAAAATAGGTTGCATATCAGGATGTATGTAAGTTATATCTTCAGGATGTATTTTATTATGAATAAATTGATTTACCATTCCCATACTGTCAGGACGATATAAGGCTAATACTGCCGAAACATCATCAATGTTTGTTGGCTTTAATCTCATTAAAATATCTTTCATTCCTTGACTTTCAACCTGAAAGACACCATCAGTTCTACCACTGGCAAGTAAATCATATGTAGCTGTATCATTCATAAATTCACTATTACTTGCACTGAAAAAATCTGGATTTAAATTCAGCGAATTAATAACTTCCTGAACTATATTTAAAGTTGTCACACCGAGAAGGTCAAATTTAATGATACCAATTTCTTCAATTACTCTTTTATCAACTTCTATAACTCTTGCATCATCTTTACCTCTATGTATAGCCATATAATCGGTTATTTTAGTATCAACTATTCCTACACCACCAGCGTGCATTGATACAGTCTTTACTCTTCCGCTTATATGTTTTGCTATATCAAACAATTCAGAATATTCACCATATTCTTCTATGATTGACGGATCATTATCTAAATTTTCTTGAAAATCGCTATACACAAACTTCTTGCTTAATTTATCAGTAACTTTATACGGTATGCCCAAGACCTTACCAACATCTTTAATAGCCCCTATAGGACTAATATAACTAAAGTTGATAATTTGACATACGCTATCAGAACCGTATTTGTCCATTAAATAAGCCAGAACTTCTTCTTTTTTATTAAAATCAGTGTCGATATCCACTTTAATGCTTATTTTCATAAGCCTTTATAATAATAAAGTTTAAAGTTAGACTATATCTTGATATTACATATATCTTGTTGCACTTCCAGCAGTAACTCATCCTCTGCTGTACAATTTAGTCGTTACACTTTTTAATTTACATATCTTAATTCATAATTTTTAACTATTTTATACTTGGAAAGGCTGCTACCACTTATTTGTAAATATGCTGTAGCAAATCTACTCGCCTCTGCAATGCTTTGAAATTTTTTTATGAAATGTCCATCTTGATATATAGCACATGGTTTATAATTTCTAACTTGAGAATGTTTTTTAAAACAATGTTGCATATTATATACTCTTGTACACCACTCAAGATTGCTTACTGCATTATTTTTGCAATTGTAGTCAATATGGTTTACTTCTGGTAAATTGTTTGGATTAGATAAAAACGCCTCGGCTACCAAACGATGAACTAATGCTTTTTTAGTATGCTTTGTTCCATTACATAATGAGACCATATAATATCTACTTTTGCCATCACTCCACAGTTTTAATTTTTTAAACTTATTATGACAAATGCTATATACATCTCCCATATCCGACACATAATAATTAGAATAATTCTTTACTTGTTTTATTCTTATATAAAACACACTCCTTTTTATAAATTTTATGTAAATTAACTTAGCACGGTATTGCCTGCTATCTTATCAAAGACCGTAGGTTCTCTTAGTCAGCTACTTCGTCTATATTATGTTTTCTACATATCTGCTTGTAAGCCTTGATGTAGAGTCTTATTCAACTGATACCGTTAGCATCTATTTTTTATAGACACACCTTTGAGTAATAAAGTTCACAACAAATGCCCAATATTGTTTAGGCATCGACACTCTTTCTGGATTTAAAAATCTTTCAAAAATTAAATTATGTTCTAATGGATTGATTGTAGATATGCCAAGTAACCAATTAACTATTGAGCCTGCACCCGATCCTCTGCCATATCCTACTGCTATGTTATGAGATTTAGCATAATTAATGTAATCCCACACAATTAAGAAATAACCACTAAAACCCATTTGATTAATAACAGATAATTCATATGACAATCTGTCTTTATATATTTTTTCTTCCTCAAAAGGTAAATTATTCAATCCAAATTCTTGATAACCCTGTTCACATAAATACGATAAATATTCATAATCATTTTTATACCCTAATGGTATTGGATATGTAGGCAATTGAGGTTTTTGAAATGGCATATTAACTATATCTATCATATCAGCAATTTTAACAGTGTTAGCTAAAGCAATACTCACATTATCTTTTCCTATCTGTTTGTCCATTATAGCATGTATTTCGTCAACAGATTGCATATAACAATCTTTATACACTTCTGATGCAGTTTCTGTATCATGAGCTATTTGTACAAAATAACTTTGATAACGCAAATCTTCCTCAGTCGCCACATGAGAATCACAAGTGACAATAAATTCTGTATTAGTTTTATGAGCAAGTCTTAATATTTTTTGATTATACTCACATTGTTCAGAAACATCGTGTGATTGCATTTCAAGATAAAAATATGGGAAAATTGATTTATATTCATTTACATATTCAATACATTTATTAAAATCTTTTTCTCTTGACAGTTTAGAAGCAAGACACGCTGATGTAATAATTAAATCGTTTGCATATGGTTTTATAGCATTTAAATCTACTCTTCCATGATAATAATAACCTTCAAATTCTCCTTTTGTAACAAGTTCATTCAGGGCAATTCTGCCTTGCTCATTTTTTGCTAAAGCAATCAAATGAAAATATTTGTTGTTCGGATCATTAACCGTCATATCAAGTGCTTCATATAACTCAACACCATATATCATTTTAATATCAGGATATTGAGCTTTTAATTTATCAAAATACACCCAACTGTATTCATTGCCATGCTCCGTTATTGCAAATGCAGGACTTCCGATTTCTTTTGCCCTCTTTAAATAATCTTCAGGATGACCGTAACCATCCAATAAAGAAAATTCAGAATGGTTATGTAAATGTACTATTTTTTCCGTCACTGCTCATTATCACCTCCAACTACTTCATAATCGTCTACTATGAATTGACAAGTAATAATACCATTGAATACATTAATATTTGTCTTACCGACTATATTTAACATTACTTCTTCAGTATCACTAAAATCATCAAAAAGATTACATAATGAATCGCTTGCATTATCAACACCAAACTTAACAAAAGACACTCCATTATCAGTTTCAATACGCCAATTATTGAACTGCTTACCCATAAGATTGAACTGGCTTCTTTTTACTAATAAATTAGTTACTAAAATAATAGGCTCATCTATATTCTGTCCATAAATATCTGCGGAATCATCTATACGCTTGACGACACCAGTGTCCATAAAGTCGGCAGTGATAATAAAATCACATAATATAACTGACTCATTTTTAATTGGCAATGAGTTTAATTCACATATAGTTTTCTTAACATTTTTACCGTATATTTCAACACCAAAGGCATTATCGTGTCCCTGTATTAATTTAAAAGTATCTGTTTTAGCCAATAATTCTTTAAAACTATCACAACTACTATTTTTGTAATTTCGCCCAGAACCTCTAAATAAGCCATCTTCTTGTGTTTTTCTTAAACATAAAGTCGGTTTTTTATATTTTTCTGCTATCTTCATAGCCATAATACCTGTTAATGATTCGTCAATCCCCATATGTGTTGTATTAACAAGCAACACTTTGTCATTTAAAGAAGAACTATTGTCAATTACATTATATACATTTGATAATGCTTTATTAATTGCATTTCGTTGTCTTACTTTAGCGTTATTGCAAAAACGAGCAACTCTATCATAAATAGATTCTTCTATTGCTGGTTTATTTCTTGGCTTATAATCAAAATATTGAGTCTGTTCAATAAATGCCTGAAACATCAAATCCTTTTCTTCTTGTGAACCCATTCTTATTAAAGCATTTATTAATGGAACAATATAAAATTGTACATTATGAATATTAACCCTGTTATGTATTGAATCAAATTGTTTTTTGATTAATGCTTTAAAAAGAGGGTTGTAAACACTTGATAATCCTTTGTCAATAATTCTTTTAGTCTCATAGCTCCTAATATCCATCATGTCACCTATATTGCCTAATGCAACAAGGTCAAGATATCTCTCGGATTCAAAATTAAACCATTCATCATCAAGTGCTTGTAAAAATTTATATGTAATACCTACTCCCGACAGTTCTTTGTTGGGATAATTACCTTTTTGGTTATTAACAATAATTGCATATGGATTATCAATTTCGATAATATGATGGTCTAATATAATGATATCAAGAAGTGCATTTTCTTCTTTTAGCTTGCAACATTGTTCAACATCATTACTTCCAGCATCGGGAATAATTAATAATTGAGTATCTTTTGGAATTGTAATATCTTCCGATAAGCCATGTTGCTTTTTGTCGTGCAACGAATATGTCAGTTCCCACATTGGACATACCGTTTTAAGGTACATATACATTATTGCTGACGAAGTATATCCATCTACATCAGAATCAACTATAATGTGAACTTTCCTTGATTCTTCAGGTGTAACTTTGCAAAAACATCGTACTGCATTATCAATATTATCTAACGACTTATAAGAATACACAACATCATCTGTTAAATGTAAATATTTGCAAGGATTTTTTATTCCTCTATTATGTAAAACTGTCCCAGTTATATTGTTAATATCATTAGGACTGCTATTGATTAATTTACATTCCATTATATCACCTCAACCTTGTCATTCCATTTTGGATCAATGTTTTAAATTTTTTAGGATCATCACACGGACTTTCCTTTTCAGATAATATATTTTGCTTATCAATAACTGCAAAGATATTGAGATAATTCATAAACTTATCAGCAATATGATTCAATTCTTCAATTTGAACATCTTTGTCATAAACAAAAATAATATTCTCGCATATTCTTGATAACTTATTAACTTGAATTTGTGTAATTTTCTTACCACAGGTGGCTACTGTGTTTGTGTAGCCACCTGAAAACATCTGCATAACACCTTTTTCAGATTCAACAACATATACAGAATTATTTTGTTTAATTGAATCATAAGCGATATTCAATCCATATAAGATTTGACCTTTAGCACAAGGTTCAATATATAAATACTTATTTATATAATTAGGCATATTGGTAGAGAAATATCTCCCCTTAACACCTACCAAATTACCTAATTCATCTCTAATTGGAATTGTAATCCTGTTTGTTTCTTCATCATATCCAACTTCAAACATTTTTTGTGTTCGATAATCAATATTATCTTGGTAAAACATATCGTTCAAATATGGTTTATAATATGATAAAATGTGTTCACTGATTGGCTCAATAGGCTTTTCAATACAAATGTCCCCATCGTTATGTATGCTAAGCTCCATAAGTAGTTTTGTTAATTTAAGGCTTGCAGGTAAATCTTTATTGAAATCATAATAATAATCAATACCTATACACTGGCATACATATTTTAATGATTGAAAAAAGTTACAATGCTGAAAAAACATAACCAAATTAAATATATCTGAGATATTTTTTTGTTCTATGTTGCGAGTATAATCTATTGTATGTAAACTATTTTTATATACAGTAATAGCATTAAGATTATCTCCGTCTGGATTAGCACACTGATAATACTCCCCTTTGTCTTTAATATCATGGCATTTCAAACATTCTAAAATCTGTGGAACAAAATCATTATTGATTATATGTTCTTTTAAGCGTTGTACATCCATTTTTACCTTCCCCTTGCTACAACTACTAATTCACCTCGTTCATACCATTCATTGGTATCAAGATTAACTTCATAAACCATTTTATGCTTATTGCCAAATCTATTCTTATCCGTAACCCCTATATAATATTTTTTACTATTGTCTAACGATTCTTCTCCGTAATCTCCCCATTCGGAATCATAAACAAGATATTTATATTTAGAATAATCTTTTAAATCAACGGATTTGAATAATACCAATGTATCAAGCACATGTTTTAATTGCTTACAGTTAGCGATATTTGATGAACACAAATCTTCAGGTTTGACAAAATTAGTGTCGTCTGTCAACTGAATGGAACAATAAATAAAAATATTCAACTGCCTTGTGAGTTCTGACAACATTGTTGTAGTAACTTTTAATCCAGTCCAATCACCCACTGTACTGTCGGTGTCTTTTAATGTATCATAAAAGAAATATTGTGTTTGGCTAATCATATGTTGTTTTCGGATTTCTAACTCTAATGTCTGATTATCATAAGCAGAAACCATATCAACAGCAAAAATCAATCCCTTAGTTTCTTTTTCAATCCATTCAGCTACCTTAATAATGTTTGCATACTCATCTGATAATTGCGAGACTCTGGCATAATAGTCGTCGAAT
>ENA-USUG01002143-USUG01002143.1-human-gut-metagenome-genome-assembly--contig:-NODE-2143-length-30656-cov-130.046535_pt1 | contig 30656 bp, 25 predicted proteins | sample MGYA00250059_ERZ773394 | MGnify/ENA primary metagenome ERZ773394 (study PRJEB29103, sample SAMN06111957) | human gut metagenome | biome: human gut; feature: ankylosing spondylitis patient; material... | reverse complement strand
CGCCTGCTTTTTCGTTGAAGTTAGGGAATTGGTTGGTGCCGAGCAATACTTCCTTGCGTTTGGAAACAGCATCATGGCGGGCCTTGTTGCTTGCATTGATGGCTTCCTGCACCTTGCCGGCTTTGACAGCTTCCAGCATACCGCCTTCTTCTTCCACATTGAGGAACAAGTCCCATGCTTGTTTGGCGATGGAGACAGTCAGGTTTTCGATAAAATAAGAACCGGCAGCCGGGTCGACTACCTTATTAAAATGACATTCTTCTTTCAACAGTAATTGTTGATTGCGTGCAATGCGTTCCGAGAAATCATCCGGAGTCTTGTAAGTCTTGTCAAACGGAGTGACGGTAATAGAGTTTACACCGGCCAAGGCTGCACTCATTGTTTCTGTCTGGGTGCGGAGCAAGTTTACGTGAGCGTCAAACAGAGTCAGGTTAAAAGTAGACGTTTCTGCATGGGCAATCATTTTGCAGGCACATTCACATTCGGGTTTATATTCGTTCACGATGTTGGCCCATAACATGCGTCCTGCGCGGAATTTGGCGATTTCGAGGAAGTAGTTGGAGCTGATACCGAAGTTGAATTTGATTCTTTTTGCAGCCGATGTAGCCGGAACTCCCGCCTCTATCAGTTTGTTCAGATATTCATTACCCCATGCCAATGCGTATCCCAACTCTTGTGAAATATAAGACCCTGCATTGTTTAACTCTACTGCGTTTACGCAGATGCAACGATACTTGGGCAATGGAGCCAGAACGTCTACCAATTCCTTGGCAGTAGCAGCGAAATTGCTCAGGTCTTTGCCTTTTGCCATCATCTTGCCCATCGGGTCATAGTTGACAGAACCTTGCAGTTGAGCCAAGTCATAACCTTTCTTTTGGAAATATTCCACCAATAATTTAGCCAGTTCCACGGTATGTCCCTGACAGGTAGAGAAGTTCAGCTCTACGCATTCGGCACAAATACCGTTCAGCAATGTTTCAATGTATTCGGCATTCAAGTCTTTTGCATTGACCTTGAAACCAAGGGAGTCTATACCTTTATTCAGAATGTCGAGTGCTTTTGCATTTGCTTCTTTCGGGCATTCCACTTGGATATCTTGACGCACCAGCCAGGTGTTGTCATCCTTTTTTATACCTCTCACATAAGGGAACTGTCCGGGCAGCCCTTCTGTTGTTTTTAAACCTTCCAAGTCTTCCTGACGGTAGAAAGGTTTCACTTTAAAGCCTTCATTGGTTTTCCAAACCAGTTTCTTTTCAAAGTCAGCACCTTTCAGGTCTGCTGTAATCTTTTCCATCCACGCTTCCGTAGAAACGCCGGGAAAATCTGAAAAGAGTTTCTCTTTACTATCTGCCATAGTTTATTTGGTATTAATATTTAAGTTAGTAATATCTTGTATCTTGTTCAAGTGTTCGGGCAAATATAGTAATTCCTTTTAAATAGATTCCCTTTTTTACTTATTTTCGCAGCAAGCAACTGCTGATTTCTGTCATTTTGTTAAGGAAAGAAGTAGATAACTGCGGGGTTTGCTATGTGGATATTGCAAAATAAATCATGTAGGTGAAATAATTATGCTCGGATTATTGGGCTGAGTGGAATGAATTTGCTAATTTTGCGGCAATTTTTAAAACACATTAAATATTATGGATTGGTTACAAAATCTATTTACTGATGAAAACTCGATTGCACACATAGTGCTGCTATATTCTTTTGTGATAGCAGTGGGTGTGTTACTCGGAAAGATTAAGATTTTCGGGGTGTCACTGGGTGTAACCTTCGTCTTGTTTACCGGTATTGTCTGTGGGCATTTCGGTTTTACGGGAAACACGCAGATTTTGACATTCTTGCAAGATTTCGGACTTATTTTGTTCGTCTTTTGCATTGGTCTTCAGGTAGGACCGTCTTTTTTCTCTTCTTTCAAGAAGGGTGGTGTTGCCATGAACCTGATAGCGATTGGCATTGTTTGTTTGAACGTTGCTGTTGCCCTCGGATTGTATTATGGGTTGAATGGACGTATCGAATTGCCCATGATGGTGGGTATTCTTTGTGGTGCAGTTACGAATACGCCCGGACTTGGTGCTGCCAACGAAGCTTTGTCGCAACTGAGCTATAACGGCCCGCAAATAGCCATGGGGTATGCTTGTGCTTATCCGCTTGGTGTGTTGGGTATTATCGGTTCTATCATTGCCATTCGTTACATTTGCCGTGTTAATCTGAAAAAAGAAGAAGAAGCTATTGCCCGGGAGGAGGCGGCTAACCCTCATCTTACTCCCAGAATGATGCATCTTGAAGTGCATAATGAGGCGTTGGAAGGGAAGACATTACTCCAGGTAAAAGACTTTATGGGACGTGATTTTGTATGTTCCCGCATTCTTCAGAACGGACATGTGAGTATTCCGAACCGTGATACTGTTTTTCATATCGGTGACCAGTTGTTTGTGGTTTGTGCCGAAGATGATGCCGAAGCTATCATCGCTTTCATTGGTCCGAAGATTGAAGTAGATTGGGAGAAGCAGGATACTCCGATGGTATCGCGCCGTATCTTGATTACGCAGCCCAAAATGAACGGTAAGCAACTGGGTGAGTTTCATTTCAGCAGTATGTATGGAGTAAATGTGACCCGTGTGAATCGTTCGGGTATGGATATCTTTGCTTCACGAAACCTGACTCTTCAGGTAGGTGACCGTGTCATGGTGGTAGGTGCACAGGATGCAGTAGAGCGTGTTGCCGGTTTGATGGGTAACTCGTTGAAACGCCTTGACCATCCTAATATCGTAACTATATTCGTAGGTATCTTCCTTGGAATCCTGTTCGGCAGTCTGCCCATTGCATTCCCCGGCATTCCTACTCCGGTGAAATTAGGTCTTGCCGGTGGTCCGTTGATTGTATCTATTTTGATCGGACGTTTCGGTTATAAGATGAAGTTGGTCACTTACACCACGATGAGTGCCAACCTGATGTTGCGTGAAATCGGTATCGCCCTGTTCCTTGCCAGTGTGGGCATCAAGGCGGGAGCCAATTTTGTGAGCACGGTGGTAGACGGTGACGGATTATTATATGTAGGTTGCGGATTCTTGATAACGGTTATACCTTTATTGATAATGGGTGCCGTAGCCCGCTTCCATTATAAGATGAACTATTTTATGCTGATGGGTCTTATTGCAGGTAGTAACACCGACCCCCCTGCATTGGCTTACTCCAATCAGACAGCGGGAAACAATGCGCCGGCAGTAGGATATTCTACCGTTTATCCGGTGTCCATGTTCCTTCGCATCCTGACAGCCCAATTGCTGATATTGATATTGGCTTCATAACTTTTAGTGAGTGAAAATATAGTCAGGCACGGATTACGCGGAAAACACGGTTCTTTCTTTTTACGGACAGACTGTGGGCTCCGTGTCATCCGTGCCTGATTTGCTTTATTATAATAACAAAGAAAAAGAATAAATATGATTTCAGTAGATGGATTGACCGTCGAGTTTGGCGGAACCACCTTGTTTAGTGACATTTCTTTCCAGATAAACGAGAAAGACCGTATTGCCCTGATGGGAAAAAACGGTGCAGGCAAGTCTACCTTGTTGAAGATTTTGGCGGGTGTCCGTCAGCCTTCCCGCGGAAAAGTGACTGCTCCCAAGGATTGTGTAGTCGCTTATCTTCCACAGCATTTGATGACGGAGGACGGTCGTACGGTTTTTGAGGAGGCTTCTCAGGCTTTTGCCCATCTTCATGCCATGGAAGCGGAGATTGAGGCCATTAACAATGAGTTGGCTACGCGTACCGATTACGAGAGCGATTCTTATATGGAACTTATCGAGAAAGTTTCTACCATGAGCGAGAAGTTTTATGCCATCGATCTTACCCATTTTGAGGAAGATGTGGAAAAAGCGTTGCTCGGGTTGGGATTCACACGCGAAGACTTCAACCGTCAGACCAGTGATTTCAGCGGCGGATGGCGTATGCGCATCGAGTTGGCGAAACTGCTCCTGCAGAATCCTGACGTCCTTCTTCTTGACGAGCCGACCAATCATCTTGATATCGAGTCCATACAATGGTTGGAAGATTTTCTGATAACAAGTGCAAAGGCTGTCATTGTCATCAGCCACGACCGTAAGTTTGTGGATAACATCACTACGCGCACCATCGAAGTAACCATGGGACGCATCTATGACTATAAAGTGAACTATTCGCAATATCTTGTCCTTCGTAAAGAACGCCGCGAGCAACAGATGAAACAATACGAAGAGCAGCAGAAAATGATTCAGGAGACAAAAGACTTTATCGAACGCTTCAAAGGAACTTATAGCAAGACATTGCAAGTGCAAAGCCGTGTCAAGATGCTCGAAAAGCTGGAGCTGGTGGAAGTGGATGAGGAAGATACTTCGGCGCTTCGCCTTAAGTTTCCCCCATCACCCCGAAGTGGCAATTATCCGGTTATTATGGACGGGGTAGGCAAGACGTATGGCGACCACGTAGTGTTCAGCAATGCGTCTCTCACTATCGAGCGCGGTGATAAAGTGGCTTTTGTGGGAAAGAACGGTGAGGGTAAGTCTACGCTGGTGAAATGTATCATGAAGGAGATAGAGCACGAAGGAACACTCACACTGGGACATAATGTTCAGATCGGCTACTTTGCACAGAATCAGGCTTCGCTGCTGGATGAAAACCTGACGGTCTTTCAAACCATCGATGATGTGGCTAAAGGTGAAATCCGTAATAAGATTCGTGACTTGCTGGGAGCTTTCATGTTTGGCAGTCCCGAGGCTTCGATGAAGAAGGTTAAGGTACTTTCGGGAGGTGAACGCACCCGTCTGGCAATGATAAAGTTACTTCTTGAACCGGTCAATCTGCTGATTCTCGATGAGCCTACCAATCACCTCGACATGAAGACAAAAGATATCTTGAAACAGGCTTTGCTTGACTTTGACGGTACGCTTATCGTGGTATCCCATGACCGTGATTTCCTTGACGGGCTGGTGAGCAAGGTGTATGAATTCGGCAACAAGAAAGTGAAAGAGCATCTTTGCGGCATCTATGAATTCCTGGAAACGAAGAAGATGGAAAGCTTGCAAGAGCTTGAAAAGAAATAATGTAAAAGTCACATTGTATCACCTCTTGCTGCTTAACCGCGGCCAAAGGGAAGATTAAGTCGTTTCCTGCTGTCGGTCAAGGGCTTTTAAACGGAAGATTACTACAGTCTCCGGCAGCGGACTGTACAGTCCACCGTAGTAGACCGTACAGTCTACGGTAATAGACTGTACAGTCCATTGCCGAAGACTATAATACTTCGACTGATAAAAGGGGGTAATCTAACGGATGAGAATGCTTGTTACGGCTGATGAAAGGACATACTTCATTAGCCGTTTCTTTATTCTTGTATGCAAGTCCTCGGTTAGGATAGAACTGTTCCGGTGTTGGTCAAGCTGAAGTTAAAATAATCGGAAAGCAGTGGCAGCAGGTAATCAATGTATCGTGAATCTGCTGCCACCGCTTCCGGTCTATTGGTGTATTATCTGTTTTTATACATACTTTCGTAATACTTCTGATAATCACCGCTGGTTACATTTTCCACCCAAGCTTGATTCTCCAGATACCATTGTATTGTTTTCACGATGCCCACTTCAAATTTTGTTTCAGGATACCAGCCCAGTTCCTTTGTAATCTTTTCGGGGTCGATGGCATAACGCTGGTCATGTCCCAAACGGTCTTTGACGAACGTAATCAGTGACTCGTTTATCCAGTCAATGCTGATTTCGCCGTTCTCTTTCCGTTCCTTCTTCTTTAATACCTTGCGATATTCGGGATTTTCGGTCATCATCTGATGGATGGTGGCAATGGTAAGCTTGACTATTTCTATATTTTGCTTTTCATTATGTCCGCCTACATTGTAAACTTCTCCGTTGCGTCCCCGGCGTACCACTAAATCGATGGCTTTGCAATGGTCTTCCACATACAGCCAGTCGCGCACATTGCTTCCGTCGCCGTAGACAGGAAGCTTCTTGCCTTCCAGAATGTTCTTGATGATAAGCGGAATCAGTTTCTCGGGAAAATGATAAGGACCGTAGTTGTTGGAACAACGGGTGATGGTGACAGGCATCTTGTATGTATCACGATATGCCATTACAATCATGTCGGCACTTGTCTTTGAGGCGCTGTAAGGGCTGTGAGGGCAAAGCGGTGTCTCTTCTGTAAAGAAACCTTCGGCTCCCAGACTGCCATATACTTCATCGGTAGACACCTGATGATAGCGCACGTCTTTGCGCCAAGTGGGATATCCGTGTTCGTCCTTACCGGTGACCCATGCACGGCGGGCAGCATCCAGCAGGTTTTGTGTGCCGAGGATGTTGGTCTGTAAAAACAGTTGCGGATTCTCAATGCTGCGGTCTACGTGGCTCTCGGCAGCAAAGTTCACCACATAATCAAACTTATATTCAGCAAAGAGCTGGTCTGCAAGTGCTTGGTCACAGATATCTCCTTTTACAAAGAAGCAGCGTTCATTATCAATGTCAGATGCGATGGTTCCCAGATTTCCGGCGTAGGTCAGGGCGTCAAGGACAACGACCTTGATATCGTCATGCTTGGCCAAAATGTACTTTAAATAGTTGGCGCCGATAAATCCGGCAGCTCCTGTAACGAGATAAGTCTTCATATTTTTAGTTATTACTGTTTTTGTGGCGCAAAGTTCGGAAAGATTTTCTTACTATCCAACTTATTCTGCCAATTCTATTACTTCTAAATCTTTAAATTCTCCTTGGTCTATTACAAAACGCACCAGTGTGCGAACGGTGTGGAAACCTGATTTACCTGCTGCTCCCGGATTGATGTGCAGCAGGCCGAGAGTCTTGTCATATTTCACTTTCAGGATGTGAGAATGCCCGCTGATGAATAATTTGGGCGGCTTTACAAACAGGCTGCCGCGGATGGACGGGTCGTAATTGCCCGGATAACCGCCGATGTGCTTCATCAGTACTTCTGCACCGTCGACGGTAAAACGGTTTATCTGTGGATAAAGTTTACGGATTTCCTGTCCGTCGATATTTCCGTATACGGCCGAAAGGGTCGGAAGGCAGCTAACCGTTCGGCAACTTCCACCGAGCCGATGTCGCCTGCATGCCAAATCTCGTCACATTCCTCAAAGTATTTTAAATATTTATCGTCCCAATATGAATGAGTATCCGATAATAATCCAATTCTAGTCATTGTTTGTTTGTTTATTTCCAACAAAGGTACTATATTTGACACAAATCTTAGCATATTATGGAGAGCAAATATCATTATTTTAAACGTGATATCAGTTGGTTGTCATTTAATCATCGGGTATTACTGGAGGCCGATGATGACTCCCTTCCGCTATATGAGCGAATAAATTTTGTTTCAATATATTCTTCCAATCTCGAAGAGTTCTATAAGATACGTGTGGCAGAACATAAAGCGATTGCTTCGGGCGGTCACAGTGATGATATTACTCAGGAAGAGGCAAAACATCTTATTCATCAGATAACCGAGGTGGTGAATGAGCAGATGGAAGACCGTATTCGCATTTATGAACGCAAGCTGATTCCTGCTTTGCGTGAACAGCAGCATGTGGTGTTTTACCAAAGCAAGCAGGAGGTGGAGCCCGTGCATACGGAGTTCATCAGGAACTTCTTCAAAGAGGAGATTTTTCCTTATTTGCAGCCCGTGCCTGTATGTAAGAATCGCATCAAGACTTTTTTGCGTGACAACCGTCTTTATCTTTCGGTGCGTGTCATCCGTCGTGACACCGGTGAGAAGGAATATTATATCATCAAACTGCCATATAGCAAAGTGCCCCGTTTCATCGAGCTTCCCCGGGTGGGTGAGTATTTCTATCTGATGTATATGGAGGATATCATCAAGGCAAATATTGACCGTATGTTTCCCGGCTATGAGTTGGATTGCAGCTATTGTTGCAAGATATCGCGTGATGCCGATATTTTTGTCGATGATGCCGAAAGTTCTGAAAAGATGGTAGAGCAACTGAAAAAGAAGGTGAAGAAGCGCAAGATAGGGGCGGTATGTCGTTTTGTGTATGACCGCAAGATGCCTGTGGACTATTTGGAATTCCTTGTGGATGCCTTTGACATCAATCGCGATGAGCTGGTTCCGGGTGACAAGCATCTCAACCTTGAAGACTTGTCGCATTTGCCCAATCCTAATCGTGGTAATGAAGCACCGGTCAAGCCGGTACCCATGAAACTGAATTATCTGGATGAAAAAGAATCCATCTTCCGATATGTCAATAAGCATGATTTGCTGTTACACTTCCCCTATCATTCGTTTGACCATTTTATCCATTTCCTTTACGAAGCGGTGCACGACCCTTCTTGCAAAGAGATTATGATTACCCAGTATCGGGTGGCAGAAAACTCGGAGGTTATCAATACGCTGATAGCTGCTGCACAAAACGGTAAGCAGGTGACTGTCTTTGTGGAGCTGAAGGCACGTTTTGATGAAGAAAATAATTTGGCGACGGCCGAACTGATGGAGAAAGCGGGAATACACATTATATATAGTATTCCGGGACTGAAAGTGCATGCGAAGGTGGCATTGGTGCTTCGCCGCAACAAGGAAGGAAAGCAAGTGCGCAGCTATGCTTATATCAGTACGGGGAATTTTAATGAGAAAACGGCAACGGTATATGCCGATTCGGGTTTGTTTACTTCGAATGAAGTAATTGTCAATGACTTGCATATGCTTTTCCGTGTGTTGCGTAAGGAGGTGGCTGAACCGAAATTCAAACGTCTGCTGGTGGCACGGTTCAATCTGTTGCCGGAGTTGCGCAGGCGGATTGGTTATGAAATAAATATGGCGAAAGCCGGAAAAGAGGCACATATCATTTTGAAAATGAATGCACTGCAAGACCCGGCTATGATTGATGAACTCTATAAGGCGAGTGAAGCGGGGGTGAAGATTGATTTGATAGTCCGTGGTATCTGCTGTTTGATACCCGGCCAGGCATACAGCAAGAATATCCGTATCACCCGTATAGTGGACAGCTTCTTGGAGCATGCCCGTATCTGGTACTTCCTGAACGGTGGGAAACCGCTTCTTTTCATGGGGTCGCCGGACTGGATGAGGCGTAATCTGTATCGGCGGATAGAGGCGGTGACTCCTGTCATGGACGAAGAGTTGAAACAGGAGATGATTGATATGCTTCATATCCAGTTGAGGGATAACCAAAAGGCAGGATGGGTGGATGAGAACTTAAAGAATGTGCTGAAAAAGAATCCGAATGAAGAACCGGTACGCGCTCAATATGCATTTTATGAGTATCTGAAAGAGAAGAATGACCGTAATCGGCTGTAGTCCGGTGAGTTCTTCATTTGCGGTGGATGGTATGAATCTCCAATATTTTGCTGTTTTCGGGCGAGGTTTGCTCGCCCGAAAACAGTTTGCTTTGTGCATTACTTCCAAGGCTGTGACCGTTGGTTTGGTCTGGACATATTTTCCAAGATCTTTTTGAGTGTTATTTTTGGATTCCCAGTTTCAGCTTGACAAACTCTTTGATAAACTGCACAGTTCCGTCTATTCCCAATACCGATGAGTCAATGCACAGGTGGTAGGTTTCTGCAGCTCCCCATGTTTTATAGCTGTAATAATTATAATAGGAAGAGCGTTTCTTATCGGCTTTCTCCATTAACTCTTCGGCAGCCTCCGAAGGTATGTTGTGGATTCTCATCAGCCGCTCTATTCGCGCCTCTTTTGAAGCAGATACAAATACATTGACACATCGCGGATGGTCGCGAAGGATATAATCGGCGCATCTTCCCACAAAAAGGCAGGACTGTCTTTCGGCCAACTCGCGTATCACATCACTCTGAATTTTGAACAGTGAATCATTGCTCAGACAGCTTCCATAGGGGATGGCACCGTCACTGATAAAAGGAAAACGAGTACCAAACAGACCGCCGATGATGCTTTGTGAAGCGCGCTCATCGGCTTTCTCGAAGAACTCCTTACACAATCCGCTCTCATCGGAAGCAAGTTTTATCAATTCTTTATCATAGAAGGCGATACCGAATTCTTTTGCCAGCTTCTCGCCTATTTCTTTACCACCACTGCCTAGCTGACGTCCTAGGTTTATGACATAATTCTCGTTCATAGTCGTAATAAATTAGTGAGTATATCGGCAAATATAATTATTTAATTTGAAACTTGCTTCTGTGCATGAGACTTAAAAATCTGAAATTGCCGATAAAGCATGACGGCTGCCACGATGCTGGCTGCCAAGTCGGAAATCGGCATGCTCATCCATATTCCTTTTGAACCCCAGAACATGGGTAAAATAATGATGCAAGGTAACAGGAAAAGCAATTGGCGGGTAAGGGACAGGAAGATAGCCTTGGATGCCATTCCGATACTTTGGAAAAAGTTGGAAGTAACCATCTGAAAACCGATAATGGGGAAAAACATGACTACGATACGCAGTCCGGTGGCCGAACGCTCAATCAATCCTTCGTGGGTGGTAAAGGCGGATACAGCCAGTTCGGGCATCAGTTCGCCTACAAGGAATCCGCTGGTGGTGACAAGGGTGGCTCCGTAGATGGTCAGTTTTAATACTTGGTTAACCCGATGGTATTGACGGGCGCCGAAATTGTATCCGGCAATGGGTTGCATGCCTTGATTGAGACCCATCACAATCATGACAAACAAGAATACGATACGGTTTACAATACCGAAAGCGCCAATGGCAAGGTCACCATCATATTCTTTTAATCCTTTGTTGATAAAGATGACAATGAAGCAGGCTGCCAAATTCATCAGGAAAGGAGACATACCGATGGCAATGGTGTTTTTTACGATGCTGCCGCGCAATTTGTAAATGCCGTGGCGCAGATGGAGCAATTCGTTTTTGTTGGTGAAGGTTTTGAACTGCCATGTCAATGAAATGATTTGTGCCAGGATAGTGGCAATCGCCGCACCTTCAATACCCCATTTGAATATATAAATGAAGATAGGGTCGAGCAGTGTATTGATGATAACGGTGGTGATGGTGGCTATCATTGCCTTTTGCGGATGTCCGGATGCCCGAAGCAAAGCGTTCAATCCGAGGTACATGTGTGTCACCACATTACCTAAAAGGATGATGTACATGTAGTCGCGGGCGTATGAAATAGTGTCTGCACTGGCTCCGAAGAAATAGAGAATAGGGTCGAGGAAGAGGAGTGTGAGGATGGTGAAGCCGATGCCGATAATGAGATTCAGGGTGATGACATTGCCCAGAATATGTTGGGCGGTATCATAGTCTTTTTGTCCCAATCGGACAGACACAAGTGTGGAAGCACCTACGCCTACCAGCGAACCGAAGGCGGCTGCCAGATTCATAAGAGGGAAAGTAATTGCCAATCCTGAAATAGCCAAGGGACCCACTCCGTGTCCGATAAAGATACTGTCTACCATGTTGTAAAGTGATGAGGCGGTCATTGCGATAATTGCGGGGATTGCGTATTGCATCAATAATTTTCCAATCCGTTCTGTGCCTAGTTCTGTTGCTGTTCCTGCTTTAGCCATATTCTTTCTTTTTACCTGTTTAATTCTGAAATTCGTTGCAAAGGTACGCAAAAATTGAGCTTGAGGGAAAAGATTATGTATCTTTGCGATGAAAAAAATAATAAGTAAGAGTTGCTAAGATGAATTTTAAGAGTAGAATTATAATAGGTTGCCTGCTTGGGGTATGCACATTGCAAGTATCGGCGGAAAAGACTTATAAGTATCGTATCAATCTTCGTGATAAGGCAGAAACTGCTTACTCTGTCGGCAGTCCGCAAGCTTATCTTTCCGAGCGCGCCTTGGAACGCCGGGAACGGCAGGGGTTGAAGGTGGATGAAACAGACTTGCCGGTGTGCCGTACTTATATTGACGCCATTATCGGTAAGGGTGCCTCTGTGGTGACAAAAAGTAAATGGAACAATACAGTGGTGGTAGAAGTGGTCGACACCACCTTGATAGAACAAATAGCGAGGCTGCCTTTTGTCACGAAAACAAAGAAGGTATGGACTTCTCCCGACAGTATTCCGGCTCGTAACCCGGAGCGCAGGAAAGAGGTGACGAACAAGTTCTCGAAAACAGATAATTATTACGGTCAGGCTTACCGGCAGATTGCGGTTCACCGGGGAGACAGCCTCCATGCCGCAGGGTTCAAGGGGGAAGGAATGCAGATTGCAGTCATCGATGCAGGTTTTTATAATGCCGACGAGATGAAGTTTTTCAAGAAAATGCATCTTTTGGGTATTCGTGACTTTGTAAATCCGCAGTCGGATATTTATGCCGAGAACTATCACGGCATGAAAGTGTTATCGTGTTTGGCTGCCAACCAACCGGACGTATTGGTAGGGACCGCACCCGAAGCCTCATATTGGTTGCTTCGCAGTGAAGATGATGATACGGAGCAGCCGGTGGAGGAAGATTACTGGGCAGCGGCTTTGGAATTTGCCGATAGCGTGGGAGTCGATGTGGTGAATACTTCGTTGGGTTATTATGAGTTTGACGATAAAACGTGTAATTATCGTTATCGTGACTTGGACGGGCATTATTCCCTGATGTCACATTCGGCTTCGATGGCTGCCGATAAAGGACTGGTAGTGGTGTGCAGTGCCGGCAATTCCGGTCGCGGTACTTGGAAGAAGCTGACTCCTCCGGGAGATGCGGAGAATGTCATTACCGTGGGTGCCATGGATAAAAATTTGGTGAATGCAGATTTCTCGTCTGTCGGTAATACGGCAGACGGTCGCGTAAAACCTGATGTAATGGCAGTGGGGGTAAGTTCTGCGGTAGCCGGAAATGACGGGACAGTGTCGCGTGCCAATGGAACTTCGTTTGCATCGCCCACATTTTGCGGACTGGTGGCTTGTTTCTGGCAGGCATGTCCGTGGCTCACGGCAAAAGAGGTGATAGAAGCGGTACGTCGTTCGGCAGACCGGGCAGATGCTCCCGATAATATTTATGGCTATGGTGTTTCAAATATTTGGAAAGCTTATCAAACGGAATTAAAGAAAAGAAAATAATGGATGCACATCCTCTGTCTTTATATGAACTGAATGCGCTGGTAAAGCGCAGTATTACCTCTTGTATGCCCGATACTTATTGGCTGCAGGCGGAACTGAGCGATGTGCGCAGCAACTACTCCGGTCATTGTTACCTTGAATTTGTGCAAAAAGAACCGAGAGGAAACAATCTGATAGCCAAGGCACGGGGAACGATTTGGAATAATGTGTATCGCCTGCTGAAACCTTACTTTGAGGAAGAGACCGGACAGGCATTTGTGGCGGGTATCAAGGTATTGGTGGAAGTATCGGTAGAGTTTCATGAACTTTATGGTTATTCGCTGACCGTACTCAATATCGACCCCACCTATACATTGGGAGACATGGCGCGTCGCCGGCGTGAAATATTGAAACAGTTGGACGAAGAAGGCGTCCTTACCCTGAATAAAGAGTTGGAACTCCCTTTGCTCACTCAGCGGATTGCTGTCATTTCATCGGCCACGGCAGCAGGTTATAGAGATTTCTGTAATCAGCTGGAACATAATCCGTATGGCTTTGTATTCTATCCGCGTCTTTTTCCGGCCGTCATGCAGGGTGACAGGGTGGAGGAGACAATCATTGCGGCTCTCGATACCATCAATGTGCGGCGTGATGATTGGGATGTGGTGGTCATTATCCGGGGAGGCGGTGCCACTTCCGATCTTTCGGGCTTTGATACATACGACCTGGCGGCAAATTGCGCGCAGTTTCCGTTGCCTGTCATTACCGGCATCGGTCATGAACGCGACGATACTGTTCTTGACAGTGTATCGCATACACGTGTAAAAACTCCGACTGCTGCTGCCGAGTTTCTCATCAACCATCTGCGCAGCACGGCCGAAACGCTGGAAGATTATGCTTCATCCATTCTTTATGCGGTCACTACCCGGATGGAGAGGGAAAAGACAAGACTCACCCGCCTGGTGGAACGTATACCGATGCAAACCCGGATGCGCTTACGCGAAGAACGTTATCGGCAGGAACGTGTAATCAGGCAGATGGAAGTCAATTTGCAATCCCGGTTGATGAGAGAAAGTCATCGGTTGGAATTGGTTGAGAAGCAATTGGGCAGTCTGTTGCAGAAGAAACTGACGGAAGAGAATCATCGTCTCCGGTTCCTGGAGCAACAGATAAAGGCAGCCTCGCCCGAACATCTGCTGAAACGCGGTTACAGCATTACCCTTAAAGAAGGCAAAGCAGTCACGGATGCTTCCTGCCTGAAGGAGGGCGACAAACTCGTCACCCGTTTTGCAAAAGGAGAAGTAGAAAGTATAGTAATCACCGATAAATAACATTCAAAGTATATGGCAGCAAAGAAACAGACATACGAACAGGCCATGAAGCGCCTTGAAGAGATAGTAACCCGCATCGATAGCAATGAACTGGATATCGACAGTCTGGGCGAAAGCCTTAAGGAGGCGCAGGAACTCATTAAGTTCTGTCGTGAGAAGCTTTATAAGGCTGACGGAGAAATCAAGAAAATATTGGAAGAGGAAGATAAATGATAAACAATTCTTTTCATTTGGTTGGAATTTGCAAATATAAACCTTAATTTTGCTCGCAATCGTAAATAATAACATTAAAAGCATACACAATGAAAGAGATTGATTGGGCGAATCTGTCCTTCGGTTATATGAAGACAGATTATAATGTACGTTGTTACTATCGCGACGGTGCATGGGGAGAATTGGAACTTTGTTCGGAAGAAACATTGAACATTCACATGGCAGCCACTTGTCTGCATTATGGACAGGAAGCTTTTGAAGGATTGAAAGCGTATCGCGGTAAGGACGGTAAAATCCGTATTTTCCGTCCGGAAGCCAATGCACAGCGTTTGCAGAGTACATGTAACGGTATACTGATGCCTGAATTGCCGACAGAGACTTTTCTTGCAGCAGTGAAGAAGGTGGTGAAAGCCAATGAGCGTTTCATTCCGCCATACGAAAGCGGCGCTTCTCTTTATATCCGCCCGTTGCTTATCGGTACGGGTGCACAGGTAGGTGTACATCCTGCCAACGAATATATGTTTGTGGTATTCGTAACTCCCGTCGGTCCTTATTTTAAGGGAGGTTTCTCTACTAATCCGTACGTTATCATCCGTGAGTTTGACCGTGCGGCTCCTTATGGAACCGGTCGTTACAAGGTAGGTGGAAACTACGCCGCCAGTCTGCGTGCCAATAAGAAAGCACATGACTTGGGCTACTCTTGCGAGTTCTATTTGGATGCCAAAGAAAAGAAATACATCGATGAGTGCGGTGCCGCCAACTTCTTTGGTATCAAAAACAATACGTATATCACTCCGAAATCATCTTCCATCCTGCCTTCCATTACTAACAAGAGCTTGATGCAACTGGCAGAGGATATGGGTATAAAAGTGGAATGCCGTCCTGTTCCCGAAGAAGAACTGGAGACTTTCGAAGAAGCGGGTGCTTGCGGAACAGCAGCCGTTATCAGCCCTATTCAGCGAATTGATGATTTGGAAAACAACAAATCGTATGTTATCTCGAAAGATGGTAAACCGGGACCGATTTGTACTAAGCTGTACACAAAGTTGCGTGCCATTCAGTATGGTGATGAACCTGATACTCACAATTGGGTTACTATTCTCGATTAATAGATAAAGAATAATAAGGTTTGCAAGCGAATTGCAAGCCTTATTTTTTTCTCTTTCTTAGATATTCCCTACCTTTGCCCGACAAAACAATAATCATAAGAATTTGCATGGGAAAAGGAAAACTGGAGAAATTTGCAGATATGCGTGACTACCCGCACGTGTTTGAATATCCCTATTCGGTGGTTGATAATGTTCCGTTTGAGATGAAAGGGAACTGGAATCGTGACTTTTTTAAGAATGATAACCCGATTGTGCTTGAACTGGGATGCGGACGCGGGGAATATACCGTGGGATTGGGACGTATGTATTCTGATAAGAACTTTATCGGAGTAGACATAAAAGGAGCCCGTATGTGGACAGGCGCCACAGATGCGCTGAAAGCAGGCATGAAGAATGTGGCATTTCTGCGTACCAATATTGAAATTATCGAACGCTTCTTTGCTCCCGGCGAGGTAAGTGAAATCTGGCTCACCTTCTCTGACCCTCAGATGAAGAAGGCTACCAAACGGCTCACTTCTACTTATTTTATGAACCGTTATCGCAAGTTCTTGAAACCGGACGGATTAATTCATTTGAAGACAGACAGCAATTTTATGTTCACTTACACTCGCTATATGGTGGAGGAGAATCGTCTTCCCGTCGAGTTCCTGACCGAAGATTTGTATCATTCGGGACTTGTGGACGATATCTTGGGCATTCGCACTTATTATGAACAACAATGGCTGGACCGTGGTTTGAATATCAAATATATGAAGTTCCGTTTGCCGCAGGAAGGAGAGTTGCGCGAACCCGATGTGGAAATAGAGCTGGACGAGTATCGCAGTTACAACCGCAGCAAGCGAAGCGGTTTGCAAACAAGTAAATAATAAATATGTAAATTATGACCTTATATCCGAAATTGATTTTAGACGCTCTGGCAACGGTGCGTTATCCCGGAACGGGAAAGAATTTGGTTGAAGCGGAGATGGTTGCCGACAATCTCCGTATTGACGGAATGTCTGTCAGTTTCTCTCTGATATTTGAGAAGCCCACCGACCCGTTTATGAAATCTATGTTGAAGGCTGCCGAAACAGCTATTCATACTTATGTATCTCCTGATGTTCAGGTAACTATCTCTACGGAGAGCCGTCAGGCGGCACGCCCCGAACCGGGAAAGATGCTTCCTTTGGTGAAGAATGTTATTGCTGTTTCCTCAGGCAAAGGAGGGGTAGGTAAATCTACCGTAGCTGCCAATCTTGCAGTAGCATTGGCTAAGTTGGGTTATAAAGTAGGTTTGCTGGATGCCGATATATTCGGTCCTTCCATGCCTAAAATGTTTCAGGTGGAAGATGCACGCCCATACGCCGAGCAGATTGACGGACGCGATTTGATTATTCCGATTGAGAAGTATGGCATCAAACTTCTTTCCATAGGTTTTTTTGTAGATCCCGACCAAGCGACTTTGTGGCGCGGCGGCATGGCAAGCAATGCCTTGAAGCAATTGATAGGTGATGCTAATTGGGGTGAATTGGATTATTTCATTCTTGATACTCCTCCGGGCACCAGCGATATTCATCTTACTTTGGTACAGACACTTGCCATTACGGGAGCTGTGATTGTCAGCACACCGCAGCAAGTAGCACTGGCTGATGCGCGTAAGGGTATTAATATGTATACCAATGATAAGGTGAATGTGCCTATTCTCGGATTGATAGAGAATATGTCATGGTTTACTCCTGCCGAACTGCCCGAAAACAAATATTATCTGTTTGGCAGAGAAGGTGCGAAGCAGTTGGCAGAAGATATGAATGTTCCTTTGCTGGGGCAGATTCCTATCGTACAGAGTATTTGTGAGAATGGTGATAAGGGTACTCCTGCTGCTTTGGACGAAACGACTATCACGGGACGTGCTTTCTTGGAATTGGCGGAAAATGTAGTGAAACAGACTGAGAAGCGTAATGCCGAGCAAGCACCGACACATATTGTAGAGTTGAAAAAGTAAATTCGGCCTATCATTTTGTCATCCTGAACGAAGTGAAGGATTTGGTTACATCCACTTTGTGCTTCCGGATTCTCCATTTCATTCAGAATGACAGAGTAAAATGATAATATTATCTATGGGAATGCTTTTCCTGATAGTAAAAGGAATATCCTTATTGTAACTTGAAAATAATCGGAACAGTATATCCTACGCGTACAACTTTACCTCTTTGTTTTCCGGGTTTCCATTTGGGCATGGAATTGACCACTCGTAATGCTTCATCGTTGAGCAATGGGTTACCACCTTTTATAATTTGGGGATTACTGATTGAACCGTCTTTTTCTACAACAAACTTAACAGATACCTTTCCTTCCACTTTCTGAGCTTTTGCCTTTTCCGGATATTCGGTATTAGCCATGAGGAATTTTAAACAAGCTCCCATACCACCGGGAAATTCAGGCATTTCTTCTACAATCTGAAATAGTTGGTTTTCATCGAAATCGGAGCCGGATTGAGCTTGCGTTGCATTGCTTTTGGTATTACCCTTAGCTGTACTCATTGCTTTCTGATAACCTTTGCCGTCTAATGAAAATATAACAGGGACAGTGTAGGATACTCTTACTTCCTTACCTCTTTGTTTACCCGGTTTCCACTTGGGCATGGAGTTAACCACTCTCAATGCTTCTTCATTGAATACCGGGTTGTCAGTTCTTACGACTTTGGCATCCGTAATGCTTCCGTCTTTTTCGATAACGAACTTAACCGATACTTTGCCTGATATTTTATCTCTCTTGGCTTGTTCGGGATACTTGGTGTTATCCATAAGGAACTTTAGACATCCTTGCATTCCGCCATCAACGAATTCAGGCATTACCTCAACAATGGTAAATATCTGATCGTTGTCTTGGTAAACTGCTGGTGTGTCTACAGCTCCGGGTTTGGGTGTTTGGATGGCTGCTACCGTTTCGACCACCTCATTGGTGATACGTTCGGTAGTCCGTGCCACTGTTTCAATGTTGCTGACCAAGAGTAGAGCAGCGGTCAGCGGTGCAAACAGGGCATACTTGATACGACCTGCTGTGCGGGTTCTTCTTTTGTTCATCATAATAATGCGTTTTTTTAAATGTAATAAGTTGAAGTTATTATATAAACCGGTTTGTTTGTGTTGGTTGGCAAGTCCCAGCAAATGATACTGGTACTGTTGCCTGTTAGTTCCCGACTCCATGACCGTGTGGTCGGCAAGGTATTCCAAATTCAGCCTGATTTCACCTTTCAACAGCCACATGAAAGGATTCATCCAACAGATGATATTCACTACCTCACTGGCAATGACATCAATGGAATGAAGCTGACGTGTATGAGTCAGTTCATGTGTCAGGATTTCCTGTCTCTCATTTTCTTTCAGCTCCGGAAGATAGATAAAAACCCAATGCCAGAATGAGAAAGGATTGTTCGGATAAGGAAGGTTTTTTATCCGAATTCCATTTACTGTTTCTTCCTTACTTATCAAAGAGAGCCGGAAGATGCTGAGCAATTGGATGATGAACCGGGCGGAGAGCAGCGCTACTCCGATAAAATATACCCATGTAAACAAGGTCATTAGCGTGGGAGTAGGAGCAGTAACCGCGGTGGTTGCTATTTCATTATTTGTGTTTGTGTTGCCGGTGATTAAAAGTGTATAATAGTCTGTCAGTTCATATATGGCAGGCTGTTCTTTTATCCATGTCTGTATGTTGAGCAATGGGTAAAGGAAAGAAAGCATGAGAAAGCTGAGCAGAGCAATCCGACGCCACTTAAAGAATGTGTCGCTGCCGCAAAACAGTTTGTAGAAAGCATAGAACAAGGCAATGCCTACATTCACTTTCAACATGTAGATAAGTTCGGGAGTCATAGTATTGACTTGTTGATGAGGTTATTTTTCTTTTCCTTTTTCTATCAGGTTGATAATGTCTTTCAAGTCATCTGCCGAAATCTTTTGTTCTTTGGCAAAGAAAGACACCATCTCCTTGTAAGAGTTGGCAAAGTAGTTCTGTACTACTCCTCCCATGAATGTACGCTTGTATTCGCTTTGTTTTATCAATGGAGTATATTGGTAGGTGTTTTCAAAGCGTTGAGCAGCCACATAACCTTTACGCTTCAGGTTGTTGACAATGGAAGCGACTGTGGTGTATGGCGGTTTGGGATCAGGAAATTTTGAAACAATTTCTTTAACAAAGCAATCTCCTATGCTCCAAATGTAGAGCATCACTTCTTCTTCTTGTATTGTTAGTTTTTCCATAAGTATATGAATTAATTACGATGTTTTCGCAAACTTACGAAATTATCGTAATTAATCAATGCAAGGAGGGTTAATTAATGCAAAGAGGGTGCATTAAATTAGTGATTGTCTATTTCCGTACCGGTGAAACAGTCCGGCGGGATGCCTGGACAGCTCTACTTATGGTTTGTTGTGCTGAGGATTAGCTCATTTGTTGCATATCGCACAGTTTTTTGTAGTATCCGTCCATGGCTAATAAGTCTTCGTGCTTGCCGCGTTCCACAATGCGTCCTTCGTGTAAAACGCAGATTTCATCTGCATTGCGGATGGTGGACAACCGGTGTGCAATGGCAATGGTTGTTCTGTTTTTCATTAATTTCTCCAAAGCGTCCTGCACCATTCGTTCGCTTTCGGTGTCAAGGGCCGAAGTAGCTTCATCCAAAATGAGAATAGGCGGATTTTTCAGGATTGCCCGGGCAATGCTGATACGTTGCCGCTGACCGCCCGAAAGCTTACCGCCCCGATCGCCAATCATGGTGTCGTAACCGTTTTCGCTTGCCATGATGAAATCGTGTGCATTGGCTATCTTGGCAGCTTCAATCACTTGTTCCATGGTGGCATTCTCCACACCGAAGGAGATATTGTTGTAGAAAGTGTCATTAAACAGAATAGCTTCCTGATTTACATTTCCCATAATGCTGCGCAAGTCGTGCAGTGTAGTATCCTTTACATTGATACCGTCTATCAGGACTGCACCCTGTTGTACATCGTAATAACGGGGAATAAGGTCTACCATGGTTGATTTTCCTGAGCCCGACTGTCCGACGAGTGCTACCGTTTTCCCTTTTTCTATGGTGAGGTTGATGTCTTGCAGCACCCATTGGTTTTCGTATTTGAAGCAGACATCGCGGAATTCTATTTTCTCCTTCAGCGGACCGACGGGAACAGGGTTCGGACTTATCTTCATCTTATTTTCCGCCATCAGGATTTTGTCTACACGTTCCATGCTGGCAAGCCCTTTGGGAATATTGTAGCCTGCCTTTGAGAAATCCTTCAGCGGGTTGATAACACTGTAGAGGATGGTCAGGTAGAAGATAAAAGAAGGCGCGGTGATGGTGCTGTTATTGTGTAATATCAGCGTACCTCCGAACCACAATACGATAACAATGAGTATCGTTCCCAGAAACTCACTCATCGGGTGTGCCATTTGCTGGCGGATGTTGACGCGGTTGATGGTATTGCGGTATAGGTTGTTGGATTCGGTGAAGCGGGTGTTCATTTTCTTTTCTGCGTTGAAAGCCTTGATGATGCGCAGACCACCGAGTGTTTCTTCAAGTTGTGACATTAAGTCACTCCATTGTCCTTGGGCGATGAGCGAGCCGCGTTTCAGCTTCTTTCCTACTGTTCCCATTACCCAACCCATGATGGGCACGATGGCAATGGTAAATAAGGTGAGTTGCCAGCTGATAATAATAAGTGTAGTGAAATAAGAGATAATAAGAATAGGATTCTTGAGCAACATGTCCAATGAGGACATGATGGAGTTTTCTATCTCGTTCACATCGCCGCTCATGCGGGCAATGATGTCGCCTTTCCTTTCTTCCGAAAAGAAGCCGAGAGGAAGGCTGAGCAGCTTCTTATAGAGCTGAACCCGGATATCGCGGACAATGCCGGTACGAATGGGAATCATGGTAGCGGAAGAGAGGAAATAACATCCTGTCTTCAGGAAGGTCATGCACGCCATGAACAGTCCCAACAGCAACAGGGTGGTGCTGGGACCGTATTGATTGATGAGCTCGGTGATATAATATTGGAAGTTGTTGATGACGATGTCCTTGAGCGAAGCATCCGAGCCCCACGGCATAAAAGTATAAGTGGCTTTCTCCATCTGGAACAGGATGCTCAGTATGGGCACGATGAGTGAGAAGGAGAAGATGTTTAAAACGGCTGATAATATATTGAATAGAGTACTTAAAGCTAGGTACTTCTTATAGGGAGGTACGAACCGACGGAGTATCTGTATAAATTCTTTCATGTTTAATCTGTTGATTGATGGGCGCAAAGGTAGTAAAAAGCCATGAATAAAACGGAGGAAAGTGATAAAAGATGGGAGGGAGGGGGAAAAATCTGTCTGAAGGCGTACCAAAAATCCGGAGTAACTGTTATCCTATTTACTGTAAGAGGGTGTTCAAAACTAAAACGGCCTATCGAATCGTCAACTGTAGGGACAGGGTTTGCCTGCCCGAACCAACGGTCACAACTTTGGGAGTAATATGCAAAGCAAACTGTTTTCGGACGAGCGAACCTCGCCTCTACCGGCAAAATAACAGTATTATCAATGCTTTGCCCCCTGAAAAGTTACAGATTGTAGCTGATAAATACAAGAATTGATATAGGGTGTCAGGTTTCAGATTAAAACTTCTTTTCTCTGAAGTTGACTTTGACACCCTCATTATTGGGAGAATTTTTCAATTATTGTTGTTTATGTAATATGTAGTGTTCTGCCAACTCACCGGTTATTTCTTGCTTGTCCCGATCAAGGGCAGTCAGCGTATTCTCGCCTACTTTATAGTAATTCTTTTCTGTTCCATTCTGCAGAGTTATCAGGTTACCTTCGATGGTATAGTTTCCCTTATCGGTGAAGGTGGCATCTTTTCTGTCGATATATTCTGAGACAAGAGTAAATGTCTTATCCTTGTTCAGCGTAAGGGTGATGTTAATACCCGGGCAATCTGCAGCAGGGAATGTTCCGGTGTAAGTCCCATCGTAGTCCAATGCGTTTTCTGCATTATGCATATCGGCAACTTCGGTGTCGGCAGCAATAGTAGTATTGTCTGTACTCTTTTTGTTACTGTTGCATGCAGCAATCAATAGGCAGGCGCAGGCCAGCATGAAAATTTTCTTCATAAGTCTTTCTTTTTAGGTTTATAAAACAAATTCAGACCTCTTTGGGTTTATGTCTGTTTTTTATCTCTTTCAGTCTTGCATATACATGTGTACGGCTGAGGGTTATCTGTCGGCGATAGACAATGCAAGTAGTGAGGAAATAAATGCCCGCTTGTAGCCATAGGGCGTGATACTCTGTGGCAACATCGGGCAGTGTAGCCCCCATATTATTGATTCGTACAAAGCCGTTGATGCCGAAAGTGGAGGGAAATATCCATGAAACGACTTTCCAAAACTCAGGAATGGCGGAACCGGGCCATGAAATGCCCGAAATGAATAGCAACGGCACGGAAGTGAATACATATATCATCATGCAGGCTTCGCGGTGGTGGATAAAGATAGAGCAAGTCATCGCAAAGAAAATGCATGCCAATATATAAGGTAGTACAAAAGCGAAAAGTGTGCCTGCCTGTGCTATCTGCACCAGACTGAACATCTTGGGTACCAGACAAAGCATATAGACCGACATGATGACGTAAATCATGAAATAGGTAAGTGACTTGCCCAATACAATGCGGAGTGTGCCGTGATAATGGCGGCTTAAAGGAACTAAGTCGCGGAAACGGTTGGTTTCACGGGCTGTTCCGGCAGATAAACCGATACCCAGCAGCAGGGTTTGCTGAATGATGAGCATCAATACGGCAGGAATCAGAAAACCGGCAAATCCGTTTTGCGGGTTGAAGATAGAGATGTCTTCATACTCGATGGGTGAGGAGCTGACTTCGTCCTGACGCTCGGTGGTGTTGCCGGAGCGTTCTATCTTTATCTGCTTGTTCATGGTCAGCGATGCATTGGTATTGGCAGTCAGCATGGCTTTGTAGTATAACATTCCGCTCATGTCGCAGTAAAGTGTGACGCGGGTCTGGATGCCTTTGGCAATATCTCGGCTGAAGCTTTCGGGAATATAAATGATGCCATATGCTTTTCCCTCCTTCAGCAATGCCTTGGCCTCTTCCATATCCGCACAATGAGAAACAATGTAGAGGTCGGGACCGGCATCCACCAATCGCAGATATTCCCGGCTGAGCGTGGAACGGTTATTGTCTACTACCACTGCTGGTACTTCGCGGACGGTTTCGTTCGTATATATAAAGGTATAAAGTAGTGGATATCCCAATGGAACCAAGATAAAGAAAATCAATACACCTTGGTCTTTTACCACAGCCTTCAGCTCTTGCCACCAAATATAGAACAGGTCTGCAATGCCTTCCGAAACTATCTCTTTGAATCTCTTCTCTTTCATAACCGGTTAGTTTTTTAAGGGATATATACATAGTGCAATAGCACGGTGCGAAGCCTTTTCAGTATGAAGAAAGGCAATAGCATGAAAAGCATCAATGCTACTACCGAATGCCATGCATAAATCAAGGGATAGCCGTTGAGTGCCAGGTTGACGTAGATGAGGAAGTAATGCCGTAACGGAAACAGACAGGCTAATCCCTGCAACACAGGATTCATAGCCATGACGGGAAAGCTCATTCCTGAAATGGAGAAGGAAATGACTCCCCATAGCGAAGCTGTGCTTAAAGCAAGCCGCATGGTGGTGAACAGTCCGAACAAGAAAATGCCAAAGGCTTGTGATGCCAATACCAGCAACAGTCCTGCCAAGAGCATGGGGAGGATACCGCTGTTGCACGGATAATGCAGGAATCCATACAGGTATACATTATAAAAGGTGGCCATGATAAAGAATATGAGGGTCTGTGGCAACAGTTTGCCGGATAGAGCCAAAGTGACGGAATTATCGGCCATTTGCATCCATTCTTTCTGGGTATTGCCTTTTATTTCACTTCCGATGGTATAGATGGTGGTCATGAATATCAGTAACATCAAGATACCCGGTATAATGGTATTGCTCAGGTAAACGGAATAGTTCAACCATGGGTTGTTCAGTATGTGAGAATCAATGACAATAGGTTGCAGGAAAGCCACTGCTTGGTCGTCGGTAGCACCCTTGGCACGCAAAGTGGCGCGACCGATGGCACCGCTTGCCAGTTCGGACATGGTGCGTTGGTCTTTATAAAGCAGTGACCCGGCTACCAGATAAGAATAATTGGTATAAAAAGAAACCTTGGGCTGACGACTGGCAAGTGCCTTTGCCGTTGTACCTTCGGGAATAAAGTAAAAAGCATAAATCTTTCCTTCCTGCATGGCTTTGCGCGCATCGGCAAAGCCGGCATAATGTGCCACAATTTTGGCTTGCTGAAAGGCATCCAGGTTGCGGATAATGTTGCGGGTGGTTGCTGTATTGTCCAAGTCGACAACCCCTGCCGGCATATCCGTGGGAAGTCCGTTCCACATCAGCGTAGTAAAGAAGATGTAGCAGAACAAAGGAGCTATGACCATGCAAAACAGGTATAGCGGCCTTGTGGCGATGCGGAACACTTCGCGCTTGGCTATCTGGAAGATGATATGCGTTGTTCTCATTTATTTCTCTATAATGGCGCTCATTCCGGGGCGTAAGCCTTCTACTTTCTCCACAGGAACGGCTTTCACTTCAAATGTTTTCAAGTCAAACTGTCCGGTTGTTTTCGTTGCCTTCCAAGCGGCGTATGTGCCAAGGTCTTTCATGTAAGTCACTTTGAATTTCACTTCTTTATCGAATGCCGGAATAAAGGCGTTGATTTCTTCTCCCACAGTGAAGTCTTTCAAGAAATCTTCGCGCACATTGAAAGTCACCCACATATCATCCAGTCGGGCGATATTCATAATCGGAGCACCGGTTCCGACCAGCTCGCCCACTTTGGGGAATATTTCGGTCACTTCACCGTCGGCAGCAGCTGTGAGGATGGTCTCATCCATGTAGGAAGATACCTCGGCAACTGCTCCTTTGGCACGTTCCACTTGTGCGGCGGCAGCTGCTTTGTCTTCCTGCCGGGCGCCATTCTTAGCCATTTCGTACTGTGAACGGGCAGCTTTTTCGGTGGCTGCCATTGCGTCAAATTGTGCTTTGGCTTCATCGCGCTTTTGTGCGGACATCACGCCTTGCTCAAAGAGTCGGTTCACACGGTTGTATGACTTCTCGGCAATTTCTACTCCGGCTTTGGCTTTCTGCCACATTTCGAAAGCAGCTTGCAACTGTTCCCGGCGAGTCCCTCGCTGTGCCTTCTCGCTGATTGCCCGGGCTGCTTGTTCGGCAGCTTGTGCCTGCGACAGCTTTGCCATCACATCGGGAGCTTCGAGAATAACCAGGGTATCGCCGGCTTTTACCTTATCTCCTTCTTTTACACGGAGTTCAAGAATGCGTGCCGGGACTTTTCCGGACACACGGTATTCGTCTGCTTCAGCTTGTCCCTGAATAATTTTGGGACCTTTGCCCAATGTGAAGAAACCTATCAGAGACACGACTGCAATGACTGCCGTCAGTGAAATGAATGCCAGCAAAATGTTGCTGCGTTGTGTTCTTTCTGCCATATCTTGTTCTTATTTTAATGTTCCCATTGATTTGCGTAGATATACTTGAGTCAGTTTCACGTCTATCTGTGCATCTATTTTGTCCGATTGAGCCGACAACCATGCTGTTTGTGCTTCCAGTACGTTGCTGGTGGGGATAACTCCTTCACTGAATCCCAGCTTGGCATAACGGAGGTTTTCTTCCGCCTTTTCCATGTTCTTGGTAGCCATTGCCAGTTTCTTTCCGGCTTCATTTACTTTGAAGGTGGCCTGATTGACTTGCAGCTCCACCTTTTCTTTTACGTCCGACAACTGATAGCGGGCAATATTGGCTTCGGCTTTGGCGGCTTTTACCTTATACATTCCTTCGCCCCAATTCCAAATGGGTATTTTCACCATTGCTCCTACGGCCCACATACCGCGGAATTTGTTCTCAAATCCGTTGACCAATGAAGGATTAGTCACCATATAATTGGCTGTCAGGGCTACAGTGGGCAAGAACTCGGCACGGGTGACATTGACTTTCTGTGCATATATTTTGGCAGCCAGGTCGAGGCTTCGCAGTTCTTCGCGATTGGCAAGGGCAGTGGCAACATTGTCGGAGGCCTGTGCTTCATCGGCAACCAGGAGATTCTCTACCTCTTCGTCCGCCAATCGGATGTCCTCATTCAAGGGAATGCCGCAAAGCTGGCACAATACCATTTTAGAAAGGCTCAGTCCGTCTTCCACTTGCGTCAGTTTCATTTCGGCTTCATTTACTTTCACCTTTACGCTGAGACCATCGGCTTTGGTAGCCACTCCTTCGGCTATCATTTTGTCTATATCGCTGTCCAATTGCTGTACCAGTCGGAGATAACTTTCCGCCAGCTTTTTCTTGTTTACCAATGAGATGACCTGCCAATAGGCTTGGTCGGTACCGAGAATGATGTCCTGCATGCCGGTGGCATGTTGTGATTGGGCCAGTTGTTCGGCATATCGGGTTATCTTGTTGTAGGCTGCAATTTTGCCTCCCATAAAGATGGGTTGGGTGAGAGTGACGGCACCTGCATACATATTGCGGGTATCGGTGTGCAACGCATCGACCAGCCCTTGCCCTATGCCATTCAGTTTGTTTCCTATGCCGGGGATGAGCGGAGCCAGCGGCTGGAGCAGGGCGCCCAATTCGGGGCTGGAAGCGGCCAGTTGTTGGAAAGTTTCTTGGATAGACCCTTGTGCGGCGGTTCCTATGTTGCCGATAGCTCCTTTCTGGTCATTGCTTAATAAGGAGATTTCTTTTTGGGTGCGCATATACGTTCCCATAGCGGCAATCTTGGGCAGGTAGTTCGTAAAAGCAGCTTTCTTTTCATAATGCGCCACATTTATTTTCTCGGCGGATATGCGTAGCTCTTTGTTGCTCTTTAGTGCCATAGCACGACAACTATCCAATGTCAGTGTGTGTTGGGCTGAAACCCCTACTGATACCCATATAGACAGGACAAAACCGAAAATTCTCTTCATCTTAGTGTTGTTGCTAATGTGTTTAAAGTTGCTTATGCAACGATGCAAAGATACGACTAAAATGTGAATAGGCAATATCAGCCGAATAAAAAGATATAAAAAAAGGAGTGTGTCAAAACTAAACCGGTCTATCCCATCGTCAGCTGTAGGGGCAGGGTTTGCCTGCCCGAAGACACAAAGCAAACTGTTTTCGGGCGAGCGAGCCTCGCCCCTACAAACTAAACGACAGCATTATCCACGTTTTGACACACTCCCTTTTTATAATACAATAAAGGAATTTATTTCATGCTGAATGCCTGTTGCCCTATCATGGTTCCTTCGGCAAAGATATACACATGGTAAGTGCCTGCCGGAAGGTATTCTTCCACATCCCAGTAAACAGTCACGTTTTGTTCCTCTCCTGTATACTCTATATATTTCTTGATAGAATAAGTCAGTTCGCGGTTCTCGTATGGGAATGTGTTGAATGCATTTTTGGTCAACACATCGTTATCCGGTTTGGCTATGCGTATATATAAGGTGCGTTCGCCTGTTTTGGCGGTGATGTTTTTGACGATAGTGAAGGAAACAGCTATCTTCTTTACATCTTTCACCTTTTTGGCTGTTTTTCCCCGCTTGTTTTTGGGAAGTACAGTGATGGCGGTTGCATCCAGTTGCGATGCTAACGTCACCTTTTCGTTCAGGTTCTTTTTCTCCTGAGACAGATTGCTGATTTGGCGGGTTGCCTGCGTATATTTCTGTTTTACTTCCTGGTTTTCTTCTGCCAAAGCCTGATTGAGCTTGTTCAGTGAATCGATTTGGATGACATAGGTGCGCAATACGGCGCGGACAGTCTTCAGCTCCTTTTTCAGTCGCATGATTTCGGCGGCATTGCTTGTTTTTACCTGGCGCAACTCTTCCAGCAGTCGTTGAGTCTTCAATTTCTCACTTTCCAGTCTTTCGCGCAGGGAGTCATTGTTGATTTGCACCTGAAGCTCATCATATTGCGTTGCAAAAGTGGTGTACTCATTTTCCATTTCCAACTTTTCGACAGCAAAGAGTTCGCTCATTTCTTTATTCTCCTTTGCCTGATGGAAAGCATAGAAAGAAACTCCGCCGATGATAATAATCAGCAGAATAATGACAATAATCAGTTTTTTGCTCTTATCCATAGTGTTACATTGAATTTTGGGCAAAAGTACAATATTTTGTGCATACTGCCCGAAAATAATTATGGAAATTTTTCCCTAATTCGGAATATCATTGTAACTTTGCAGTGCTTTTAAGAACACGATTTTATTATCAACTTTAAATAAAATAGAGATTATGTCAAAAGTAACCGTAGTAGGCGCAGGTAACGTAGGTGCTACATGTGCAAATGTTCTTGCTTTTAACGAAGTGGCAGACGAAGTAGTAATGCTGGACGTTAAAGAAGGTGTATCGGAAGGTAAAGCAATGGATATGATGCAGACAGCTCAGTTGTTGGGCTTCGACACAAACATTGTTGGTTGCACTAACGATTATGAAAAAACAGCAAACTCTGATGTTGTTGTTATCACTTCAGGTATTCCTCGTAAGCCGGGTATGACTCGTGAAGAACTGATTGGTGTTAATGCAGGTATCGTTAAATCTGTAGCTCAGAACATTCTGAAATATTCTCCTGACGCTATCATCGTTGTTATTTCTAACCCGATGGATACTATGACTTATTTGTCATTGAAAGCTTTGGGCTTGCCGAAGAACAGAATCATCGGTATGGGTGGTGCTTTGGATAGCTCACGTTTCAAATATTTCTTGTCTCAGGCTTTGGGTTGCAATGCAAACGAAGTGGAAGGTATGGTAATCGGTGGTCATGGTGATACTACTATGATTCCTTTGACTCGCTTCGCTACTTACAAAGGTATGCCTGTTTCTAACTTCTTGTCTGAAGAAAAATTGCAGGAAGTTGCTGCCGCTACTATGGTAGGTGGTGCTACTCTGACTAAGTTGCTGGGTACTTCTGCATGGTACGCTCCGGGTGCAGCCGGTGCATTCGTGGTTGAATCTATCATCCACAATCAGGGTAAGATGGTTCCTTGTTCGGTTTATTTGGAAGGCGAATACGGTGAATCAGACATTTGCTGTGGCGTTCCTGTAATCTTGGGCAAGAATGGTATTGAAAAGATCGTTGAATTGCCTTTGAACGAAGAAGAAAAAGCTAAATTTGCTGCAAGTGCTGCTGCTGTTCGTAAGACTAACGCTGCTTTGCACGAAGTAGGTGCTCTTTAATCCAAACAATATATATTAGTAAAAGGGACTGTCTGGCAAAACGGACAGTCCCTTTTTTTATATCCCTGTCTTCTTGGTTGCTTTCCTTTGTCATTTCCTTCCATTTTTTCTAGGTTGTTCCTTCGGACAGGGTAAGCGTTTGCTTACCTTGGGTTAAGCCTTTTTCTGCGTCCGGTTATTACGTTCTGCTGCAGCAGGACGTATATCCCACTGTAATGGGACGTACGTTCCACTGTAGCAGGACGTACGTTCCACTGCCGCAGGACGTAATAATCTGCCGTTCAAAAAGACTTAGCCGTCCGTAGGAAAAGGCTTACTCTTTCCTTTGTTGTGAGACAGGTATATATGGATATTGCTTTTATTTGATGCCGATGAAGATAGCGGGAATCTCATTGTTTCCGCTTGTCCAATGTTTGAGTTCGTATTCGGGGTAGAGGAGGGAGTTTGTGCCTACCCATTCATTGAGGGAAGATAAAACGGATTTGCCGTTCGAGCCGATGAAGTTTGCATCATAACTGTAGGTTTTTGTCATTTGACTTTCCTTGAGTCCGGTTTTTTCCCCACTGTAATATTTGTAAAAGCAATGTTCGGTGCTGCTGGAATTGGCTTCTCCGGTGATTATGCCAAATGTATTTATAACCATAGAACAACCAAAACTAATCAGAAATATCCGAGTGTAAATCTTTAATTACCAGCATATTCTAA
>ENA-USUG01002136-USUG01002136.1-human-gut-metagenome-genome-assembly--contig:-NODE-2136-length-30690-cov-6.831248_pt1 | contig 30690 bp, 17 predicted proteins | sample MGYA00250059_ERZ773394 | MGnify/ENA primary metagenome ERZ773394 (study PRJEB29103, sample SAMN06111957) | human gut metagenome | biome: human gut; feature: ankylosing spondylitis patient; material... | reverse complement strand
AGAACCTCTTCTGCTACGGAATCCTCTGCACCCTCAGAAAGAGTGATCTCTGCATTCTCATCCTCTGCCTCGGTTGGCTCCTCGATCATATGAGCATCTGTGTTCAGTTTTACGGAACGATAACGTTTCATACCGGTACCAGCTGGAATCAGCTTACCGATGATAACGTTCTCTTTCAGACCGATCAGATGGTCAACCTTACCGTTGATCGCTGCTTCTGTCAGAACCTTGGTGGTCTCCTGGAAGGAAGCAGCTGACAAGAAGGAATCGGTTGCCAGGGATGCCTTGGTGATACCAAGCATAACCTGTTTGCCCTCTGCCGGACGTTTGCCCTCTGCGATCAGAGCCTCGTTCATATCGTTGAAGTCCAGAACATCCATGGAAACTCCCGGAAGCACATCGCTATCTCCACTCTCTTCAACACGGATCTTCTTTAACATCTGACGAACGATAACCTCAACGTGCTTATCGTTGATCTCTACACCCTGCAGACGGTATACACGCTGAACCTCCTGGATCATGTAATCCTGTACCGCGCGAACACCCTTGATCTTCAGGATATCGTGTGGATTTACACTACCTTCAGTCAGCTCATCACCAGCCTCGATCACCTGTCCCTCAGTTACCTTGATACGGGAACCGTAAGGGATCAGATACGTTTTGGAGTTGCCAGTTTCGAAATCGGTAACGATGATCTCACGTTTTCTCTTGGTATCTTTAATATTGACTACGCCGCCGAACTCAGAGATGATCGCAAGACCCTTAGGTTTACGGGCCTCAAAAAGCTCCTCGACACGAGGAAGACCCTGTGTGATATCGCCGCCGGCAACGCCGCCGCTATGGAAGGTACGCATGGTCAGCTGGGTACCTGGCTCACCGATAGACTGAGCTGCGATAATACCAACAGCCTCACCAACCTGTACTGCCTGGCCAGTCGCCATGTTCGCGCCATAACATTTTGCGCAGACACCGATGTGGGATTTACAGCTTAATACGGTACGGATCTTAACAGAATCTCTGCCAAGCTTCTTTAATACCTTCATAACAGCTGCCGCACGTTTTGGTGTACACATATGGTTTGCTTTGACAACTACTTCACCAGTATCCGGATCGGTAATGGTCTCTGCGATAAATCTGCCTGTCAGACGCTCCTCCAGACCCTCGATGGTCTCATTGCCATCGGTAAATGCCTTGATCTCCATGTATGGGATATCCTTGCCTTCGCAGCAATCTACCTCACGGATGATCAGATCCTGGGAAACGTCAACCAGACGTCTGGTCAGGTAACCAGAGTCTGCGGTACGAAGAGCGGTATCGGACATACCTTTTCGAGCACCATGAGCGGAGATGAAGTACTCCAGTACATCAAGACCTTCACGGAAGTTGGACTTAATAGGAAGTTCGATGGTGTGACCAGTTGTATCTGCCATCAAACCACGCATACCAGCCAGCTGTTTGATCTGCTTATCAGATCCTCGCGCACCAGAGTCAGCCATCATAAAGATGTTGTTGTACTTATCAAGACCTGTTAACAGATCATGAGTCAGCTGATCATCGGCCTTCTTCCAGGTTTCAATAACCTCTTTGTAACGCTCTTCTTCTGTGATCAGACCGTGACGGAAGTTCTTCGCGATCTTATCTACGGTTGCCTGTGCATCTGCGATCAGCTGTGGCTTGCTTGCAGGCACAGTCATATCAGAAATGGATACGGTCATAGCAGCTCTTGTGGAGTACTTGTAACCGATCGCCTTAATATCATCCAGAGTTTCTGCAGTCTTGCTTGCGCCATGAACATTGATGACTTTCTCAAGGATCTGCTTACACTGCTTCTTGCCTACGTGGAAATCAACTTCCAGCTTCAGCTCATTGCCTGGAACGGAACGGTCTACGAAGCCTAAATCCTGAGGAATGATCTCATTGAAAATGAAACGTCCTACCGTAGACTCAACGATACCGCTCTTTACGGTTCCATCTGGCATGGTCTTCTCAACTCTTACTTTTACGCGGGAATGAAGAGTAACTGCCTTATTCTCATAAGCCAGGATCGCTTCATTCTTGCTCTTGAAGCACATACCTTCACCGGTTGCTCCAGGTCTCTCCTGGGTCAGATAGTAAATACCAAGTACCATATCCTGAGAAGGAACGGCTACCGGACCACCATCGGACGGTTTCAGTAAGTTGTTCGGAGATAACAGTAAGAAACGGCACTCTGCCTGAGCTTCTACGGAAAGTGGCAGATGGACAGCCATCTGGTCGCCATCGAAGTCGGCGTTGAATGCGGTACATACCAATGGATGCAGCTTAATTGCCTTACCTTCAACCAGGATCGGCTCGAATGCCTGGATACCCAGTCTATGCAGTGTAGGAGCACGGTTTAACATAACCGGATGCTCTTTGATCACGTCTTCCAGCACATCCCAAACCTCTGGCTGTAAGCGCTCTACCATCTTCTTCGCATTCTTAATGTTGTGTGCAGTACCATTAGAAACCAGTTCTTTCATAACGAAAGGCTTGAACAGCTCGATCGCCATCTCCTTTGGCAGACCACACTGGTAGATCTTTAATTCCGGTCCAACGACGATTACGGAACGTCCGGAATAGTCAACTCGCTTACCTAACAGGTTCTGACGGAAACGGCCCTGTTTACCTTTCAGCATGTCGGAAAGGGACTTCAATGCACGGTTTCCTGGTCCGGTAACAGGACGTCCTCTTCTGCCGTTATCGATCAGGGCGTCAACTGCCTCCTGAAGCATACGTTTCTCATTGCGGACAATGATATCCGGCGCGCCCAGCTCCAGCAGTCTTGCCAGACGGTTGTTACGGTTGATGATCCTTCTATATAAATCATTTAAGTCGGAAGTAGCGAAACGGCCACCATCCAGCTGAACCATAGGACGGATATCCGGTGGGATAACTGGAATAACAGTCATGATCATCCACTCCGGACGGTTGCCGGAATTTAAGAATGCATCAACAACCTCCAGTCTCTTGATGATCCTTGCACGTTTCTGGCCAGTTGCATCCTTCATAGCTGCACGAAGCTCATCAGAATCCTTCTGAAGATCGATCGCTTTTAACAACTCCTGGATCGCCTCAGCACCCATACCTACACGGAAGGAGCCGTAGCCATATTTTTCTACTTCTTCTCTGTACTCTTTTTCGGAGAGGACCTGCTTATACTGCAGGCCAGTCTCCTTAGGATCCAGAACGATATAGGAAGCAAAGTACAGCACTTTCTCCAGGATTCTTGGAGAAATGTCCAGCAGCAGACCCATACGGCTTGGAATGCCCTTAAAATACCAGATATGGGATACTGGAGCTGCAAGTGCAATATGTCCGATACGCTCTCTACGAACGCTGGACTTGGTTACCTCTACGCCGCATCGGTCGCAGATGACACCTTTATATCTGATTTTCTTATATTTACCGCAGTGACATTCCCAGTCTTTGGTTGGTCCGAAAATTCTTTCGCAGTAAAGACCGTCGCGCTCCGGTTTTAATGTACGGTAGTTAATTGTCTCCGGTTTTTTTACTTCACCGTGGGACCACTCCAGAATCTTTTCAGGAGAAGCCAGACCAATCTTAATCGCATCAAATGTCAATGGCTGATAAGTTTCTTTCGTCTCCGGCATCAGTGTACTCCCTCCTATTCGTTATCATCGGAAGTGTAATCGTCGTAGGAATCATCCTCTTCCAGATTAACGTTGTCTTCCTCATTCTCTACGCCAACCAGCTCACCATCTTTGAATTCCTGGTACTGATAGCCCTGGTCAGCCAATCCGTCTTCCCGGTTTCCGTAATGTCTGTCGCCTTCGATGATGGAACGCAGATCGGTATCGCCATAGTCGATGTTCTCGGCCATCTCTACCTCTGTTCCGTCATCTTTCAGAACACGGACATCCAGACCCAGGGACTGAAGCTCTTTTAATAATACCTTGAAGGATTCCGGTACGCCCGGCTCCGGAATGTTCTCGCCCTTAATGATGGCTTCGTAGGTCTTTACACGTCCTACTACATCATCGGACTTCACAGTCAGGATCTCCTGTAAGGTGTAGGAAGCACCATATGCCTCCAGTGCCCATACCTCCATCTCACCGAAACGCTGTCCGCCGAACTGTGCTTTACCACCCAGAGGCTGCTGGGTAACCAGTGCGTAAGGACCAGTGGAACGTGCATGGATCTTATCATCAACCAGATGATGCAGTTTCAGGTAGTGCATGTGTCCGATGGTTACCGGGCTGTCAAAATACTCACCGGTACGGCCATCACGCAGGCGTACTTTACCATCGCGGCTTAACGGAACGCCCTTCCACAGCTCTCTGTGCTCCAGATGGCTGCCTAAGTAGTCCATAACCTCTGGTTTTAAGGTATCTTTATATTTTTCCTGGAACTCTTCCCAGGAAGTGTTTACATAATCATTCGCGATATCAAGGGTATCCATGATATCATTCTCGTCTGCACCATCGAAGATCGGAGTAGATACATCAAATCCTAATGCTCTTGCAGCAAGACTTAAATGAATCTCCAGCACCTGTCCGATGTTCATACGGGAAGGTACGCCCAGTGGGTTCAATACGATATCCAGCGGACGGCCATTTGGAAGGAATGGCATATCTTCTACAGGAAGCACGCGGGAAACAACACCCTTGTTACCATGACGTCCAGCCATCTTATCACCAACAGAGATCTTTCTCTTCTGGGCAATGTAGATGCGGACACTCTGGTTTACTCCCGGAGCCAGCTCATCGCCATTCTCTCTTGTAAATACTTTTGCGTCTACAATGATACCGTAAGCGCCGTGAGGCACTTTCAGGGAAGTATCACGTACTTCTCTTGCTTTCTCACCAAAGATCGCACGGAGCAGTCTCTCCTCAGCAGTCAGCTCTGTCTCTCCCTTAGGAGTTACTTTACCAACCAGGATGTCTCCAGCACGTACCTCTGCACCGATACGGATGATACCTCTCTCATCCAGATCCTTCAGGGCGTCCTCGCCGACACCCGGAACGTCACGGGTGATCTCTTCCGGTCCTAACTTAGTATCACGGGCTTCTGCCTCGTACTCTTCAATATGAACGGATGTGTAAACGTCATCCATAACCAGTCTTTCACTTAACAGAACCGCATCCTCGTAGTTATAACCTTCCCAGGTCATGAATCCGATCAGCGGGTTCTTACCAAGTGCGATCTCACCATTCTTGGTGGATGGACCATCTGCGATCACCTCACCTTTTTCTACATGGTCGCCCTTGTATACGATCGGCTTCTGGTTGTAGCAGTTGGACTGGTTGCTTCTCTTGAATTTGGTTAAATGATATACATCTTTATTGCCGTCAGAATCTCTGCGGATAATGATCTCGTTGGAAGCGGAGCGCTCAACGACACCGGCATTCTTAGCCAGTACACACACACCGGAGTCAACGGCTGCTTTGCCTGCGATACCGGTATCAACAACCGGAGCCTCTGTAGACAGAAGCGGCACTGCCTGACGCTGCATGTTAGATCCCATCAGTGCACGGTTCGCATCATCGTTCTGCAGGAACGGAATCATGGAAGTTGCCACGGAGAATACCATCTTCGGGGATACGTCCATCAGGTCGATATTCTTCTTCTGGAAAGAAGTTGTCTCTTCTCTGTAACGTCCAGAAACGTTATCATGAATGAAATAGCCATTTTCATCCAGTGGCTCATTCGCCTGTGCAACAACGAAGTTGTCCTCTTCATCAGCGGTCAGATAAACAACATCATCCGTAACACGCGGGTTCTTAGGATCTGTCTTATCAACCACACGATATGGAGCCTCGATAAATCCATAGGTGTTTACTCTTGCATAGGATGCCAACGAGTTGATCAGACCGATGTTAGGACCCTCAGGGGTCTCAACCGGGCACATACGTCCATAATGGGTGTAGTGAACATCTCGAACCTCGAATCCGGCACGATCTCTGGACAGACCGCCAGGTCCTAATGCGGACAGACGTCTCTTGTGAGTCAGCTCAGACAACGGGTTGTTCTGATCCATGAACTGGGACAGCTGGGAGCTTCCGAAGAACTCTTTCACTGCAGCAGTTACCGGTTTAATATTGATCAGGGACTGTGGTGTGATGCCATCCATATCCTGGGTGGTCATACGCTCACGAACCACTCGCTCCATACGGGACAGACCGATACGATACTGGTTCTGTAACAGCTCACCTACCGCACGGATACGACGGTTGCCCAGATGATCGATATCATCTGCAGTACCGATCTCCTCTTCCAGATGCATATTGTAGTTGATGGAAGCAATGATATCTTCCTTGGTGATATGCTTCGGAATCAGTTCGTTGATATTTCTGTGGATCGCTTCTTTCAGCGCTTCCTCATCATCTCCGCATTCAGCCAGAATGTTCTTTAATACCGGGTAATAAACATGCTCGGTCACTCCGACACTCTCAGGGTCAAAGCTTACATAAGCTGCCAGATCTACCATTAAGTTGGAAAGGACTTTCTCGTTGCGTTCAACGCCCTGGATCCATACAAATGGCACACCTGCGTTCTGGATCGTCTCTGCCAGTTCTTTGTCTACTGCAGCACCTGCCTCTGCCAGGATCTCTCCTGTCTCAGCGTCTACTACATCCTCAGCCAGAGTATGTCCAGTGATACGGTTCTTCAGAGCCAGCTTCTTATTAAACTTATAACGGCCAACCTTTGCCAGGTCGTATCTTCTTGGATCAAAGAACATGCTGTTTAACAGGCTCTCCGCACTGTCTACAGACAGCGGCTCGCCCGGACGGATCTTCTTGTAAAGTTCTAACAGACCGTCCTGATAGTTCTCAGACACATCCTTACCAAAGCTTGCTAACAGCTTTGGCTCCTCACCGAATAAATCGATGATTTCTGCATTGGTTCCGTAACCAAGTGCACGGATCAGCACAGTAACCGGAACCTTTCTTGTACGGTCCACACGGACATAGAAAATGTCGTTGGAATCCGTCTCATACTCCAGCCATGCTCCACGGTTAGGAATTACCGTACATGTGTACAGTTCCTTTCCGACTTTATCATGACCAATACCATAATATATACCCGGGGAACGTACTAACTGGCTGACAATAACACGCTCTGCTCCATTAATCACGAAGGAGCCTGTATCTGTCATAAGCGGAAGATCGCCCATAAAGATTTCGTGCTCATTAATTTCATCTTTATCTTTATTGCAAAGTCTTACCTTCACTTTTAAAGGTGCCGCATATGTTGCGTCGCGTTCTTTGCACTCTTCGATGGTATACTTGATATCGTCCTTACATAACGTAAAGTCAACAAATTCCAGACTCAAGTGACCAGCGAAATCAGCGATTGGAGAGATGTCTTCAAAGACTTCTTTCAAACCTTCATCAAGGAACCACTGATATGAGCTTTTCTGAATCTCAATCAGGTTTGGCATCTCAAGAACTTCATTTCGTCTTGAGAAGCTCATTCTTACGTTTTTCCCTGCTTTTACAGGACGCATTCTGCTTTTCTCCATTGACGTTTCACCCCTGTTTTTCTAATCTTTCTTTACTGTTTTTGGGCACACGAATACCATATACGCACACGATGCCACAATAGTGCACATTCCATCTTATCATAGGTTTGTCAAGGTGTCAAGTATTTTTTTCTTGCCTTTTTTTCGTAAAAATGTTATACTGTATATTAAGTAGGTATATAACTGTTTAGGAGGTCAGCGCGCCCGCCGCGCTGACCGTAAAAGCACATAAGCCTGCACAAACACTAATGGAGGTATTCCCCGTGAGCACAGTTTTAAACGTAATACTGGTTATTCTTATCATTATTGTTGCGGCTCTGGCTGTTCTGTATTTCCTTGGAAGAAAGCTGGAGAAGCGCCAGGTAGAGCAGCAGGCTCTGATGGAGGCGGCTGCACAGACCGTATCCATGCTGGTCATTGATAAGAAGAAGATGAAGATCAAAGAAGCAAATCTTCCAAAGATCGTGTATGAGCAGACACCAAAGTACATGCGCTGGGCGAAGGTTCCTGTCGTAAAAGCCAAGATTGGTCCGAAGGTGATGACCCTGATGGCAGATGAACGTGTATTCCAGGCACTTCCGGTGAAAACTGAGGCCAAGGTTGTGATCAGCGGTATCTACATAACCGAGATCAAAAGTGTAAGAGGTGGAGCAGTTCCTGCAGCACCTAAGAAAAAAGGATTTTTCGCCCGTTTTAAAAAGAACGCGAAATAATCTTCGATTCCAGTTCAGAACGTAAAATGAGCCAGGTGAGAGATTTTCTCACCTGGCTCATTTTTTGTGTGCGCCCGGCGGCGCACGTTTCTAACGGGTGCAAGTCCCGAATCCGCCTGGTAGTGGGAAGGATATAGCCGAAGGCAAGGGTGTCCATCGTGAGGTGGAATCTGAAGGAAGCCGGATGTGGGAATAAACTAACCACGGGCAAATCTCTGGTCTGACGAACAGAAATCACATATAAGGTTTTGCATGAGGGTAAGGCTGCACAACAAGTCAAAGCCCAATAACTACACGGAATCATGCGGAATAGATGTGGCAGATAGATGGAGAGAAAGAAGCGTGTGGTACCCGGGGAGGTCTGCGCGACATGCCTCGAAAGAGGTAACCACTGCCAAAAGCAGTGCTGAACGCACAGAAGTCAGCAGAGGTCATAGTAGCCGAAAGGTGAAGGACTGAATCAATAGGAGTCTCAAGTATGACCCGGAAAGGAGAAATGAGCAGATGGATGCAGAAAACAAGGAAAGCTGCTTGCAGAGAGATAGCGCGGAACGTAAAGGGTATGTAAGAGCGCATCGCTCATTCAACCGGATATGGAAAGAAAGGGACAGTGCAGAGCCGGATATCTTAGGTAAGATACTGAATAAGGACAACCTAAACAGAGCTTACAAAAGAGTGAAGGCAAACAAGGGAGCGCCGGGAGTAGATGGGATGACCATTGAAGAGGCGTTCCAGTGGATAAAGGAACATAATCACGAACTGACAGAACAGATTCGAAAGGGGCATTATACCCCATCGCCTGTGAGACGAGTGGAAATTCCCAAACCAGACGGAGGAGTACGAAAACTTGGTATTCCGACTGTCATAGACCGTATCATCCAACAGGCAATGTCACAACAGCTGATACCGATTTATGAGCCAAAGTTTTCGGATGGAAGTTTCGGATATCGTCCGGGACGGAGTGCGAAAGACGCAGTTCAGAGGATAGAGGAGTATGCAGAACAGGGATATACAAAAGCAGTAGTCCTAGACCTGTCAAAGTATTTCGATACCCTGAACCATGAGTTACTTGTAAATATCCTGCGCAGAGATGTAAAGGATGAACGTGTAATACAGATGATAAAGAGGTATCTGAGAAGTGGAGTGATGGAAAACGGTGTAGTCGTTAAGACGGAAGAAGGATCACCACAGGGAGGAAATCTCTCCCCACTGTTAGCCAATGTATATCTTAACGAGTTTGACCAGGAGTTCAACAAAAGAGGAGTACCGTGCATTCGCTATGCAGATGATATCGTATTGCTAGCGAAGAGCGAACGTGCATCCGAGCGGTTGTTGGAAAGCAGTACGAAATATCTGGAAGGGACACTGAAACTAAAGGTGAACCGAGAGAAAAGTCGTACGGTCAGTGTGTTTGCAATACGAAATTTTAAGTACCTTGGCTTCTGTTTCGGGAAGAGCGGAAAAGGAATCTATGTCCGTGTCCATGGAAAGTCATGGAAGAAAGCCAAGGACAGGCTGAGAAAGCTCACTTCCCGGAGCAGGTGCGGAAGTATAGTAAAGACCATGGAACGTATAAAAGAATATATGCGAGGATGGCTGAATTATTACAGTATGGCAGACATGAAAAACAACGTCGAAAGGCTGAACAGGTGGCTGTATCGAAGGATACGAATGTGTATCTGGAAACAGTGGAAACTGCCAAAGACGCGAAAACGGAAGCTGATGGGGTTGGGAATGCCAGAATGGGCAGCCTGTGAAGGAGCCTACAGCCGAAAAGCTTATTGGAGAATGGCAAACGCAGGAGTGGTCAAACGAGCACTAACAAAAGAAAGACTGATAAACTGGGGCTTTTATGATTTAGCCACAGCCTATCAGTCCATGCACGTCAACTATTGAAACCGCCGTGTACCGAGCGGTATGCACGGTGGTGTGAGAGGACGGCGGTTAGTCACCGCCTCCTACTCGATTATTGAATTTCTTTCGCTGCCTGTTCTAACTCCTCCGCTGCCCTGGCTCTGGATTTGGCACAGAGGATGATGCTGCAGTCTGCAATGTGATCGTAGTTGATCTCCAGGGCATATTCCACATCGACTTTCAAAAAGTCTTCTGTTTCGGTAATTTCAATATCCCTGGTTTCAATTCCCACCGTCAGTTCTCCGACCGGTGTCAGATAACAGGACACGTTCTTTTGGCCTTTCTGAAACACCATATGGGTATTGATACTGCCCTTTTTCAGGATATCCATGGAATCCGGGGTGATCTTCACCGTGTTTTTTACCACTTCCCCACTCTCTTCCATGACCTCTTCATACAGGACATAATGTTTTCCATTTTTCCAGAAATAATCACCGCCGATGATCATTTCCACGTCTTCTTTATCGTGTTCGGAGAACCTGGCTCCGGTGATACTGACCAGCACATCACGGGTCATATTGGGTACTCACTTTCTAACTTGCTTATGGTTTAATATTTCTCAATATCTACTTTTCTGGTTTCTTTTACATCATTTGGAAGAATGGAGGTGGCAAATGCCGTAAATTTCTCTGTCTGATCACTGACAAAGAACTGGTATTTTTCTCCCCCGGTATTCTCTTCATCACAGGATAGTCCATATTTCTGCAGGAGATCTCTCAGTTCTATCGCCGTTTCATAAGCCGGATTCACCAGCGTCACATCATTTCCCATAAGCCGTCCTAAGGTGGAACGGATCAACGGGTAATGGGTACAGCCGAGAACCAGGGTGTCCACAAACCGGGATTTTAAACTGCTTAAATAGCGGGAGGCGATCTCATCTGTGACAGAATCATGAAGCAGCCCCTCTTCTACCAGCGGCACAAACAGAGGACAGGACTTTCCCGTAACCTCGATATCCGGCCGCAGCTTCTTGATCTCCTGGGTGTAAATACCGCTTCCGATGGTGCCTTCCGTGGCAATGACGCCGATCTTGCCATTCCTCGTTACCTGCACCGCAGTTCTGGCTCCTGCGCGGATCACACCAACGATGGGAACGTCAAATTCCTTTTCTACCGTTGCCAGGGCATAAGCACTTGCCGTATTGCAGGCAATCACAATCGCTTTGACATGCTTCGTCATCAGAAAGCGGATGATCTGTCTGGAGTAGCGGATGATGGTGTCCTGGGATTTGCTTCCATAAGGAACCCGCGCCGTATCTCCAAAATAGACGATCCGTTCTTCTGGCATCTGCCGCATGATCTCTCTGGCTACGGTCAGGCCGCCGACGCCGGAATCGAAAACGCCGATAGGGGCATTCTTATCCGGCTTCTGGTTAAGCTCCGGCTTCTGATTACACATCATAACGCTCCTTTGCGTGGTTGATCAGGTCATCTACCAGTCTGGACTTGGAGATTCCTCTTGCCTCCCACAGCATCGGATACATGCTGATGGCGGTAAAGCCCGGCAGTGTATTGATCTCGTTGAAGACCACCTCTCCGGCATCTGTCACGAAGAAATCCACTCTGGATAAGCCGTAACCGTCCACTGCCTTGAAGATCTCCACTGCTGCTTTGCGGACATCTTCTGCCGCATGCCCCGGAAGCTCCGGATCAACAACCGTCTTGGACTCTGCATTATAGTATTTTGCATCAAAATCATAGAATTCAGCCGCAGCCATGATCTCGCCGACGCCGGAAGCCTTCACTTCCTGTAAGCCGCCGCCAAAGACCGCGCACTCTACCTCATGGCCGATGATGGTCTCTTCTACCAGGATCTTGCGGTCATGCTTTGCTGCTTCATTCAGGGCAAAGACCAGTTCTTCCCGGTTATCAGCCTTATTGACACCTCTGGAGGAACCGGCGTTGGATGGTTTTACAAAAACCGGATAAGACAGCTTGTTCTCAACAGACGCGATGACGCTGTTCATATCCTGTAACTGGCTCCGTCTCACAGGAACATAGTCTGCCTGGCGGATGCCCAGGCTGTCTACGATCAGTTTTGTATACAACTTATCCATGGAAACCGCGCTTGCCAGCACGCCGCAGCCCACATATGGAATCCGCGCCAGTTCTAACAGGCCCTGGACCGTTCCATCCTCGCCGCGCAGTCCGTGAAGCACCGGGAATACCACATCAACCCTGACTTCTTTTATGGCGTCCCCTTCGGAAATGATGACACATTTCCTGGTCGCATCCGGGGATAATACGGCATGAGTCCTGCCGTCTCTCCAGGTGTCATTGCGGATCTCCTCCACAGATGGAGTCAGAATCCACTCGCCCTCCTCGGTAATACCGATGAGAAGCAGGTCATACTTATCTTTATCGATCTGGTCAATTACATTGGCTGCCGACATGCAGGATACCACATGCTCGGAAGACTGTCCGCCAAATAATACCGCTATCGTTTCTTTCATCATACAAATCTCCTTATAGATCTCACGTTTTCACATCAAACAAACATCCAGTCTGCGTGATTAATTATAGCACACCTGGTAACAATTACAAATAGAAATTCGTAAAAGGAGGCTGCATAACGATGAAACACAAAAAAGAACTGTCTCTCTCCATTGCCTGCTTTCTCCTCTCTTTCCTCTGTTTTATGGCATGGAATCAGGAAAGGGATGAAAACCTGGCAGCAAAAATCTGCCCGGCAGTGCTCCGGCTTCACGTGATCGGAGCCAGTAACTCCGATCAGGACCAGCAGGTAAAATTGCAGGTAAAAAGCTTTGTGGTAAAACAGATCTCCAGTTGGAATGCCAGCTCCAAGGACGAGCTGGTGCTCAAGATCCAGAACCGTCAGACCAGTCTGGCAGACGCCATCCGCTCCTACGCCGCGTCGGAGCTTGGCATTCCCCTGGATGTAAAGCTGTCGGTAAGCCGGACCTTTTTCCCCACCAAATCCTATGGAGACCTGACTTTTCCACAGGGAATGTATGATGCAGTGGAAATCCGCCTGGGAGCGGGGCGTGGGCGGAACTGGTGGTGTGTCCTATATCCAGAGCTCTGCTTTCCGGATCTGACCCACGCAGTCGTGCCGGAAGAATCGAAGGAAAAGTTAACAGAGCTTCTGGGAAAAGAAACCTATGCCCAGCTCTTAGAAAGCCAAAATGCCCGGCTGAATATCCAGCCAGGCATCTTAAAACTGCTTAAATCTCTTTTGTAAAGTCATGCACACCGCTCAGATGACAGTCTAATCCAATGTGACCACACCATACAGTGCCCAGTTATAATCATTGATCGCCTGCTTCAGGCTGAGAACTGCGGAATCATACGCCTGTTTCTGCTGGAGATATACCATCTTCAGCTGAAGATACTGGAGATTGCCTAACATTCCCATGGCATACTTTCTCTCATTGCCTTCCATGGTCAGACGGGCGCTCTCATAAGCACTTGCAGCGCCATCACAGGTGATCTTGCTCTGCAGCACCGCTGTATACAGATCATGCACCTTGGTATTGATCTTATTTTCCGTGTCCTCCAGGGAACGTTCCTTGATGCCACGGTTCACATCACCATGGCCATTGGTCCCGCGAAGGGAAATGATCGTCGGATGATAGCTGATGGCCTTCCTGGTATCCTCATCCGGGTTCATGGTATCGATGGAAGCCAGCTCCGGAGCCGGAACTGCAGCGATCTCCATGTCTGCATTGTAGTCCCATCCGGTCATAACGCAGATATTTCTTTTTAAGGTCGTCAAACCGTCATTTAAGGATTTCTGTCCATTCTGCGCGCTGGTTAATGACTTCAGCGCACTCTGCACATCTGCCTCTGTAGCCATACCGATGCCCTGCTGGGCAATCGCAGAATCATAGGCCGCCTGGGCTAACGCCACAGAAGTATCCACCAGTTCCTTCGAAGCCAGGGTCTGATGATACGTGATCACCAGACCCTCGATCGCAGAAGTCATGGTTCTGCGGATCTGGTCTTTGGTAGTCTTTGTTGCGCCCTGGGCGGTTCTCAGTCCGGTTTCCAGTCCCTTTACCGCCTGTTTTTCGATGGCAGAGGCAGTTGCCATGCCTATCTTGTATGACATCATATCCCCGTCATCTTTCGCTCTTCTGGCGTCATCCCTCTGTTCCTGGACATAATCCTTTAAATCTGCCACCGCGGTCTTTAACGGGTCAAGCTGCACTTCGATGGTATCCACCACCTGCCGGTAAGTAGGATTATAATAAAGCACCAGGTTCTCAATCTCATCATATTCCAGGGTATTATCCTGAAGTCTTGCCCAGGTGGCATCATCCATGTCTGCCGGTTTCTCCACTGCCAGGGCAGGAAATGCGGCAGATACTGTCAAAAGGACCGACAGCGTCAGGGCTGCCGCCTGTTTCCATGTTCTCATGATCTCACTCCCTTAACGATCCAGCTGTAATTTTCCATAGCCTGCAGCAAAGCCAGTCTCTTCACTTCCAGTCCGGTCTGCGCTGATACAAAGCCGCTCTCCGCCTGCAGATATTCCAGACGGCTGATACTTCCCACCTGATACTGGACAGACGCTTTGTTCATGCTCCTCTGGCTGACTTCCAGATTCAAAGCCGCCTCATCATAGGCAGCCTTTGCCTGCTGTACGCTCTGGTATGCCGTATTTAAAGCAACTCCGATCTGCTGTGTATCATTTGCCACGTTCTGGGCGTAGATCTTCTGATTGGAGCCATTGGTCACATTCGCTGCCTGTCTGGTATCAATTTTCAGGGTATAATCATTTTCCTGTGCTTTTGCCAGATCGGCTGCAGGATTAAAGGCAGCTAACCGTTCAAGATCCACCTCTGGCATTGCCTTGATCTCAGGCACCGCATCCTGCTTCCAGCCCGTCATGGTGATCAGCTTCTTTCTGGTTGTTTCAATCTGGTTCGTCAGTGATAAAATCTGTGCATCTGCATCCTCTAAGCTCTGCTGGGCTGCCAGTACATCCGCCTGTGTTGCCATCTGGACAGTCTGGCGGTTCTTTGTCGCATTGACATTGGCTTCTGTCAGTTCCCGGCTTTTCTTGGCCGCCTTCAGCTGCTGCAGCAGCTGGTAATAGCTGTTCATGGTGCTCTGCGCCTGCTGGACCAGCTTCTTCTCCGCTAATTCATTTTCCCAGGAAACGGTGATGCCGTCTTTCTCATCAATGGCCGCTTTGTTTCTCGCCTGGGCTGCACTCAGCTCCGCAGTGATCGTAGACACATCATCCGCGGCATCACCAGCTTCCCGGTCATACTCCTCTGCCTGAAGCAGATACTGACGGGAATAGTCATCATAATCGACACCCTTCATGGTCTTATTATAGGTTTCGATATTATTCTGAACAGTCGGGTTGTACTCATGGATCAGGTCTTCCAGTTCATCATACTCCAGCACATTGTCGCGGAGCTTTGCCCACTCCTCTGTGGTGCGGGCAAATTCCGGACTTGCAGCCAGAGCAGTGACCGGAGCCTGCAGACAGAGGCTTAGACCCATGCACATGGTGATTACTTTTGCTCCATAGTTTCTGCTCATTTTCAACTCTCCTTAATCATCTAAGTCCACCAGCTCTTTTTTCGGTTTCCGGATCATAACTGAATAATACACCGGAAGCATCAGCATTGCAAGAATGGTAGAAGCAACCATGCCGCCAACATCTACTAATGCCAGGCCCTGCATGGTCTTACCGGATTTGCCGTAAGCCAGACACATCGGGATCATGGCTACAATGGTGGTTAATGTGGTCATCAGAATCGGGCGGAGACGGGTAGCGCCTGCTTCGATCAGGGCTGTCTCCAGATCCATTTCCTGACGGTACTGGTTGACCGTATCCACATAAAGGATACCACTGTTTACTACTGTACCAACTAACATCAGGAAACCAAGCATGGAGGTCATGCTGATCTTACAATTTGCTAGGAACAGGAACCCAAAGGAACCGATCAGGGCAAATGGGATCGTGGTCATGACCATGACGGAAAACTTCACGGATTCAAACTGCGCCGCCATCACTACGAATACCAGGAAGATCGCGATCATAACCGCCTGGAATAAAGCGCTTAACTCCTCTCCCATACGTTCATCCATGGCATTCTGGGCACGCTCAACGGTAGAAGAAAGATTCAGGTTCACGATCTCCCGGTTGATCTTATTCTCCAGTGCGGTGACTGCCTTGTCATCATCGGTGTTGACTACACCGGTATAATCGCCGGTGATCGTTACCTGATACTGCTTATCCGAACGGGTAATGCTTAATGGGCTGTCTTTATAGGAAATATCCGCAATATCAACCAGAGCCACAGAAGCGCCCGTTGTTGTCGGGATCACAATTCCCTTGACCTGGTCCAGAGTGTCATACTCGCCGTCCGGATACTCTACATTCACGTCAATATCATTACCATTGACCTTTAACGTCGTGGCAGTGCTTCCGCTTAACATGGTGTTGACCATACCGGCAACCTGAGCCGGTGATAATCCCTCCGCAGCTGCTTTCACAGGATCAACATCGATCTTGATCAGCGGGGCGGCATTTTCCAGTGTAGAATGAACTCTGGTGACCTCAGAGCTGGCGGTCAGCTCATTTACGATCTTATCAGAAGCTGCTTTTAAGTCATCATACTGGGTACTCTGTAAAATCACTTCGTAACCGTCAGAAGTCGTCATCATGGAACTGCTCATGCTGCTTACTTCCTCCATGGTGATATCGCAATCTGCGAATTCTGCCATGACCGGCTTCCATTTTTTGATCAATACCTTGGGTTTTACGGATTTATCCTTTAAATATGCAGTCAATGTAGCGCCGGAGCCGCCGGACATGCTCAGTCCTGAAGAACCGTAGGATAGCATATAGGAATCCACATTTTCATCAGAAGAAACCACGGCTTCCACACCCTGTAAGATTTTATCAACCTCTTCGATCTTTAAGCCAGGTCTTGTTTCTACCGATACACTGATGGAATCACCATCCGAGGCTGCCATCAGCTCAAAGCCCAGCTGACCGGCCAGCACAAAGGACAGAACCAGCAGAACCACAGAGGTCATGATAACGGTTTTCTTCTTTGGAAGAAGCACCTTCATCAATCTGCGGTATCCATTCTGAAGCATTTCTACCGGTCTGGATAATGGCGCCGCATCTTTTTCTTTTGGCCGGTATACCGTATAACATAACGGCACGATGGTCATAGCGGAGATCAGGGACGCCAGCATACAGAATACGATCGTAAATCCCAAAGGCTTAAACATCTGTCCGGACATACCCTCCAGAAGTGCCAGAGGAATAAATACAACACAGGTGGTAATAGTACCGCCAATGATCGACTCCAGGACAATTCCGCTTCCCTCTAAGGCTGCCTTGGAATATTCACGGAAGCCAACGCCTTTCGTGGAACGGAAGCAGCTCTCCAATACTACGATGGAGTTATCTACCATCATACCAACACCAAGCACCAGGGAGCTTAAGGTGATCACGTTCAGGGAAAATCCCGCCGCGCTCATGGCAACCAGCGCTGCCAGAATGGAGATCGGGATGGAAGTACCAACGATCAGGGAAGCCTTCAGGTCACCGAAGAACAGCCAGATAATGATCATGGAAACCGCAACCGCCATAACCATGGTCTGCATAACGGAGCTTAAGGAGGACTTGATCATATCACTGTTATCATCAACAACCACGATCTCCAGGTTCTCGTCATTGGCCATCAAACGGTCCACAACCTTGCGGACTGCCTTGGATGCTTCCACATCACTGCTGCTCTGCTGCTTCTTGATGGCTACAGAGATCGTATCACGGCCGTTATAACGTCCGATACTGCTGGCATCTTCTTTGGCATTATAAATATTGGCAACATCCTCTAAGTAAATGATATTGCTGCCTCCCACAGTGATCGGGATCTTTTTCAGGCTTTCCATGGTGCTGTAATCCACACCGGCAGAAACTGACAGCTCCTGCTTCCCCACCTGGGTGCTTCCCACCGGATAGGAAAAATCCGCTGATTTTACTGCTGCAGTGATGGCGTTCATGGACAAATGATACTGATTTAACTTCTCCGGAAGAAGCTCGATCTTTACATATTCCTTCTGACCACCGGAAATATCCACGCTTGCCACGGAAGACAGTTTCTCAAATTCAGGAACAACCTCATCATTGACATAGTTATAAAGATCATTCTGGGCATCATTGTTGACAGCCAGCGTGATACTTGCCACATCATTGATGTTCATCTCCATGATGGTCGGGGTCTTCACATCATCCGGCAGCTCAATGGCGTCCATCTTTTTCTTTAAATCATCATAAGCACTGTCAATATCGGTTCCGTAGTCATACTCCAGAAGCACGATGCCATAGTTTTCATTGGAAACACTGGTCACACCCTTAATACCGGTCAAGGTACCTGTCTCATCTTCGATAGGCTGTACGACCAGCTGGTCCACATCATCCGGACTTGCACCCGGATAAGTAGCCATAACGATCAACATGGGCATATCCATGGACGGGATCAGTTCCAATTTCGATGAAAATACGGAAGTTAAACCAAATACGATCAGGCACAGGATCACCATTACCGTGGTGACTGGCCGTTTGAGGACAGTTTTTGTCAAATTCATCTCTTTTTCCCCCTCTAGTTAGCGGCCGTTGTCTGGACTTCTGTTGTTTCTGTTGTTTCTACTGTTTCTGCTGTTTCTACTGTTTCTGCTGTTTCTGCTGTTTCTGTTGTTTCCGTTGTTTCTACTGTTTCTACCATTGTTCCGGTTTCTCCAGCCAGCACCGCAGGAGCGCCCTCATATAACTCCGGATCCCAGGTGGTGATCACTTCGTTATCTGCACTTAAACCGGATAAAATCTGCATTTTTTCATCATCGCTGATACCGGTTTCCACCGTTACTTTATGTACCGTACCATTATCATAAGTATATACATACGGTTCGCCATTGCTATAGTATACGGCATCTACCGGAATGGTCATGACATTTTCTGCCTTATCGGAGGTGATGTACAGCTTCACAGAAGAACCACTGATCAGACTTCCGTTATCTTCTACAGTTGCTTTCACCTTAAATAATCCGGTTGCAGCGTCCACCATGGTATTAACTTCCGTTACCGTACCAACGTAATCGCTGCCATTTTTCTCGATCTTGATCTGCTCCCCTACATGGACCTGGTCTAACACAGCCTCCGTCACAGAAAAGCTGACCGATTTTGCGCCCTCTCCTGCGATCACGCATAAAGGAGAAGCCGAACTTGCCATGCCATGCACTTCCATGCTGCTGGACTCGATCTTGCCTGCGATCGTAGCGGTGATGCTGCTGAATTCTACCTGATTATCGTATGCCAGCTTCGCACTGTCATAAGCGATCTGCGCACCCTTTGCCGCGCTTTCCACCTGCTCATAAGACTGGGCGGAAATGTCTCCGCTGGCATACAGCACCTTCATACGCTCCAGATTCGTCTGTGCATCCTTTAACTGGATCTCTGCCGATTCTAACTGCAGCTTTGCGCCATCTACCTGCTTCGTATCGATCTCGCATAATAACTGTCCTTCTTCTACATAGTCACCAGGGTTTACATAAACTGCAGTGATCTCGCCTGCTGCCTTCGGGATCACATACACCTGGTCTGCTGGCTCTATGGTTCCGATCAGGCTGCGGAACAGCTCGATGGTTCCATTAGACGGGTTCTCTACCCGTACTGCCGGCGGGGCAACTGTCTCATTTTCTGTATTCTTTGGCTTCAAACCGGATACGGCAGCTGCACCTGCTGCCACGACCACAACAGCTCCAATGGCAATTTTGACTGATTTTTTCATCCTTATCCTCCTATTTTTTCTCAGGAACCTCACACGCGCCATAACGGAGCATGGTCAGCTGATTTTTAAACTCTTTTACGATCTCGTCTTCCGTCTGTTCCTTCTTATAAAAAGCAGCCACTGCAAATATGATCAGAAGCATCACCTGATTCATGACCATTTTCAAATATGTCTTTGTTTTTTCACGAAAATCCGTCAGATCTATGCTTTCATACACCAGCTCCTGCTCTTTTTTCTCATCCTCATCATCTGGCGGTCCCATGGTAAAATCCGGATACATCATCAGATTCTGATGAAGCTGCACCAGATTATTGTTCTGACAGAATTCCAGTGTCATACGCAGAAGATATTCTGCGGAATCCCAGATATTCCCATGATTATCCTCCAGGCACTCGATGCTTTTTTCAACCCACTGTTTCCTGGTTGTTTTCAACACCCAGATCAGAAGCTCCCGCTTATCCTCAAAATAAGTGTAAAAACAGCCTCTGGAAATGCCTGCTTTCTGGATGATCCGGTTAATCGAAACCTTCTCCAGCGGTACATGGACAAATTCATCCATGGCAATCTGACAGATCAGCTCTCTCTTTTCTTCCGGAAGACGTAAGAAACGTTCACTTGGCATCTTCATATCCCCCTTTTGTCATCTTTCATTTTTTCTGTGCGATCCCGCGGAGCGTTTTTGTGTCATAGGGCGAAGTTTCCTATGACAGCACAAAAAGGTGACAACCTGTCACTCATTATAGTGACAGGTTGTCACCTTGTCAAGAATTCCTCTTTAGTTTATAAATGTTTAACATTTTACGGTCAGCGCAGCGAATGTACAACCTTGCCGAACCATTATTCTCTCTCTTTAATATTCTTAGAAACCGTGATCTCCTGGTTATCAATATGGGCACGGACAGCCTCCTTTGCCTCTGCCACATGGCGGCTGCGGATAGCTCTTAAAATACTTTCATGCTCGACCAATAATATCTGTCGCTTCTCTGCATCTTTGATATACTCCAGACGGTAACGGTACATCTGCTCCCGCAGGTTATTTAAGATCTGCACCAGTCTGGTATTGCCGGTTCCCATATAGATCACATCATGAAAATGTTCATCTGCTTCCGCCATGGTCATGGTCTCTCCGGATTCTACCGCCTGGATAAATGCCTTCTGAGCGTCCTCCAGATCCTTTAACGCCTCTGCATCCATGCGCTGGCAGGCCAGCTCTGCAGCCAGCTCCTCCAGAGAACGGCGCACCTCCAGAACATCCCGCAGACTCTTCTCAGAGATTTTCGCTACCTCTGCGCCTTTCCTCGGAATCATCAGAACCAGTCCCTCCAGCTCCAGCTTCCGGATCGCCTCACGGATCGGGGTACGGCTGACGCCAAGCCGCTCCGCTAACTGGATCTCCATCAACCGCTCGCCAGGCTCCAGCTCCCCTTTTAAGATGGCATCTCTTAAGGTATTGAAAACAACATCTCGAAGCGGCAGATATTCGTTCATATTTACTTTTAAATTGTACTCCATGTTTTTCCTCCTGTGTTCGATTCTCTTATTCGATTCTTATATTCGATTCTCATGTTCTATTCTGCCCGGCAGCCCATATCTTTTACGGTCTGTTGAAATCCTGGATTTCTTTATCCCCAGCTGCCTGCGGCGTTAACCTCTCGGATTATAAAAATTCGTCAGATATACCTGTTTGGCCAGTTCCGCACCTGCGCCGAAGCGCATCTCCTCATGGGCTTTCGCTGCCGCCTTCGGATTCGTAAATAAGCCAAAAACGGTCGGACCGCTTCCACTCATCAATGCGCCGATAGCCCCCTGCTCCAGCATCAGATCCTTGATCTCCTGGATCACTGGATAAGCCGGAATGGTCACATTCTCTAATACATTGCCGAAACGGTCTGCAATGCCGTACAGATCTTTCTGTTTTATCGCTTCCATCATGCCATCAATATCCGGGTGCTGCTCCGGTCTTAGTTCATTGGCATGAAGGTTCTCATAGACAAATTTCGTGGACACACTGATCCCAGGCTTGGCGATCAGCACCTGACACTGCGGCGGCACGGGAAGAGGTGTTAAAATCTCTCCGATCCCCTCAGAAAGAGCGGTTCCCCTCATCACACAGTAAGGAACATCCGCACCAATCTTCACGCCCCTGTCCATCAGCTGCTCTGTGGTCAGTCCCAGGGAAAACATCTTATTGACGCCAAACAGCACTGCTGCCGCATCGCTGCTTCCTCCTGCCATACCGGCTGCAACAGGAATATATTTTCTTAATCGGATATGGACGCCCTTCTGTACATGAAACTCATCCATCAGAAGTTTGGCTGCCTTGTAAACCAGGTTATTCTCATTATCCGGCAGATAATAAAGATTGGTCTCAACCGTAATCCCCGGAGTTTCTTTATAGATCAGATCGATCCGGTCATAAATACCTACCGTCTGCATGATCATGCGGACCTCATGATACCCGTCATCCCGCCTTCGCAGGACATCTAATCCCAGATTGATTTTTCCATAAGCCTTCAGACTCAGGTGTTTTATCATTTCACGCTCTCCTAAATTGTTTTTCCGAATTATTTTGTATACAGTATATTATATAAGTTCTATCGGAAAATGCAAGGGCAAAATACACGAAAAGACAAGGAAAAGCAAGGCAGCGCGGGATATTTTCCATATCCATCACGCCGCCTTGCTGGCTACGCTGCTATCTGATTGTCTGCAATAGTTCTCTGTTTTCTAAAATCCAATGGTCTATGGCTTCCACACACCATTTTCATCGACGAAATATCCGTCCGGTGTCTTCTGGTTTCTCAGCATGATTCCCCTGGTTCCATCAGAAACATCCTTAAAATAATACCATTTGCCGTTTATCTGGAACCAGCCAGTCTGCATTCCGGCATTTTCGTCCACATAAAACCAGCCGTCGTAACCTGCGTCATAGAAGAATCCGGTCTTTAGATAGCCTTGTTCGTCAAAGGCATACCATCTGCCGTTTACCTGTTCCCACTGATGCCGTACCTTCATGCCATCTATGAAGCTCTGGCTTACGATACTGCCTCTCGCATAAGAACCGTTTGGACGGCGAAGACGCCATTTGCGGCCTGTGAAGATCCAGGTGGTGCGGTCACTGTTGGTGATGCGCTTCTCATCATGATCGTGGCTGTGACCTCTGCTGCCGGTGTTTCCACTGCCGCCGCCGGTGTTTCCGCTTCCGCCGCCGGTGTTTCCGCTGCTGCCTCCGCTATTTCCACTGCCACTGCCGGTGTTTCCACTGCCACTTCCGGTATTTCCGCCGCCTGTATTTCCGCCGCTGCCACCTGTATTTCCGCCACCGGTGTCAGGTGCCGGTTCCGAGTCTGGTTTCTGGTTCGGATCGTCCTGTAATTCCACACACAGCGAAATTTCCGCTGATTTATAATTTTCCATGGCCAAATCATAAATCATGATCTGAGCCTGATTACCTGCCTGCTCCCTGCTATTCCTATTGAAACGGATGACCAGCTGCCCTCCATCCAGTCTGACGGTACGTTCCAGGATTCCGCCCTCATCACTCTGGATCACTGCCCGTCCTCCGCTGATCTCTCCACAGTCAGCCGGAAGTCCGGTCAGGGTGATCTTCTGCTCTCCTCTTGCCGAGGTAAGATAAATCGCTTTCTGTGTCTCAAGAACTGGCGCTTCCGCTTTCTGGATCTGCTTTCCATGTAAGGTTACCTGGGGTTCCTTCAGGACATAGTTGGCCATGGATAGTGTCTCATTCAGCTTCACCTGAAGCACGGCTGTTTTTCCAGCTCCGGCCTTTGCATCCGCGAATACAGCCTCTGCCGTGTAATCGGTCTTCCGAACCGTATCTCCATCTGCCATTCCCGCAAATGTCACAGAAAGAACTTCCGCACTGGTTGTTCCGTCATAAATCTTTTCCTTCAGCTCTGCGTCCGTTACTGTCAAAGTTCTCGGAACAATCTGGAATGTTCTGGTAACTTCACCAACTTGAGACTCATCCTCATAGACTCCCTTGATCTCATAGGTTCCCACCTTCTTTGGAATGTCATCGCTCCATTCCTGGCTTGCATCGATCCGGTACTGGTAGGTCCAGTTTGCGGTACCGTCAGAAGAACCGTTCTGGATACTTCCCTGTGGTAAAATCACCCCCCCGTAGGTTGTATTTTTCACGGTGATTGACAGGTTGTCGCTAATGTCGCGTTTCTGGATGACCGTAACATTCGCCTGCTTATTCGCAGCATTGTAGTTTTTACTTGTTGCCGTAAATGCCATGACCGCAATGCTGGTCCCAGCCGCTGTATCCTTTGGTATGGTGATGGTGCCATTGGTCACGGTCTGTGGTTGTCCATCCCGACCGATTTGATAGGTGATCACCGGTTCTGGAACATCGTTTAATTCCCGGTTATATGGATTTTCCGCCTTGGCCGATACGGAAATAGTCTTTCCGGCAGCTGCCTCGTTGGCGCTGATCGTCAGGGAAACCTCCGGAGTTGTCAAATCCACACGTATCTCAATATTTTTCGGGTAATCTTCATAATGTTCTTTATCCGATACTTCATAAACCGCGTCTGCACTTCTCCAACCTTTTTCCAAAATCTTATCAGGCTCTTTCCAACGCCAGCTGCCTTCCACTTCCTGACCGCGTCCATTGGCCAGATATCCTCTGGTCACACTCAGCTTTGAATCCGAAAGCTTCTGTCCATAATATACGGAACTACCCTGTATAACTAAACTTCCAGAATAAGGAGCAGAAGCAAGTGTTCCTTTTGATACCGTCACAGCAGCCATTCCTTCTACATTTCCATATGATGGATCCGTTGGTACAAATACCATCTCATAAGAATGAGTACCTATTTCTGGATACTGATTATTTTCTTTAAACCGGAATGTTCCTTTCTTAGATGCTTCTCCTGACGTTTTCACGGTCAGATCTTTCAATGACTTGCTAAAATAACTGGTCGTCTCAAATTCCGGCCATTTCGATACTGTCACCGGTTTTTTATTGACCTGAACCTCTACTTCATTACTTTCTGACTTCATATCTCCGTTGGTATACACCGCTCTTACCAGGTGTTTTCCACCGGTCAGTAATTTCACCGGAATCGTATCACATGCCTTACCTTCGTTTAATGTAAGAATACTTCCAACCGGAGCCCCATCTAAGTAGAAACGGATTTTTCCAGTGATTTCTTCCGCACCAGCTCCAGATACTGTCGCAGTTGCAGTAACACTTTCTCCAAATGAAATTTCTTTCCGATCCAGGCTCAATGTAACCATTCTATCCTGAACCGGCACAGTAATGCTTGTATTCTTTCCGCTTTCTCTCAGAATCGCTTTGATCGTCAAGGTTCCCATTGATTCCTGCGCCCCGACGGTCAAAAGACCATCGGCACGGATCTTCGTATCGTCACTGGATCCGCCAGTAACCTCCCACTGCACCTGATCTGCTGAGGCTCCAGTGACTGCGGCATGGAACTGGATCTGCTCTCCTCTGTATACCGCTTTCGGTGCGGAAAGGATACGGATGGACGGTTCACCAGTCTCGGACGGTGTGATCTCTACATACGGCTTAGAAGCGCCGCCAGCCATATCTGCTGCGGAAACCTCTGTCAGCTGATTTTCCGAATCACCTTCCTGGATCTTCAGGCCATCTGCGATTATAACGACTGCTGTGCCCAGGTTCTTCTCTCCATTTCCGATACCCGGCGCATTGTTGCCAACAGCTGTCACCTGACCTCCGGTGATAGAAATATGCACTGGATCTGAACTGCTGCTGCCTAACGCTCCATTATTACCAATTCCAGGACCGCCATCACTTCCTTCCGCATAAATGGTTCCACCCTTGATCGTAATCTGTTCTGCCAAACCACCAATACCGGCATGGCCGCGATTCCAGTCATCATATGGATTGCGATGTCCTTTGGCATACAGGCTGCCTTCCGTACTTCCATCGCCACAGATACTGGTGATCTCCAAAGAGCCATTCTCAGATACTGTGATTCCATTCGTTTTTTTATAGGACGTTGTGTATCCGGTAGATTCAAAGGAATTCTCCCCGTCCAGAACCAATTTTGCTTTGGTTCCACAGATTTCCATCGTACCGTAGCTGACCATCCGCACATCATGAAGGATTATGGTTGGGGTTCCTTTCTCGATCAGAATCTGTTGATTCGTATCTCGAATTCCCTCTTTTAGAGAAATCTCGTAGGTACCGCTTCCTGTAATTCTCAAACGCCCCCATTCCTTCTTCTCTTCAAACGAATAATCAACTCCATACTGGCCGCCTGTGATCACAAAGTCACCCGTGTCTCGATAATACTGTGCTGTGATCACAGTATCTTCACTGCCAATGGTAAAAGTCGTACTTTCCCAGGATGGCTGTGCAAATGTTCCGGAACCACTCTCTAAAATCCAACCCAAAAACATTTCATCTCGATCACCTTTTTGGGCCTGAATATTGATTTTCGCTCCCGGCGCATAAGTGCCACTTCCACTGCCCCGATTGACTGTCAGGACCGGGCCATTCTTATAAATAGCCTCTACCACGGTATCTTGTTTCCCGACTGTTAATGTGGTCGTACTCTTTTTCGCATCTGCCAGTGTACTTCCAGCTCCTGATGTTATCTTCCAGGAATCGAAATATTTACCATTCTCTGCCGCAGCTGCGGTAATGGTGACCTGCGCTCCCGGTGCGTAGGTTTCCTTGTCCGGGGATTTTGTTCCATTTATAACCGTAACGGTACTTTCCCCTTTATAACAAGCCGTAATCACTGTATCCGCATCGCCCATGGTAAATGTCGTACTTGCACGATCTGGATCCTCAAATGTTCCAGAACCAGAGGTTACCTCCCATTTGTAGAAATACTGGCCATTTTTCTCTGCTTCTGCAGTTACAGAGACCTTTTCACCCTGGGCGTATCCGGTTGTTTTGGGATCTGTAATCTCGCCATCTGTCGCGGTAAGGCTATGCGGATCTCCGTAAACCACGTGCATATACCAGTCGCTGTCCTGGAACGTATGCATTCCTTCTGTCGTTGTTCCAAAAACAACCTCGCCCGGACTGCTTATCCCTGCATAAACAGTTGCTCCCTGGCCATTGGACGCCTGGATTTTAATGGGGTCTTCACTTATTTTTACCAAACTATTATACTGTGGATCACCCTGATACTCGATCGTTCCTATCACTTCACCACCAGAGATACAGATCCCCTCAGTCGCCTCAGAGCTGCTGCTGCCTCCAAGAAGATATCCCGTATTCTCCTGAATTAAGCGCACTACTCCACCAGAAATCTGAATATCTGTTCCGGCAGCTTTACTGCCTCCACCAATACATGCAGAATCACTGGAACCATATAGTGTCAGGTTACCGCCCGCAATGGTAATATGACTGCCACCTTTTCCCTGGCTGCCGCCAATAGCTGCTGAGCCACTTCCTGCAATCGCCGTCAGGCTTCCATCACCCTCGATTGTTAATGGCGTTCCATGATTATCAATCGCCGCTGCAAGCTGTGCGCCTTTCAAGTAATTTTGTCCTTTTAAAATTAAGGTTACATCACTTAGTCCGCTGTCAATCTCAAGCGGAGAAACTTTATTAGAGGAACTGGCATCTATCCGAATTCCATCCAACGTTACGGTGCAGGCGCTATTTATTTGAATCACCCGGCCAACCACTTCTGAGTTTGGATTTATCATCGATATAATATACGGACCTGTTCCGTTTAAACTTACAGATCCATTGGAACGAACCTCGATTCCATCGTCAGCACCCTTTTCCGATGTTACATGGAAAACCGCATTCGATGGCGCTTCCCCGTATTCAACCTGTGTCATGGCGCCATTTCCATCAATCACCTGACTTTTTCTTGCCGGCACGGTAATCTCTTTCCCCGCTTCAGAACCTCTTAACTCCACTCTGGCCTGCTCAGAGGATGCATATACCGTAAAGTTATTTTTCGAACTGGTTCCACCGGCTCCGATTCCAGCCGCTCTGGCACTCTTGGCAAGAACCGTTCCACCATAGATCTCTATCGTTCCGCTGGCGCCACCGGCTCCTCCTCCGATTCCTGCTCCGCTTTCATTAAGCCCTGGAATCATGCCCTCATCTGCCTGGTACCCGGAAGTGGCGTAAATATTTCCGCCGTTTATGATGATCGTTCCAGCACCTTCACCGCTGTTGCCGCCAATTCCTGCTCCATAACTTCTGGATCTGGCGAGAAGGCTGTCCTCTTCTCCACCTTCAATCGTTAAAGACGCACCCGCCGGCACATGGATCGCTGCACCAGATACGGAAGTTGTCGCAAGGAACTGATTCGTTCCTCTTAAATTTAATGTAACATGAGCTCCAGCCTCCAGATTCAGTACGTTATACCTTCCATCAGAATTTCCATTCTTGATCGTCGCATTCTGAAAGTTAAGCGTTGCTGTCACTCCTGTTTTCACGGTAATGACCTGACCATTGGTGTTCCAATAAAGATCGCCCTTGTCAGGCCACTCTCCGGTAAATGTATATTCCCCATCCTGCTCAATGGTAAACACGGTCGTCGCCTCACTCAGATTGATCACCTGGGAAGACGCCAGCATCATCGGAGCCATCATCAGCGTCGTCGGTGTTGCCACTGGAAGAACTGTCTCCACTGGAATCGCCTCTGTCGGTGTCGCTGTCGGCAGCGGGGTCTCGTCATCCGGGATCTCGTCGTCTGGAATCTCGTCGTCTGGAATCGCCTCTGTTGGTGTCGCTGTCGGCAGCGGGGTCTCATCGTCCGGGATCTCGTCATCTATCATCTCATCGTTTCTGTCCGCTTCTGTATCTGTCGCCACAGACAGTTTCTTATATTCCGTGATCTCTGTTGTATATTTCCCCTCTGCGGGTATTGCCACCGCTACATCCGCATGGACTGGCATCCAAACTGAGGTCGCGATCATGATCCCTGCCATAAGACGTGCACCCCATCTTCTCCATTCTTTTCGCATCGCCTATACCTCCCTGATTTTTCCTTCTCTTATAAAGATAGCGATTTTTGATCCAGAGAACAACACAGATGACACGAGATGTCAAAATATGTCATGAGATGTAAGGTTTTGCCACATCTGACAAATTGATTTTGCACTTCTATTTCCTTATAATAGACTTACACGGACACTTGATGTCTATTTTCATGGAGGATTTCGTAACGATGCGCATTGCGATCATAGAAGATCAATCAGATGATGCAGCCATCCTTCTGCATTTTCTGGCACAATGGTCTGAGAAACAGCAGATTCCTCTGGCACCACAGCCGGAATGTTTTTCATCTGGAGAGGAGTTTTTAACCACCTTCAGTGGCGGAAGCTACGATCTTTTGTTTCTCGATATCTATCTGAAGGATTTAAATGGCATGGAAACTGCCAGACGTATCCGGGAAATGGACCCGGACTGCAAGATTATTTTCACTACCTCGTCTACGGAATTTGCTGTAGAAAGCTATGATGTGAACGCATCATGGTATCTGGTAAAACCATTCTCTTATGAGACCTTCGCCAAGGCCATGAGCCACTGCGAGACAGAGGCACTTGAACAGCAGCAGTCGATCCTTATTCCGGGAGAAGCTCTGCAGAACCGGATCTATCTCCACCAGATCAGCTATGCGGAGCAGCAGGGGCGCTACATTCTGATCCATTATCTGGACGGCAGTTGCCAGAAATATGCCATCCGCCACGGAGATTTTGCACCTCTCCTTCTGGCTTACCCTTATTTTTGCGACTGCATCCGCGGCATTGTCGTGAATTTTGAAGCTGTTGACAGTCTGATGCGGGACCGCTTCCTCCTGAAGGACGGCACATCCATTCCCATCAGCCGTTTAAAATATGAAAAAGTACGAGAAGCTTTTCTTTCTTTTTTCTACAGCCGAACAAGAGGAGGTCTTTAAATGCGCTATTTTTTATCATACCTGGCCCTGCTTCCTGCTGCAATCCTGTGTTATCTTCCGGTCATCCACCATGTCCGTGTACGAAAAACACTGCTGATTTTGGGTGGGATTCCTCTGTTTTTTTTCTGGGCCGCCATCGGTGGAGGCTTAGGCACCCGGTTCCATGTGGAATTTTATCAATGGCTTGCTCCCATGCTTCCAATTTTCGCTCTTGTATTTTACTTTAGTACTGATCTTTCCATCTGGAAAAGCATCAGTATTTTCCTGGCCGTTGGCGCTGTATTTTCCACCATCGGCAATCTGGCAGTGGCAGCTGATGCCCTGATCGCTCCAGACGGATCACCGTCCCTTCTGACGATCCCCGGATGCCTGATCTTCCATGTCATGACCTGGGGAATCACACTAGCGGTCTGGTATCCAGCCACACATGCGGCCCGTTGGCTTCTGGATGATCTGGAAACACCCCATACCTGGTATGTGTTCTGGTGTTTCCCAAACAAAAAGATATTAAGAAACAGCCCATGTTTACCTGCTTGCAAACAAAAGAATATTGCTACTAGACTAAGAGATACTACATAAGTGTGTTGGTATCTCTTTTTTGTTGCCGTGAAACAGCAGACTATTTCATTTCTGCTTGATTACCTTAAAACTTATTAGTCTATGGTTTGTCAAGGGCTTGTTGCGTGAGAAATGCTGAATATCACCCTTTACAAAACATAGGCTGATAAGTAACTTTTCAAAAGCAGAAAAGAAATGGCAATGCTTATAACAATATGATATAATGCAGATGAAGACAAAAAAGGAATTTGTCGAGCTGGTTAGTTCGAGATAATTTTGAGTTTGTTAAGATGTGGTGCACTTGATGGAATCACAGGTACG
>ENA-USUG01002134-USUG01002134.1-human-gut-metagenome-genome-assembly--contig:-NODE-2134-length-30742-cov-24.178738_pt1 | contig 30742 bp, 24 predicted proteins | sample MGYA00250059_ERZ773394 | MGnify/ENA primary metagenome ERZ773394 (study PRJEB29103, sample SAMN06111957) | human gut metagenome | biome: human gut; feature: ankylosing spondylitis patient; material... | reverse complement strand
GCTATATGACTAAGTTAGATAATAGTACTATTAATAGAGAAGTGTTATCTGAGGAAGTTAATACCGATCTAATAGATGCTAATATGTCTACTTATTATCAAGAAGTATCTATAAATTATGGTGAGTCACAAACTGGTTATTATAATGCAAATGGTGAAACTACAACTGGTACTTGTAATTCTTACTATGGATGTACTAACTATAAATTACTTCAGTATTATAATGATAATGGTGAAGAAGAAATATTTGATGTAAATAAAGAATATTATTATTTAGTTACTAGAGATACTAATATACTAGTATTAAATAATAGTATTAGTGGTTCTTGGAGTGATAATGGAGATTATCCATTTACTATAACTAGTTTACATAATGGTACTAAATATAATGTTACTTGGAATGCTGATTCCGCCATTAACTGTTATAATGATACTAATATAGAAAATGTCACATTATACTATGGAACAAGAATAAGCAGAATATATAATCCACCAACTAATAATACATCAGGAGTTTTATTTGGTAATTATCATAATGTTAAATTAGGACGAGGATTAACTCAAAATAGTAACTATCCAACATTGAGGTCTGTAGTAGCGGGTAATAATTCAAGTACTGGAAGCAATAATAATCCAACCAAATATAAATTTATGTTAGAGTCTGGTATATACAATTCTATATCACTTAGTATGGGAGCATCAACAAGTTCTTGGAATGATCCTAATTTATATTTAAATAATAAAAGCGTATATGGTAATGATTATGATAAAGTAAAGAAAAATAATACTGCTTTAGATATATATTATTGTGCCTCAGGATCTTGGGGTGGAAATGTTTATGCTAATACAAATAGTAGCACAAATAAAGATATATCGTTTGATTTAACAGTAAAAAGTGGTACTTTTGGAAGTAGTAAATATGATCTATCAACAGGAATATATGTTGGAGGAAGATATGGAGGAACACATTATTCTGCTAGAAAAGCTAAAATAGAGGGCGGTTATATTTATAATCTAATAGGAGGACCTCTATCTAGCGATAATAGAAGTGGTGTAAATGATATATATATTTATATGACTGGTGGTAGTGTTGATATTATAATAGGAGGAGCAGGAACAACTGCCACTTATGGAAATAGAATTGTTTCTGTTACTGGAGGTACAGTAAACTATAGTGTCTTTGGAGGATCTAATGGTTCTACTGGTAATGAAGGTGATGGAACATTAAATGGAACACCATATATTTATATAGGAGGAACCGCTACTATTGGTGATAAAAACTTAATAAGCAATAATACAACTTTATTTGGAGCAGAATCTGGTAGTGTCTTTGGAATAGGTAATGGTCGCAGCGGTTATTCTACAATAGGATCATCTGATAATTCAATAATAATTATTGATGATAAAGCTACTATTAATAATAATGTTTATGGTGGTGGTAACTATGGAGCAACAGGAGTAAGTAGTAGTTCTAATACATCATATACTAATATAATAATAAATGACGGTTTTATTGAAGGCTCTGTTTATGGTGGTGGTAATAAGAATGGTAGTGGATCATCATCAAAAACATCTACTGTAAATATAACTATGAATGGTGGAAATGTTGTTGGTAGTATTTATGGTGGTAGTAATGAACAAGGTACAATATTTGGAACAGTAAATGTAAATGTTTTTGGTGGAGAAGTAACAAACTCTGTCTATGGTGGTGGTAGAGGAGGTTATACTAATTCATCAAACTCTGGTACTTTTGTAAGAGATGATATAAATGTTGTAATAGGAAATTCTTCTCTTAATACAACACCAATTATTAATAAGAGTGTATATGGTGGTAGTGCCTATGGTACAGTAAATGATTCTTCTTCTGGAAACAATGTATCTTCTAGTAAAACTAAAGTTACTGTAAATAAAGGTATAATAGTAAATGTTTTTGGTGGTGGTGAAGGTAATAATACTTACACACCATATGTAATGGGAGATATTGAAGTTACTATAAATAATGGTACTATAACTAATGTCTTTGGAGGTAATGACTTAAAAGGAAAACCTAATGGTAATATAACAGTAACTATAAATGATGGAACTATTACTAATACTTATGGTGGTGGTAATGAAACATCTGCTAATACAACAAATGTTTACTTAAATGGTGGAACAGTAGATAAAATATTTGGCGGTTCAAATATTAGCGGTACAGTAACTACTAGTAATGTAACTGCATCAGGAGGCACTTGTACTACTTTATATGGTGGTAATAATGCTGGAGGAACTACTGGGGTTACTAACGTATTAGTGGATAATGGAAATATTACTACAGTCTATGGTGGAGGAGAAGCTACTTCTGTAACAGAAAGTACTAATGTAACAATAAATAACAAAGTAGGTACAGTCTTTGGTGGTTCTAATTTATCAGGAAATATTCCTATAACTAATATTGTAGTAAATGATGCTAATATAAATGATGTCTATGGCGGTAATAATCAAGGCGGTAAAGTAGAAAACACTAATATTGATATAAATGGCACTCTAATAACTAATGTTTACGGAGGAGGTTTAAAGGCCGAAACTACTACTACTAATGTTAATCTAAATTATGGATTAATAACTAACGTTTATGGTGGTGGTAATGAAGCAGGAGCTATTACTACTAATGTTAATTTAGGAGGAGCAAATATTATTAATGTATTTGGAGGCTCTAATACTAGTGGAGAAGTTAAAAATACTAATATTAAAAACCTATCTGTTACTACTAGCGATTTATCTTCAGCGTTTACAATAAGTAAGTCTGATATAAATCAAACAGGAGCAACTGATATATTAGGTAGTGAAAAAATAAATGTAGATATAACCAATAATACAGGAGTTAGTTTACCGACATGGGATTTATATATTTTAACTAGTAAAAGTATTTTCGATTCTAACTGGAGTTCATCTAAAGTGGAGTTTGATAGTACTAATAATATTTATCATATTGATGAAGCAAATCAGTGGTATGGAACTAATACTTTAAATAATAATAGTACTTATAGTTTTGAATTTAATATTCATTCATATGATACTTATGAGAATTTTAAAATACTAGGATATTTATTAGTGGGTTATGATGCTAATGGTAATAAATATATAGGTAAATTAAATGTTGATAAAATATATGGTGGTAATAATCTAGGAGGTACTACTACTTCTGCTAATATAAATTTAACTAATGGAAATATAAATACTATCTTTGGGGGAGGTAATAAAGCTAGTGTAACTACTGCTTCTACGAATATCAATAATGTAACTGTTAATAAATCAATATATGGTGGCGGTAATGAAGCCGATGTATCTTCCGTAACTCTAAATATTGATAGTAGTACTATTGGCAATGCTGAAAATAAGGCTGTTATATATGGTGGTGGTAATGCTGCTAAAGTAACTAATAGTTTAGAAGTAAAGGTAAATTCTTCCGAAGTATCAGGAGATATTTATGGAGGAGGAAACAAAGGTGAAGTAGAAACTACTGTTAAAATGACTTTATCAAATACTCATGTAACTGGTAATGTCTTTGGAGGCGGTAATGAAGCCGCTGTTCTAAAAACTGATACTAAAGTTTTAGATAATACTACTATTGATAATAATATCTATGGTGGAGGTAATGCTGCCGAAGTAAAAGAAGATACTACTTTGACAGTTAATAATAGTACTATTTCTAATGCTATCTTTGGTGGTGGTAATGGAGAGAATTCTATTGTACCGGGAGATGAAACTGGCGAATTAAATCCAGCTAAAGTATTAGGTAATACCAATCTTGTAATAGGAGAGTCTACTAAAGTAAAAACTATTTATGGTGGTGGAAACTTAGGTAAAGTAAATAAAAATACTAATGTTAATACTAATAATATTACCGTTGAAGATTCTATCTATGGTGGTGGTAATGCTGCTGTAGTAGGAGAAAATACTAATATTCATATATCTAATACCAATGTAAATGATAGTGTTTATGCTGGTGGTAATGGTGTATTAGCAGTAGTTAATGGTAATACTAATCTTGATATAGATGATAATACTACTATTGGTAAACATGTCTTTGGAGGAGGTAATGCTGCTGCTACTGGACTAGAAAAAAATAATAATTCTAAAGGCATAGTAAATGTGGTAGGAGCTACTATTGGAGGTAATGTTTATGGTGGTGCTAATACTTCTAGATTATATGGTGATACTACAGTAAATATAGGTTTATCTGCAAGTAGTAATAAAAATCTTACTAAGTCTCCTATCGTAATAGGAGGAACTGTCTTTGGTGGAGGAGAAGCCAATGCTAGCGGTAGTGAAGAATATGACTACTCATTTATCAGTGTAACCGTAGGTATAAATATAAATATTAATGGCGAAGGCTATGATACATTTACTATTGGAGGTTCCATCTTTGGTAGTGGTAATGCTTCATCTACTACCGGTTATAGTTATGTAAATATTAAAAATTATGGTACTAAAGAAGATATTAAGAGAAATATATCTATACAGAGAGCCAATACTGTAACACTTGATAATTCATATATAGAATTAAAAGGTGCTACTGATAGAACTAATGAATACTCGACAGTATTATTCTCGTTAAGTAGAATTGATGAACTAAAACTAATTAATTCCTCTTCATTATATTTACAAAATGGTGGTAACTTAGTTAAAAAATTATCTAGTTTAGCTATGAATGGTACTAATGAAGTAAAATCAGAAGTAACTCTTGATCCTGAAACAAAATTATTATCAAGAAATACTAATAATAGAATATATATGTTAGAGGGTAAAAACTTAAATATAGCCACTAATGAAAATATAACTTCATTTGGTGAAGTATCGGGTATGACTTTCTTTGGTATGTATTTACAAAGTAGAAGCGGTGATATAATAACAGCTTTATATAATGATTATGACTATTCTAGTGAAGTATCATCAGGAGATATTTATTACTTTACTAAAGGTAGTTATGTACTTGGTATGCATAAGACTAATCATGATATAACTAAAGATGGTTTTTATACTAATTATGGTAATGAAGAAGGTAATGGTATTATAATAGATTATATAGAGCCAACCCCTGATAATGCTGATTTCTATATGTGGTCAATAGGAGAGAAAGTAGATTCTTATGAAATAACATTAACAGCTTCTAAGTATTCTACTTTGGGTACTTATGAATTATCTTTATTAAATCACGCCTCAGCTAATACTAAATTCTCTATACTAGGATTTAATTATGCTACTTTAAATGAAGATATTAAATTAATAAATTATAGTGAAATACCTAGAGTAGCGGATACTGAGGATAAGGCTAATACTGTTTTTGGTTTAAATATGAAATCAGGACAAAATGGTTGGATAACTAAAGGTAGTACTAACTTTACTACGGAAGGTAATAATAATGTTAATGGTACTATTGATTATCAAAGAGAGAATTCAGCAGGAGCTCCAGGATTGGTATTCTACTTCTATCATTCTAAGAATTTAACAACAACTCAAAGTCTAGGTAGTGTTACTATATCTCTTGTAGCTATTACTCCTATTGATGACTTAAATAATGAAGTAAAGAGAATTAATATTAATGTTAATTTAAATACTGCATTATATAATACTAATGACTATGAAGGAACTATTACTCCAGGTAAGAAGTATGAAATGTTTGCTACTAGTCCTGTTGATATAACAACTAAGAGTAGTTTTAGTACTTATTATTCATTGTATATGGAAAGTGATACTACTCCATATAAAGAAGGATATCATCGTAGTTTAGTATCTACTTATTTATTACCAGTAAATACAGAACTTACCATGATTGACTTTCATGTTGAAGATAAACCTGTTTACTATTACTATACAGTAACTGAAGAAGACTATAATAATGGCTTAATAGAGTATAATAACTATGGTGAAGTATCTTATCCATTATCTAAATTTGTTAAAATGGGTAGTACTAGTCCAAATAATAATTATGATGATAGTAGTGCTAATGCTGTATATTATAAAGATAAGAAGACTGTTGAAGAGTTTATCTTTATGGTTGATTTTAAAGATACTAATATTGATACTGATGTTTTAGATAAGTCATTATTGATAGAACTTAGAAATAATGATAATCAGACTTTAATTAGTGTACTTGGTATAGAGCAGTCTACTATGAAATATGATTTATATCATAATAAAGATGCTATAATAGAATTATCTGGTAGTTTATCTGATAGTACTATATATCGTGGTAAGAGTACTAATTTAATATTAGATACTAACTTTATTCAAGATAAAATAGCTACTGATACTATCTTTGATACAAATTATGATGAACAGAAATTAGGTATAAAAATGACTATTCTTGATAGTAGGGGTACTCCTCTTACTAGTTCTAGTTTAATGGGAGTTAACTATACATATAATGGTAATACTTATTATCCAAGATATGATGGTACTATAAGAATAAATATAACTGAGAAAATAGCTAATGTTCGTTCTAAGATAACTATTAATACTGAGAATAGTAACCTTTCTAGTGGCGAATATACATTATTAATAGAATCATTTGGATCTGCTGATGGTATATATTATGGACTTAATTCATCAGATCAATTAGAATTAAAATTTACAGTAATAGATAATATATATGGATTAAAAGTAAGCACTACTGATAAAATGATATTTATAAATAAAGATACAGGATTTACTTTAAATAATAATAATAGTTATGTATATAAAATAGAATATACATCAGGTCTTTCTAACCCAAATATTAGATTAAAATTATTAAGAAGAGATTATAGTACAATATATACAAATACCTATAATGAAGTAGATTTAAAAGATTATGTAACAAATACTTTAGATACAACTAATAATGAAAAAGAATATTTATTAACAAATAATCCTACTAAAGAATCAGATCATTTCTTATATTTTAAGGATAACTTATTAGATGGAACATATAAACTAGTAGTAAGTTTATATGATAATAATACTTTAATAGGAGAAGTATATCAATATATAATAATAAAATAGGAGGTTTATATGACAAGAAAAGAAATAGAAGAGTTAGTAGATGATGACATAGTAGAATTATCCAAAGTAATAGATAATTTTATAAGTTTTCTTGAAAAAGAGTTAGTAGGTGATGATAATGCTAAATGAATATAAGGATAAAATAGAATTACAAAAAGAAGTATTAGCGGCTTTACCTAGAAATAATAATAAGAATAACAAATTATATAAAGCTAAAGTAGAAGAAATGCTAAAAGAATATCAAGTAGATAAAGAGGTAGTAGAGGAAGAAATAACTAAGAGAAGAAATAGATATTTATCTCTTGAATATGATAAAAATATTGATAATATTACTAATAAAATAAATGAACTACTACCTCAACTTCCTTTACTAAATAAATATAATTCCTCTTATGAGAAAAGTAATTTAGATATCATTTTATATGAATTAGGACATTTCTATAAAACTGATTTAGACAAAGTAAATACTGATATAAAAAAAGCAATAGATATTTTTTCTTTAGTAGGAATTCCTTTATCAATTGAAGACTTTAATTATAGTTATTACAGTAGTATTTATATGAAGAAGTTTCTATCTAATCAAGATAATGATATATTAAAAACTGATTTTGAAGAAATATATTGGAAATGCCCTGATATAATAACTCATATTACTTTAAATTTTAAATACTTATATTATAAAAATAAAAAGAAATTTGATATTTATTATGATAATTTAGTAAATAACTTATTAAGCAAAGATATATATAATGAATATCAAGAATTATATAGAAATAGAAGTACTTTAATAAGAAATAATGCTTATTTATTACAAAATAACTTTCTAGAAGGTAAACTTAATATTAGTGACTATTCATTAGATAAAGTAAGTAAAGCATATAAATATGTAATAGAGGGTGCTCCTAGTGAAAAGATAAATAAGGATATTAAGAAGTTATATCATTCTATTATAGAGTATAAGAATTACTTAGAATTTGATTATATAATTAATGATATTAAAGCTTTATATAAAGAAAAAGATAAGTATAAAAATATTTATAGTACTAAGAAGAAAGAAATTGATAAATTAGAAAGAAATATTATTAAGAATAATAAAAAAGTATTAAAACTAGTATCTAAGAATAAAATAGATAAGATAGATATTTTAAATAATAAAATAAATAATGATATTAATAATTTAAAAAATTTATATGAAGAATTAGAAAGAAATTATTTTTTAGAAAGAATTTCTTCTTTAGAAGAAGATACTACTATCTATGATATATTCTTATTAGTGGATTCTAATTATAATTATTTAATAGAATTGCTTAAGAATAAAGATATAGATATTAGTGAGATAAATAAATTAAGATTATTTGTATATAATCCATATAATTATATTTTAAATAATATCTTAATATCTGAAGATAAAGATATTAGTATGCTTATTATGGATCGTTATAATTTATTTGGTTTTAATTTAACTAAAGATAAACTAGATAAAGATAATATTGATAATTTAATTAAAGAGTTAGAGATTATTCTTAATAGTATTGTTATGAATAATAATAGAATTACTGAAAATAGAATTAAATTTATTAAAGATACTAATAATATATAATATACACTCTAAGCTATAATCTTAGAGTGTTATTCTAAATCTTATTCTAAGTTTTAGAATAAATATCAACCATATATATTATATTTGGTGTGAATACTTATTTTATTAAAAATATTTTCAAATATATTGAATTTATTATTTATTTATGATATTATTTATTTGTAAGAAAAGACTAGAGAGGAGGTAATAAATATGAGCTTAACCAGTAACATACACTTGTTTGTAGAAAATGGGGAGGGGTATTTATTACCATTTCTATATCTAGAATATAATCTAAGTATAAATAATATAAATAAAGACTATGAAATAACTAATAGAAATATTAGTGATTTTTCATAGTCTTTTTACTATGGAGGAATAATTATGAATAAGTATAAGTTATATATGATATTTGGTATAGTATTATTAGGTTTATCTATTACTGGTAGTTTAGCATATTATATATGGAGTAGTAGTACTACTAGTATATCAGGTAATCTATGTTTACCTGAAATATATTTTACTGGAGGAGCTACGATTAATAGTAAATTAAAACCAGTATCTAGTAAAGAAGAAGGATTAATTAAAGAAATAGAAGTAAACTTACATAAGACTTGTAATAATGATACAGCAGTAATGAATTTATATTTAAGTTTAGATCTATTACCTACAGCCTTACAAGAAAATACTTTTGTATATGAATTATATAATGGTAATAATGAAAGAATATCTAGTGGTAACTTTAGTGATAAAAGAGAGGGAGATACTATAACACTTGCAGAAAACGAAATAGTAACTAGTAATGTATCTATATATACTTTATATATTTATATAGATGGTAATAGAGATAATCCTATTACTATGACTAATCAAAACTTTAGATTTAATATTTATGGAGAAGGAACTGGAGCTATATATAAAGAAAATGTAATGCAAAACGAAACAACAACACCATCTAGTTCTACATCAACATTTCTAAATACTGAAGTACTTAGAAATCAAATAGAATCTATAACCATAGAAAAGACTAATGTCGTACCAAATGACGCTAAATATAGTAAAGATATATCTTCAAAACAAGATGGTAGTGTTATGCTATGGTATACAGATAAAGATAATAATAGTTTATATGAAATATCAATAGGTAGTGAGAATGGTTCAGTTGAAGCTAATACTAACGGAAGTGGTATGTTTGCATACTTAGATAATGTATCTACTTTAGATTTAAGTGGATTAGATACCAGTAACATGACTAGTATGAGTATGATGTTTTATAAAAGTACTAGCCTTAAAAGTATTGATGTATCAGGATTCGATACATCAAAAGTAGTAAATATGAATGGAATGTTTTGGAGATGTAATAATCTAAAGAATATAGATGTATCAAATTTTAAAACAAGTAAAGTAACAGATATGAATAATATGTTCGCCGATTGTTCTAATTTAACAACACTTGATTTATCTAACTTTGATACATCAAATGTATTATACATGGGTAATCCATATCATTATAGTTATGGAGGAATGTTTAGAAATTGTAGTTCACTTGTAAATTTAAATATAAGTTCATTTAATACTTCAAAAGTAAAGGATATGAGTGATATGTTTTACGGGTGTTCTAGTTTAGTAACTCTTGATTTGTTTAGTTTTAATACAAGCAATGTAACATCAATGGGATCAATGTTTGCTAACTGTACTAATTTAAAAAATTTAAATTTATCTAGTTTTGATACTGGCAGAGTAACTAATATGCAAAGTATGTTTGACGGATGTTCTGGTCTAAAAATTTTAGATTTAAGTAGTTTTAATCCTCATAATGTCACTACAATGATTTTAATGTTTAGTGGTTGTACTAATTTAGAAACTATTATATTTGATAACTTTGATACTTCTAGTGTTACAAGTATGCAGCAAATGTTCTATAAGTGTTATGCATTAAAATCATTAGATTTATCTAGTTTTAATACTTCAAATGTAACAAATATGTATAGTATGTTTTGTTATTGTTCGTCATTAATCAATTTAAATGTATTGAGTTTTGATACATCAAGAGTAGTTAATATGAATAGTATGTTTTATGGTTGCAAATCATTAAATAATTTAGATATAGATAATTTTGATGTAAGCAATGTAACCATTATGAGCTATATTTTTGGTGGATGCAGTAATTTAACCAGTTTAGATTTATCTAATTTTAACACTAGTAATGTTACTACTATTAATGATATGTTTGCAGAATGTGTTAATTTGAAAACTATATATGTATCAGATTTATGGAATATGTCAAGTGTGACTGCTTCTAGAAATATGTTTATGAATTGCAAATCACTAACCGGAGCAGTCCCATTTGATAGTACTAAAACTGATGTAAGTATGGCTAATTATACAACAGGATATTTAACATATAAAAAGAATACTAATTAAGAAGATACTAGTTTATCTTCTTTTTATTTGGAATTATCTAAGTTAGAAAGTATTTCACTGTGAATATGATATCTTATTGTTTCTTCCTAGACTATAGGCTAGGAAGAACATGAAAATACCTTGGATTTTCATGAAAAGTATAATAAAAATAGTAATTTTATTAAAAAGTATATAATTAATAACTTGCATAAGAAAAAGTTATATGCTATACTTAAGATGGTGATAGTATGAAGAAAGTTTTAAAAGGATTAGGAATAGTTTTAGTAGGAGTATATTTAGTAGTAGCAATAACACTAACAGTATTTTTATTAAATTATAATAAGTATAATATAACAGAATTAAATAATAAATCACTTATAATAGTAAGAGATGAAGAATTAAAACCAGATTTTCAAAAAGGTGATTTAGTAATAGTAAATAAAGATGCTAATAAAGATATAAAAGTAGGAGATAAAATATTCTTCTATGACAATTATAAACAAACAGTATCAGTTAACTTAGGAACAGTATTAGAAAAAGAAACAATAACCAAAGAAGAATCAACATTTGTTGTAGATGGTGATCATGCAGTATCTAGTGAATATGTAATAGGTACCGCTAGAACAAGTAAAACATATAGTAAGTTAGGCACTATACTAGGAATATTAGAATCAAGATTTGGTTTCTTATTTATGATAATATTCCCAATATTAATATTATTTATTTACGAAATATATGTTGTAATAAAAGAATTAAAAGAATCAAAATATGATGATGAAGATGAAGAACCAAAAAAGAAATCTAAAAAAGATAAAAAAGAAGTAGTAGAACAAAAAGAAGAAATAAAAGAAGAAATAAAAGAAGAAATAAAAGAAGAAATAAAAGTAATCAAAGAAGAGAAAGATGAAGAATAAAAATATTTTAGTAGTAGTATCATTAATCTTAGTATTTATAACAATATATATAATAAGAGATACATATGGACTATTTGAAAGTAAAAATATAATGAATACAAATACAAATATAGCAAAATGGAATGTATTAATTAATGGAACTGATATTAAAAGTGGAGAGAATTTTGTTGTTGATTCTATTAATATTGTTGGTAATAATAATGTCTTAAATGGTAAGATGGCACCAGGTACAGAAGGATATTTTGATATATTAATAGATCCTACTGATACTGATACATCAATATTATATAGTGTTACCTTTGATTTTACCAAAGTAAATGGTAGTTTTGCTATAGATAGAATAGAAGAAACCACTAGTGGTAATTTAATTAGAACAGGAGAAAATACTTATAGTAAAGTAATAACTCTAGAAGAAATAAAGAATAAAGTAACAAATACAATAAGAGTATATATAAAATGGAATAATGTTGAAGAAAATAATGAAGAAGATAGTAAAATAGGCTTAACTAAAGATAATTTTATTAATATACCAGTATCTGTTTCCGTTGTTCAGTATCTAGGAGAACCAGTAGTAGAATATCAAAATGAATAATAAAGCGGTGATATAAATGTTAAAGTATATAAATAAAATATTTCAAGTATTTATTGATATCTTAGTATTTATAATCACCGTTTTAATTTTTTTTTCATTATATAATTTTATATCACTAAAAGTATTAAATAAAGAATATTCAAATGTATTAGGAGTTAGTATCTTTGAAATAGTAAGTGGAAGTATGGAACCAACACTAAATGTTAAAGATTTAATAGTAGTAAAGAAAACTTCTAATATTAGCAAGAATGATATAATAACTTACATAGATGGTAAAGATTTTATTACCCATAGAGTAATAAAAATAGAAGGTAATACTCTTACTACTAAAGGAGATTCTAATAATAGTGATGATGTTAGAATAAATAAATCTAAAGTAATAGGTAAAGTAATACTTAGAATACCAAAAGGTGGAGTATTAAGAGAAGTATTTACTACTCCTAAAGTAATAGTGTCAATAGTAGTAACATTAATATTAATAAGTCTAAGTATATCTTATATACCTAAAGATAAAAGAAAAAAAGTAGTATCTTTAGATGATAAGTTTGAAGATCCAAATTGTATATATAAAAAGTAGGTGAAGTATATGTTTGATAGAAGAAAATTATTAAAATCTAATAAATTAACAATAGCTATAATATTACTCGCCGTAGTATTAACATTAATACCAATAGCCTACTCTAAACTATTTTCTAAAACAGATTCTGATTCTAGAATAGAAACTGCTTTATATATATTAAATACTGACTACTATGAAAAAGAAGTAAAATTAGATGAATTAGTACCATCAGATACTCCTTATGTATATGATTTTAAAGTAGCTAATAATGATGGTAAAAATAGATTAGAAACCAAATTAGAGTATACTTTAAAAATAGTTACTACAACTAATTTACCACTATCATATAAATTATATATGAATGAAAATTATAACTATAATGCAAGTACTAATATCATAACTAAAGATACAATCGAAAAGACAGGGGAAGATGGAGCCTATTTTAGAACTTTAGAAACCGCTAAACAAACCTTTGGTTTTGATAAAGATGAAGAAAATATCTATCATTTAGTAGTTACTTTTCCTAAAGAATATGATAGTTTTGAATATCAAGATATCATTGAAGGAGTAACAATATGTATAGAGTCAAAACAAATAATAGATAAAAATGCTTAGTAAATAAGGCTTCAAAAAAGTTATGCGAAAAATGTCGAAATATCTATTGCAAATAAAAAGGAAGTATGATATACTGAAATAGTAATAGTAGGAGAGAAGTACTCTCAAATTCTTAATAAAAAGGAGTGATAAAATGGAAGAAAAAGTTCTTACTAAAGAAGAAAAAGAAAAATTAAGAAAAGAAAGACAAAAAAGAAGAAAATACAGATTGTTGATATTACTACTTCTAATGTTAGGAACTGGAACAATGCTTGCTACATCAACCTATGCATGGTTTACATCTAACAAGAACGTTTCAGTAGAAACATTAAAAGTAAATATCGAAGCTAAAAATGGTATTCAAATATCTGCTGACGGAACAAAATGGAAATCAATAGTTCAAAAAGCTGATCTAGTTGGTGCTCATCCTGGTAATTATAAAACTGCTGTTAACCAAATACCAGAAGCATTAGAACCTGTTTCTACAATAGCGGTTCCTGATGATAATGGATATTTACCTATGTATTATGGTGTAGTTGAAACTTCTGAAACAGTGGCTAATAATGGTGAATATATTATTACTGCTACTAAAACAACAGAAATTGATAATGCTGTTAGAACTGAAGGAGATACTGATACTGCTAAATTTATTGCTTTTGATTTATTCTTCAAAGTTAATGCTGCAACACCTATATATTTACAAGCTGGATCTGGTGTAACTAGTGCTGATGAGAAGGATAATGGTATTAAGAATGCATCTAGAATTGCCTTTGTTAAACTTGGAGAAACTGCTGATGGTTCTGCTTTAAATACTATTCAAGCTTTGAATGCTGGAGCAGCTTCTACTGTAACAGTTTGGGAACCTAACTTTGATGTTCATACTGATGCTGGTGTAGCTAATGCCAAAGACGTATATGGTATTACTACTACTGCTGCAAATGGAGCATTAGTACCTTATGCTGGCATTAAAGGTGCAATTACTAAGGCTGAAGATATTTTACTTGGTGAAGCAACTCAAGAGAAACATGAGGATAAGTTTACAACAGTAACACCTGGTAAGACAAGTACTGCTGCATTTCCTGCTAATATAGAATTAATGACTTTAAATAAAGGTATTACTAAAGTAAGAATCTATATGTGGGTTGAAGGACAAGATGTTGACTGTGAAAATAATGCATCAGGTGGAAATATTAATTTTGATTTAAAGATTAGTACAAATGCTGCATAAATATAATTATTAAAGAAAGTGAAAGCTTTCTTTTTTTGTGGATTAAAAAATAAACTGTGGAATAAAAGACTTTAAAAAAATTCCAAAAAGTAATATAATAAATTAGAGAGGTGAAACAATGAAATTAGAAAAAATATTAAATAACATTGATTATAAATTAATAAAAGGAAGTCTAGATACCGAAGTATCAGGATTATACTATGATTCCAGAAAAGTAACTAATGGTTCAGCTTTTATATGCTTATCAGGAACTCAAGTAGATGGTCATGATTATATTGAGTTCGCTATTGAAAAAGGAGCAACAACAATCATTATCGAAAAAGATGTTGAAGTACCTGAAGATGTAACTGTAGTAAAATTACCAAATACTAGAAAGAATTTATCATTATTAGCCATAAACTATTTTGATAATCCTGCTAGTAAATTAACTATGATAGGAATAACAGGAACCAAAGGTAAAACAACAACATCATGGATGATTAAGAATATTCTTGAAGAAGATGGTCACAAGACTGGAGTTATAGGTACAATGGGAGTATTTATCGGAAACACTCATTACGATACCGTAAATACAACTCCTGAAAGTTATGATATACAAAAATATCTAAAAGAAATGGTAGATGATAAAGTAGAATATGCTATTATGGAAGTATCATCTCAAGCTTTAAAAGTAGGAAGAGTAGAGGGCCTTTCCTTTGATTACGGAGTATTTACTAACTTAACCAAAGACCATATCGGTGAAGGAGAACACGAGAATATGGAAGACTATATTTATAGTAAAAGCCTATTATTCCAAAAATGCAAACATGGTATACTAAACATTGATGATATCCACTATGAAGATATGATAAAAAATAGTACTTGTGATATACATACCTTTGGTAAAAATAAAGAAGCTAATCTTTTAATAGATAATATCAAATTATTAAGAAAAGAACATTTTATAGGACTAGAACTAAATACTAAAGGAATCATAGAAGATACTTTTCTAGTAAATACACCAGGAGAATTCTCAGCCTATAATGCTTCTAGTGCTATTTTAACAACATATCTAATAGGGTGCAAAGTAGAAAATATTAAAAAAGCCCTATCAAAAGTAGCAGTAAAAGGAAGAGTAGAAATAGTACCAGTATCTAGTAAATATAGTGTTATAATAGATTACGCCCATAATGGAGTATCAATGCAAAGTATACTAGAGACTATGAGAGCGTATAATCCAAAAAGAATAGTAAGTTTATTTGGCTGTGGTGGAAATAGAAGTAAAGAGCGTCGCTATGACATGGGCGAAATATCCGGAAGACTAGCAGACTTTACCATAGTAACTGAAGATAATTCTAGATACGAAGATATAAATGATATCATGAATGATATCGAAATAGGTCTAAAGAAAACATCCGGAAAATACATAAAAATACCAAGTCGTAAGGATGCTATAAAATATGCTATTGATAATGCAAAAGAAGGAGACATAATTCTTTTGTTAGGAAAAGGTCATGAGACATATCGTGAAATAAATGGTGTAAGAGAACATTTAGATGAAAGAGAAATAATAAAAGACATCTTAAATAACAAATAAATATTTACAATAAATAAAATATCTGCTAATATATAATTAAAGAAAAGGAGAGTGCAGAAATGTTACCATTTAAAAGAGCAAACATCTTATTACCAAAAGATGTAGACATGACCAAATGGTCAGTAGTAGCTTGTGACCAATATACAAGTGAACCAGAATATTGGAAAGAAGTAGAGGATGTAGTAGGTTCTTCACCATCTACTCTTAATCTAATCTTACCAGAATTATATTTAGAAGAAGAAAATGTTGAAGAAAGAATCAAAAAGATAAATTTAACAATGGAAGACTATTTAAAAGAAAATGTCTTCCAAGAATATCCAAATACCATGATTTATCTAGAAAGAAAACAAAGTGATGGTAAAGTAAGAGAAGGATTAATGGGAATGGTTGACTTAGAAGACTATTCTTATGAAAAAGGTTCTCAAACACTAATAAGAGCAACTGAAAAAACCGTAATTGAAAGAATACCACCAAGACTAAAAGTAAGAGAAAATGCTCCCTTAGAATTACCACATATAATGATTTTAATAGATGATGAAAAGAAAAATATTATCGAAAGTTTAAAAAACAAAGTAACAACTAAAGATATCGTTTACGACTTTGACCTAATGGAAAATGGAGGTCACATTAAAGGTTATAACTTATCTGATGAAGTAATTAAAGATATCGAAAAAGGATTAGAAGGCCTTATGGATAAAGATTACTTTGAAAAGAAATATAATGTTAAAGATAAAGGAATACTACTATTTGCAATGGGAGATGGAAATCATTCATTAGCAACCGCTAAAGCAAATTATGAAAACCTAAAGAAAACTATGAGCAAAGAAGAATATTTAAATAATCCAGCTAGATATGCCTTAGTAGAAATAGTAAACTTACATAGTGAAGCTTTAGAATTTGAACCAATACATAGAGTAATATTTAATACAGATGTAAATAACTTAATTGAAGAATTAAATAAATATTATGATATTAATGAAGAAGGAAAAGGAGAATACTTTGAATTAGTTACTAAGGATTTTGATAAGAAGTTATATATTTCTAATCCTAAATCTAATATAGCAGTAGGTTCCATTCAAATGTTCTTAGATGAATACCTAAAAGATCATGAAGGAAAACTAGATTATATTCATGGTGATGAAACAACTAGAGGTATGGGCAAAGAAGAAAATAATGTAGCCATTCTATTTGAAGCAATGCCTAAAGAAGAATTATTTAGAACTGTAATATTAGATGGTGCCTTACCAAGAAAAACATTCTCTATGGGACATAGTTATGATAAGAGATTCTATTTAGAAGCAAGAAAAATAAAATAATAAAATTAACCAAATTTAGGTTAATTTTTTTTAATTATATGTTATACTTATAGTAGGTGATAAAAAATGAAAAAATTAAATATTTTTTGCATAATAATAGGCATAATATGCCTCTTAGTAGCGGGTTACATAGTAACAGATAAAATATTAGTAACAGAAGATAATAAAATAGAAATATCTGAAGAAAAAGAACTAAAAGATATCAATAATCATTTATCTAAAATAGGTTCTCCTCTTGGTTGGTTAATAGTAAAAGAAGGTATTGATAGTCAAGATGATAATGGTAAATATAGTCCTAAATATAATTATAATTACCTAGAAAAATATGAAAATAGACAATTATTTGTTATGGAATATATATTAAGTTATCAAGAAAATATAGATAATTTTACAGTTTTATCAGCAGGAGACCAGTCTGCAGTAGAAGATACTCCTACTAGTGATTTTACTTTAGCATATTTAGATTACAAGATATTTAATAAATACTATAAAGAATTACTAGGAGAAGATTTTAAAATAACTAAAGGCAAAATGGGTAATACTAAGTATGATAAAGATTATGTTTACTTTGATAATAGACATCCTGGTAGTAATGGTGTATATGTATCAATGATTACTAGTGATAAAGTAGAATATAAAAAAGGAGAATATATAGCAAGCGTTAAAGCTACTTATAGTACTAGACTATCAGATATTCTAGATAAAGAAACTAGTGATGGTATAATATCATATACAAAAGATGGCAATAATAATATTATATTAAAATCATTTATATTAAAGAAGTAGAGAGTTATCTCTTTTTCTTTTGCCCTTACAGCCTTATATAAAATAAGTCTTTCAGGGTATGACAGAGCCTAAGGTCTCTGTCATAGCACTTTTGTTATAAAATTCATGAAAAATATTTACTTATTTAGCATAATATGGTACTATATAAATGGCTTTTCAAAAAATATACACAAATATTGATTTAATAATCCCAGTGCCTAATAGGTGGATATTAAAAAAGAGATATTTGGAAGCAAAACGAAAGGAGAGTGTTTAATATGACAGTAGTATCTATGAGCTATTTGTTAGAAGCAGGAGTTCACTTTGGTCATCAAACTAAAAGATGGAATCCTAAAATGAAAGAGTATATTTATAACTCTAGAGATGATATTTATATCATTGACTTACAAAAAACTGTTGCTAAAATGGAAGAAGCATATGAAGCATTAAATAAAATAGCAGCAGAAGGAGGTAAAGTTCTATATGTAGGAACTAAAAAACAAGCCCAAGAAGTATGTAAAGAAGAAGCAGAAAGAAGTAACATGTATTACATGACTGAAAGATGGTTAGGAGGAACATTAACAAACTTCAAAACTATCAGAAGAAGAGTAAATCGTCTAGAAGAAATCGAAAAAATGGAAAAAGATGGTACATTTGATAGATTACCTAAGAAAGAAGTAGTAGGACTTAAGAAAGAATACGAAAAATTAAATAAAAACTTATGTGGTATTAGAGAAATGACTAAATTACCACAAGCAATCATTATTGTAGATTCAACTAAAGAATATAATGCAATAAGAGAAGCTAAAAAAATAGGTATTCCAGTATTTGGTCTAATTGACACTAACTGTGATCCAGACGATGTAGATTATGTACTTCCAGGAAATGATGATGCTGTAAGAAGTATCAAAGTAGTACTTGGTTCATTAACAAATGCTATTATTGAAGCAAATGGTGGAACTATTATTGATTATGTAAGTGAAGATGATAAAAAGCCTGTTAAAGAAAAAACTTTTGCTAAAAAAGATAAAAAAGAAGTAAAAGAAACTAAAGAAGTTACTGAAAAAGAAGAAATCAAAGAAGAAAAGCCAGAATTAGATTTAAATATCTTAACAGTAGCAGAACTTAGAGATTTAGCTAAGAAAAAAGAAATCAAAGGCTATTCAAAAATGAAAAAAGAAGAATTAATTGAAAATTTAAAATAAGGAGGAATACTATGATTACTGCAAATATGGTAAAAGAGTTAAGAGAAGCAACAGGAGCAGGAATGCTAGATTGTAAAAAAGCTCTTACTGAAACAAATGGTAATATGGAAGAAGCAATTACTTGGCTTAGAGAAAAAGGAATTTCTAAAGCAGCTAAAAAGCAAACAAGAATTGCTGCGGAAGGATTAGCTAAGGCTAAAGTAGAAGGAAATAAAGCCGTTATCGTTGAAGTAAATTCAGAAACAGACTTTGTTGCTAAAAATCCAGAATTTACTGGATTAGTAGATTTAATTGCTACTGCAATTTTAAGTAGTAATGTAAAAACAGTTGAAGAAGTAATGAAATTAGAAGTAGAAGGCAATACTATTGAAAATATTATTATTGACAAAACTGCTACTATTGGAGAAAAATTATCATTTAGAAGATTTGAACTAGTAGAAAAAGAAGATAATCAAGTATTTGGCACTTATTCACATATGGGTGGAAAAATTGTTACATTAGCAGTATTAGAAGGAACTGATGAAGAAGTAGCAAAAGATGTTGCTATGCAAATAGCGGCTATGAGACCACTATATTTAGATAAAGATTCAGTACCTACTGAAAGAGTAGAAAAAGAAAGAGAAATCTTAACTGAACAAGCAGAGAATGAAGGACTAGATGCTAATAAATTACCTATGATTGTAAATGGAAGATTAAATAAATTCTATGAAGAAGTATGTTTATTAGATCAAGGCTTTGTAAAAGAAAACAAAATGAAAGTATCTAAATATGTAGAAAGCAAAAATATGAAAGTATTATCTTTCGTAAGATACGAAGTTGGCGAAGGTATGGAAAAAAGAGAAGAAAACTTTGCTGACGAAGTTGCAAAACAAATGAATGCATAAAATTAGAAACAGAAATGTTTCTTTTTTTCTTGCTCTAATATTGCTATTATGATATACTTAAATTGAACATAAAGTAAGGAGGAAAATGAATTTATGTACGACTATGATTTATATGATTATTCAGCAGGAGTATCCACAACATCATCAATAGGAACATTTCCATTAATAGGAGGAAGTCTAGCTTCTATACTAATAATAGTTAGTTTGTGGAAAATCTTCAAAAAAGCTGGTAAACCAGGATGGGCTTCTATAGTACCAATATACAATATGATAGTACTATTAGAAATCACAGAATTACCATTATGGTATATAGTACTATTCTTTATACCATTTGCTAACATATATGCATTATTTAAAATATACATTGAGTTAGCACATAAATTTGGAAAGTCTACAGGCTTTGGAGTAGCAACAGTATTCTTTAGTATTGTATGTCTTCCAATATTAGCATTTAGTAAAACAGCAGAATATAAATAAAAAATCGATTAGAAATTCTAATCGACTTTTTTTCCACAATTTTCACAAAACTTAGCATCAGGTTTTAATTTAACTCCACATCCTAAACAATACTTTTCGTTGTTTGTATTCTCAGAACCAAAAGGGCCATTAGGACTAACAGAAACAGTATTATCGAATTGATAGTTGTTAGATAAACCTAGTACCATTGCAATAATTGGAGAAAAGAATGTTCCTAAAATAGCAATTGGTACATGATTTTGGTTCATTTTCTTTCCTATATTCCAGAAGATAAAGAATCTAGCTACTAAGGTTGCAATATTAGCAACATAATCAAGGCCGTTAATTTTTAACATACCAAGAATAGTGCCAGAAATAGCAATAAGGAAATACCACCAATTAAGTCCAGATATTTCTACAAGCACATATGTATTATAAAACGGAATAATAGCTTCCCATCCTTGCTTTCCAGCCTTTTTAAACAATTTCCAAAGTCCAATAACATAAACCACATATAATGCTATAACCAAAAGCAATATAAATATAGATCCTCCTAATATTAAACTTGTTATCATAATCTACTCCTTTCATTATAAATATATCAAAAAATAATGATAATTACAATGATTTATTAATAATTTATTGTAATTAAATATTTGTTGTTAGAATATTCTTTAGTAGGGTGATATCATTGTTTAGTAAGAATATACATAAAAGAATTAAAATAGTATTACTAATAGTAATAATAGTATTTATAATAATAATAGCTAAAGTATTTTATATAGAAGTAATAGATTATAAGAAACTTAATAAATTAGCTAATGGATTATGGAGTAGAAATTTACCAATAGAAGCCGATAGAGGTAAGATATATACCATAGATGGTGAATTATTAGCAGGTAATGTAACAACTACGTCATTAGTATTTATTCCTAATCAAATAAAAGATAAAAACTTAGTAGCAGAGCAGATAAGTAAAGTATTAGGAGTTTCTAAAGAAGATATCGAAAAGCATATATATAAGAAGACAATGATGGAAAGAGTACACCCTGAAGGAAGAAGACTTTCCTACGAAATAGCGGATCAAATAAATAGTTTTCATTTTGATGGAGTATATCTTTTAAAGGAATCTAAAAGAGAATATACCCATAATGAAATGTTATCTCATGTTTTAGGTTATGTTGGCATAGATAATCAAGGCCTTAGTGGCTTAGAACTTCAGTATGATGATATCTTAACAGGAGAATATGGAGGAGTACAATACTTTTCTGACGCTAAGGGTAATAATTTAGATAGAAATTCCGTATATGTAGAACCAGAAGATGGGTTAGATATATATTTAACAGTTAATTATGAATTACAATCTTCTATTGAAAGAGAACTAGATAATATTGTAACTAAATATAATCCTGAAGGAGCATGGACATTAGCTATGGATCCCAATACAGGAGAAATACTTGGTATGAGTTCTAGACCTAATTTTAATCCTAATAATTATAAAGATTATAGTACTGAAGTAATAAATAGAAATATGGCTATATGGGCTAGTTATGAACCAGGTAGTACTTTCAAAATATTAACAGTGAGTGCAGCAGTTAATGAAGGTAAGGTAGATTTACTTAAAGATACTTTTTACGATGGTGGTTCTGTTAATGTTGATGGTGCTAGGATTAAGTGCTGGAAGGCTGGTGGACATGGAGCCCAAACTTTTCTTGAAGTAGTACAAAATTCATGTAACCCTGGCTTTGTAGAATTAGGCCGAAGATTAGGAAAAGAAACATTATTTGATTATATAAATAAATTTGGATATGGTAAAAAAACAGGTATAGATTTAAATGGAGAAAGTTCAGGAATACTATTCAATTTAGATAAAGTAGGGCCAGTAGAACTAGCTACTACTGCCTTTGGTCAAGGAGTTAGTGTTACCGCTATTCAACAAGTAGCAGCAGTCTCCGCAGCAATTAATGGAGGTACATTATATAAGCCTTATATTGTTAAGAGAATTACTGAACATGAAACAGGCCAAATTATTAAAGAAATAGAACCTACTAAAGTAAGAGAAAATATTGTTACTAAAGAAACAAGTGAAAAAGTAAGAATGACACTTGAATCAGTAGTATCATTAGGTACTGGTAGGAATGCTTATATAGATGGCTATCGAGTAGGAGGAAAGACTGGTACTGCTCAAAAGGTTAATAATGGTGTTTATATGCATGGTAATTATATAGTATCCTTTATTGGCTTTATGCCTGCTAATGATCCCAAAGTAGTAGTATATCTAGCCATAGATAATCCTAAGGGTGTAACCCAGTATGGAGGTACAGTTAGTGCTCCTATAGTAAAAAATATCCTAGAAGATGCTATATCAGCCTTAAATATTAAAAAACAAGAAGGTGGAACCGATAAAAAGTATCAATGGTATGACCAAAAATATTATACCGTAGAAGATGTTGTAGGCTTAACTAAAAAAGAAGCAGCTAGTAAACTAAAATCTTTTACTATAGAGTATAGTGGCAGCGGAGATAAAGTAATTAATCAGTCTCCAGAAGCAGGAAGTAGAATACCAGAATATTCTAGTATTAGATTATACTTAGATTAATTTGCATTTTTATTACTTTTGTGCTATAATATCGGCATCAAAAGAGGGGGGAATATTTATGCAAATAATTAATATGTCTAAGACTAAATTAAATAGTTTAGAACCACTTGTATTACCAAAAAATGTAACTAGCACAGAGTGTGAATTATTTAAATATCCTTATTATGGTAAAGAAAAATTACTTAAGAAATTACATCGTACTGATGGAATAATATTTGCTAATAAATTATATACAATAGAAGCATTAAATGCTAATAAAGATAGTATGCCTAGTAATTTTATTTTACCCGAATCTTTAGTATCTATTAATAAAAAAATAGAAGCTTTCACTATGAAGTATATAAAAGGAATAAACTTAAGTGTTATATTAAATAATCCTGATATTACTTATGAAGAGAAGATTCATTATCTAAAGAGTATTGGTAGAATACTAGAACAGATGCAAAATATTCGTAAATATACTAATTTAAATAACTTCTACCTAGGAGATATTCATGAAGATAACTTTTTAGTAGAAAGAGATAAACAAGAAATATATATAGTAGACTTAGATAGTTGTAAAATAGCGGGTAATAAATCATTTCCTGGTAGATATTTAACTAATTCTTCATTAATTAAATATAATAGCACTAAGTATCAAACATTATCACAGACTGATGATTTAGCAGATTATAAGATTGATGAAAATACTGATATATATTGTTATATAATTATGATATTAAATTATTTATATGATGGCAGAGTAGATAGATTATCACTAGATAAGTTTTATGATTTTATAAATTATCTAGAAGATATTAAAGTAAATATAGAGTTAATAGAGTGTTTTAATAAGATAGTAGTAGGAGGAAACAATATTAATCCTTGTAATTATCTTGATACATTAACTCCTAAACAAGTAGCGGGTGCTAGAAGACTATATAAAAAGAAGTAAATATCTTTACACTACTAATGTAAAATAAAGTAAAAAGATATATTTATTTAAATATATATGTGATATAATATATCTAGAAGAGGAGTGGGATAATGTTAACATTAACTAAATCATTATTTGCCTTAATGTTGGGCTTTATAGGAGCTACAATATTCGGATTAATCATTATACCATTTTTAAAAAAGTTAAAAGCAGGACAAAATATCAATATATATGTAGAAGCTCATAGGAATAAAGCAGGAACACCTACTATGGGAGGATTAATCTTTATAATTCCTACATTTGCTATAACATTATTTCTATTATTAACGGGTAAGATAGAATATTCAGTAAACTTAGTTATAGTATTATTCGTATTCTTATCATATGGATTAATAGGATTCTTAGATGACTTTATAAGTTTAAGAAGAAAGACAAATAAAGGACTTACACAATTTCAAAAGATATTACTTCAGTTAATAGTAGCTTTAGTATTCTATGTATTATTTAGACAATATACAGCGGGAGATTCTTATTTAAGAATATCAGCTTTAGGTATTGATTGGAACTTAGGTTGGTTCTATGGAGTATTCATCTTATTCTTATTAGTAGGATCTTCTAATGCTGTTAACTTAACTGATGGATTAGATGGTTTAGCAGGAGGGTTATCTGCAATTGCTTTCTTAGCTTTTGGTTTAATTGCTATGGGTAGTTGGTGGATTGAAGGTAATAGCGATATGGGTATCTTTTGTTTTATACTAATGGGAAGTATTATGGGCTTTCTGGTATATAATTCAAATCCTGCTAAAGTATTTATGGGCGATACTGGTAGTTTAACCCTTGGTGCTACAATGGCTACGATAGCTATCTTAACATCGCATGAATTATCACTAGCGGTAATAGGAGGAGTATTTGTAATAGAAACATTAACTGTTATTATTCAGATATCCTCAGTTGTATTATTAAAAAGAAGAGTATTTTTAATGACTCCTATCCATCATCATTTTGAAAGATTAGGATGGAGAGAGAATGATATTGTTAAATTATTCTGGATAGTAGGTTTTATATTAAGTTTATGTGCTTTAATATATGGAGTATGGTTATAATAAGATTACTGTATTTGGTAATCTTTTTTGTGCCCCTTCATCCTAAGGTATTCCGGGGTATTTTTGAGTCTTAGTCTCAAAAATAGATTTATTTAATAAAAATAGCAATAGACTTATTGAAAATAAAAATAGTTTATGATAAAATTAATACATAAAGTATGAAAGGAGGCCCTACCTATGAAAGTATTAGATATAGTTAACAACAAGTTAATTTTCGGGGGGGGGGTGTAATTTAAGTATAAATAATAATATTAATAAAGACTATGAAGTAACTAGTAGTAATACTAGTCTTTTATAGTCTTTTTACTATTGGAGGAATAATTATGAATAAATATAAATTATATATGATATTTGGAATAGTATTATTAGTATTATCTATTACTGGTAGTTTAGCTTATTATGTATGGAGTAGTAGTACTACTAGTATTGCAGGAAACTTATGTCTACCAGAGATATATTTTACTGGAGGAGCTACGATTAATGGCAAATTAAAACCAGTATCATCTAAAGAAGAAGGATTAATAAAAGAAATTGAAGTAAATTTACATAAGACATGTAATAATGATACAGCGGTTATGAACTTATATTTAAGTTTAGATCTTCTACCTACAGCATTACAAGAAAATACTTTTGTCTATGAATTATATAATGGTAATAATGAAAGAATATCGAGTGGTAACTTTAGTGATAAGAAACAAGGGGATACTATAACACTAGCTAGTAATGAAATAGTAACTAGTGATGTATCTATATATACTTTATATATTTATATAGATGGTAATAGAGATAATCCAATTACTATGAGTAATAATAATTTTAGATTTAATATCTATGGAGAAGGAACTGGAGCAATATATAAAGAGAATGTAATGCAAAACGAAACTACAACTCCATCTAGTTCATCATCAACATTTCTTAATACTGAAGTATTAAGAAATCAAATAGAATCTATAAAAATAGAAAAAAATAACATAGTACCAAGTGATGCAAAATATAGTAAAGATATATCATCAAAACAAGATGGAAGTGTAATGTTATGGTATACAGATAAAGATAATAATAGTTTATATGAAGTATCAATAGGTAGTGAGAATGGCTCACTAGAAGCTAACACTAATGGTAGTGGTATGTTCTCTTATTTAGATAATGTAGATACTCTAGATCTAACTGGTTTAGATACTAGTAATATGACTAGTATGAGTAGAATGTTCTATAAAAGTACTAGTCTTAAGAATATAGATGTATCAGGATTTGATACATCAAAAGTAGTAAATATGATTTTTATGTTTAATAATTGTTCTAGTCTCATATCTTTAGATTTATCTTCATTTAATACTTCAAATGTAACAAACATGGAAGCAATGTTTCAAAATGATGTAAATTTAGAGAATATAACTTTTGGTGATAATTTTAATACTTCAAAAGTTAAAGATATGATTGCTATGTTTGCTTCATGTAAGAAATTAAGTTATATAAATTTATCTAATTTTGATACATCAAATGTAAAAGAAATGCAAAGTATGTTTTATTATTGTGAAAATTTAAAAAGCTTAGATTTAAGCAATTTTGATACTAGTCAAGTAATTAATATGTATGCTATGTTTATGAATTGTAGTAGTTTAAAAGAATTAGATTTAAGTTCATTTGATACTTCTAAAGTTACTAATATGCAAAGTATGTTTTTGTCGTGTAAAAACTTAGAAAATTTAAATTTAAGTTCATTTAATACTAGCAATGTGACTACTATTAGTTATATGATTAATAATTGTTCTTCTTTGAAATATCTAGATATTAGAAACGCTGAATTATCTAAAGTTAGTACATGTTTGCAACCTTTTTATGGTATAAAAAATACTACTAAAATATATGTAAAAAATAATACAGAGAAGGAATATATGAATAATAATATATCTAATGCTATTTCTGATAATATAATAATTGTTTAATATACTTGGTATCCTTATTTATATTAGTTAGAAAGTACTTCACTGTGAATATGATATCTTACTAATTATTTCTAGACTATGGCTAGAAATAACACTTTAAGACAACAAGACTTAAAGTGAATAGAATAAATATTAAGTATTATTAATAATATATAATAAGGTGATATCTTGAAAAAAGAAAGAACATTTTTATTAATAGGAATAATATTACTTAGTATATTTGGATTAATAATGATATATTCAGCCTCCAATGTATGGTCAGAATATAAATTTAATGATCCATATAAATATATAAAATCACAAGGTCTATTCTTAATAGTAGGATATATAGCATTATTTATAATATCTAAAATATCTTATTTAGAGTATAAAAAGAAATCTAATCTAATATTTATAATATGTACAGTATTATTATCATTAGTATTAATACCAGGAATAGGTACAGTAAGAAATGGGAGTAGAAGTTGGTTCGGAATAGGTAGCTTTGGTATTCAACCTTCAGAATTCACTAAGCTAGGATTAATAATATTTACTTCTAAGTATTTATCTAATAATCAAAAAGAAATAAAAAATATAAAAAAAGGAGTATTACCCATATTAGGAGTACTCTTATTAGTATTTGGTCTAATAATGTTAGAACCAGACTTTGGTACAGGAGTAGTTATAGTTATGACTATAATAGTATTATTATTTATAAGTGGAGTAAAAATGAATTTCTTTATTAAGATAGGAATACTTGGTTTATTAGGAGTCGCCTCTCTTATCATAATAGCCCCATATAGAATGCAAAGAATAGTATCATTTCTAAACCCATGGAATGATCCATTAGGTAGTGGTTTCCAAATAATACAATCATTATATGCTATTGGACCAGGAGGATTACTAGGATTAGGCTTTGGTAACTCAATACAAAAACACTTCTATTTACCAGAACCACAAACAGATTTTATCTTTTCAATAATAAGTGAAGAATTTGGCTTTATGGGAGTATTATTAGTTACAACTTTATTTCTAATGATCATTATATCAGGATTTAAAATAGCTATGAAATGTGAAGATTCATTTGGTAAATACCTAGCCTTTGGTATTACTTTTGGATTATCATTCCAGACTATGCTTAATCTAATGGTAGTAGTAGGACTAATACCAGTAACAGGAGTAACCCTTCCTTTTCTATCATATGGAGGTAGTAGTCTATTAATAACAATGTGTAGTATGGGTATTTTATTAAATATTAGTAGCCAAAATAAATAAAATGTGTTATAATATTTTTCCACGAAAGGGAGGATATTATGGTTTTAGAAAAAATCTTAACGGCTGATAATGTAGTTGTAGCTATTAATCAAAATATTGATATGTTATTAGAAGAAGTACCTGAATTAAAATATGTTATTAATTATAAGAGAAGAGGTAGAGAAAAATTAGATTTATGGAGTTTAACTTTACTTTCTCTATATAATTCTTTTAATGATTTAAGTGTTAGAATGACGCTATTATTTAAGAATTTAGGAATAGTACTCATGAATGATATGAATAAAAATAGTAATGAGATTGCTTCTGCCGCTACTACTGATATACTTAAGAGATGTGAATATAATGATGATTTTATTGATGAGGTTTCTTTTTTGGTTAGAAATTGCAATAGAGAGATAGAAGATAGTTTAATAGAAGAGAATTTCTCTTTAGCAGAAAAGTTATATAAGATTCAACTTGCTTGTTCAATGGGAGTTTTATCTAACGATATGAATAAAAAATATTTAACTGGTGTTAAGTATAAGATTAAGAAAAAAGAAAAATGTTTAGTTTACTACTAGAAGGAGAGATAGATAATGGATTTGCAAGAAATATTAGAACAGAATGATTTAGTTATGTCTATTAATAATAATTTTAATGTTTTATCGTTTTATATACCAGAAATTGAATGTATGGTTGAATTTAACCAAAAACAACCACAACATCAACATGATTTATGGAATCATACCTTGTTATCTTTATTTAGAGCAGAAGAGAATGATTATACTGATTTTGATGTTAGACTTGCTTTATTACTTCATGATATAGGCAAACCTTTTGCTTATATTGAAGGACCTATTAGACATTATTATAATGTTTCGGGAGCTTCTACTAAGATGGCTTATGTTATTTTGAAGAGGCTTGGATATGAAGAAGCTTTTATTAATAAGATATTATATTTGATAAAGAATTGTAATGGTATTATTGATGATGATGTTATTGAAAGAAATCCAGTATTAGCAGAGAAACTATATGAAGTTCAATATTGTGATATTATGGCACAAGATGCTAAGTATTTAAAAGACAGGGTTGATTATTTGACTACAACTAATTATAAGTTAAAAAAAAGAAGAAGTAGATTATATAAGAAGAGATAATCTATTTCTTTTTTTTCTCAAATTTAGATATAACTTTAGCGGTCATATACACAATTTTATGATTATTATCTATAGCTATTCTTTTACAAAAAGCTTTACCACCAATAGTTAAAGCCGCTATTAAGGCAGTTACTATTAGACCAGTATAAAAAATATTTAAATTAAATGTACTTGCTAGTCCTTTAGCTACTGATACACCAGCAGAACCTGATATGATACCACATATGTCACCAATTACATCGTTACAAAATGAAGATACTTTATCAGCATTCTTTTTAAAAGATACAGCTTTTTTAGCACCTTTAATTTTTTTAGAACTCATAGCATGAAGAGGTTCTTCGTTACTAGAAGTTACTGCTACTCCAATCATATCAAAAATAATACCTATAAAAATAAATAATATTAATATCATTATACCTACAATAATACCTACTTTAGGCATAACCGATTCTGACATAAAAGAGAAGAGTAGGGATATAGTAAATGCAAGTATAGTTACAATAAGAGGCCAATTATTTCTTTTTTTCTTTTTCATAAATTTCCTTTCTAATATAATAAAAAGGCCCGAAGGCCTTACTTCATAAAATGGCAATTTCTAAAGTTAACTTTATGTCTTAGGTCAAGTAGGCTTTCCCTATCTTCTACTAATTCGTTACCAAATTAGTGGTTACCCTTTAAAGAAGACAATATAC
>ENA-USUG01002127-USUG01002127.1-human-gut-metagenome-genome-assembly--contig:-NODE-2127-length-30825-cov-14.490471_pt1 | contig 30825 bp, 33 predicted proteins | sample MGYA00250059_ERZ773394 | MGnify/ENA primary metagenome ERZ773394 (study PRJEB29103, sample SAMN06111957) | human gut metagenome | biome: human gut; feature: ankylosing spondylitis patient; material... | reverse complement strand
TTCCAGTTTTCTAATGATATCAGACGCATTATGTACACGACAAATATCATAGAAGGATTGAACCGCCAGTATCGGAAAGTCACGAAAACGAAAAGCGTATTCCCAAGCGATTCTGCATTGGAAAAGATGCTGTATCTTGCCAGCGAGAACGTAGTCAAAAAGTGGACGCAGAGATACCGGAACTGGGATCAGGTATTGAATCAGCTGATCGTTCTTTATGGAGAACGGCTTACCGCTTATCTGTAAGAGAAAAGAAAAGCAGGAATGGGAAGTCCATCAAGCAAATAATATGTGACGTTTCGATATTTCCAATTACTTCTCAGATTCTTCAGAAACAGAATCTTTCTTTTTTCTGGATTTACCAGAAATCATTTTATGCCCAGAGTAGATAGCCATAATCATACAGAGAAGAGAGCTGCAAGCAAAATATTTGTGAGCTGATTTCATGTTTTTATAGCCGATATAAAAGGTTCCAATCATGGCTGCCAATGCACCAAGTGACCAATATTTATGTGCTTTCATTTAAATACCTCCTGCGTTTTTCTATAATAATACCTCTTTTTGGAAAGTATGAAAACAGGAAAATTTATAAATTCTGTTCTTTCTTAATCAGCTGTTCCTGCTCGTGCCTCTTTCCAAGGATAATGTCAATATTAGCGGAAACGGTACGAAGCTCCCGTTCATAATCCCGGCGGTTAGAAAAATCTTCCCGTTGCATATCTCGCAATTCAATAAGCCGGTCTTTTTCGGCATAGAGGGCTTTCATGGAAGGCAGCTTATTTCCACTGGATTTTTCTTTCCGTGTCCGGAGAGCTGTATCATAAAGAGAAAGTTCTGCCCGGTGTTCTTCATAGAATTTATCCTTATTGCGGCTTTTACGGTAGTCGGCATATACGTTTTTGTATGCAAGGTACTGTCCGGTAAAATGTATTTGCTCATTTATATTTTTAAGTTGCTGCACTGTATCCTTTAATGATTTTCTGATGGCACTGGTCTGATCGGATGCCTGGTCAAGTGCGGTATGGAAATCTTCAAGAGAGTTGTATCCATGTTCCTGGATATAGGCAACAGTCTGAGCCATCTGTTTCAAATTGGAGAGTTTGACTTTTTGAGCATAGGCTTCACTCTGCTGTGCTTTGATACAGGTCTGTAAATCTATCACAAGTCGGAGATCTGATTTGATGAAAATGAACGGTACAGGAATATCGGAAGTATCAGGAGCAAGTGTTGCCTGCAAATCTTTTGTAGTATTTGGAACTTGTGGTTCTTCAATTTTCATTTTCCTATCAGAGAGTGATTTTGCATTTTCCTTAAATGTCTGTAATAGAAAATCCTCTTCATATCGTGTTCCGAGATTTCGTCCAGTGATATATTTTTTTTGCCTGGATGAAGATAGCTGTACCGGTTTCTGCTGAGCTTGAAGATGATATGATATTTTTTATCGAGGATTTGTGCAAACTCTTCTGGTGACTTGGCGGTGCTTGCAGCATCATCAATAGCATCCCGGAGAAACTGTTTCTCTGTTTGATAGCGAGTCTCTTTTGGTGTGATACCATCTTCAAGCATTTTCTGGTTGAGCTTATCAAGTGTTTCCTGTCCACGACGCTGTGCCCAGTATTCTTTTTCCGTGATTTTTCTTTCAGCAGGAGAGAGCAAGTCAACTTGATGCAGGCCCTCTTTCTGACACATGTCCATAACATCTTGTTTTAAGTGAGCAAGGTAGGCTGTGCTTAGGTGGTGTTTATATCCGGCTTTTGATTCACAGTCAAATTCCATATAGGGTTCTTGGGGTACGCCATATTTCCGAAGGCTGTTGATTACAATATGCACATGGATATTGCCGCTTTCATTATGACCGTCTGTATGAGTACAGACTAAAGCCTGATGGCCGGGAAAGTTCTTCTTTGCAAAAGTTAGTCCAAGCTGTTGTGCCCGTTCACCAGTCAGTCCACATTCCTCTCTGTCTTTTGGGTGTATTCATTATGCTGAAAGATGAGATACCGTTCAGATTCTCCATAGTCAGCATTTTTGCTTGCGATATGTTTAATCACTGCCACGGAAATCACCTGCCATTCTCATCACTTCATATTTCATTTCATAAATATCCCGGAGAGATTTTTTTATCTCTGTTCTCATTTCTGAGGAGATAATTCCACCTTGATTAAAATATCGGGCAATCTAATTAAGGTTGCTTCCTATCTTACCCAATTCACCAATCAGCTTTTTTATGTCTGGAACATCTGCAGTAATTTCATATTTGATAATAACATTCTGCCTATCCAAAGCATTGCGTATAAAATTAGAAACAGTCATGTTGGATGCAGTGGATCTTTCCAAAAGAATCTCATATTCCGTTTCGCTCATACGCAGGTGAACGTCTTTGTTCTTGGTAAGCGATTCATCTTTTTTGGGTCTTGTCATTCAATGCTCCTTTCTACATAAAGGTTCCGCACGGGAAAGAGAAAATTTTATAGCTTGCTGTGAAAGCAAGTGATGAAGAATCATCACGCTGTGACCATGTAAATGGGAACCAATACGCATATCTTTGATTGCGGTCGAGGGTATGGGGAAACGAAATCCCCATCAAGTTGCAAGTGGCCAGTAACCCCGGAAGGGGTTATTGTGCTACATTGCGAAACTTGCTCTAAAAATGATTGATTTATATATAAGCCGATTTACAGAAAAAAAGAGAAGGACAGTCCGGATACATAAGGGATTTTTTGAATAAATTGTTGATATTTTAAATGGCATGTGTTAATATAATCATAGACCGTAGGAAGGCATGGGTAATGCCCGAATCCAAATATTCCATTGGCGGGATTAAGAATGGTATATCCATTCTTTTTTTTTACTATGAAAGAGGGTGCTGCAAATGCCGAATACTGAGTTACCAATGGATTTAGAATCCCAGGTTGTATTAATGAAAAAATATATCACTTTTCGTCAGAGAAAAAAGATGAGAGAATTTCTTGGTTATGCAGGTTATTTCAGAGCAAGCCGTTATGGAAAATTTCTTTTGACACAAGTCAATGCGTTTGGAAGTAAGGCGGATTCAAAAGTTTTCTTTGAACTATATGATTTTGATGTGCAATTAAGATTATTATTATTTAAGTATTGTAAGAAAGCAGAGGTTCGTTTTAAAAGTGCGATTGCCAATGCTGTTTCGTTAAAGACCGGAGATGCAGGCTTTTATTTGGATAGACAATACTACACACCTACTAAGAGCGAGAAAGATAAAAAGACCAGAAATAGAAATATAACTTTTTTTAATACGAAATTTTTTGCCAATTTAACAAATGATGAGGAAAAACTCAGACGAGATGTTGTAAAACATCCAGAACTAAGGGAGTACCGTAAAGGGGGAACTCGCCAAAACAATGTATTACCTGTATGGGCAGCATTTTCTTATTTTGAAATGGGAACAATGGTGATGATTTATTCATACCTGCGAGGTGATCTGAGAAAAGAGGCATTAAATTACACGTATTCACAAAATAACTATAAAAAAGAAGTAACAAAGCAGATGGACACATGGTTAGATGCCGTTAGAAATTTAAGAAATTATTGTGCCCATCATTCTATGGTGGTTGGTATGACTTCCTCTGTGGTAATTCCAGATAATAGGGATAGTGCAGATGTGCTTCCGGATAATACAAATCTTTATTCACGATTATATGCATTGAAGAAAATATTACCACAAAAAGATGCTGATATGTTGGCAAGGGAACTGGAAAAACTTATTTCAAAAACAAAAATTGATATATATAAGATGAATGTGTTACCGGCAAATTGGAAAGAATTATATGATAAAATACTGTTTTTATAGGAATAGTAAATTTGTTTGAGAATATAATAAGAATGACCGTAGGAAGGCATGGGTAATGCCTGAATCCAAATATTCCATTGGCGGGTAGGCAGCTAAGAAGATTAGCTGCCTATTTCATTATAAAATGAAATTTTTATCGGTTGTTGTTTGCGTGCTGACTTTGTTATATAGAATAATCTGACTTCCGTGTCAGCGGAAATATGCGTCTGGTTTCTTTGACTTTTTGTGGCAATATGGTAGGATCAGTTATTTTTATACTACTCAGCATATTTGATGATTTCTGAGAGGTATTTCCCGCGGTGTTCCGGTTTTATAACGCTCTGTTTGGCAGATTATTCGGCTTCGTTTTTTACAGTAATCTGATGTTTCAGTTCGGAGAGAGAAGCAACTTCATTATAGATTTGTGTAGCAATCTTCGTATGTGGAAGCTGACTTGATACAAAAATTGATGTCTCTCTCTTCTAAGCTGTTTTTCCAAGTAGACTCATTTTGATTAGACTGCTATTCTTTGGGACCAATGTGGTAAGTTTCCTGATAACTACCTTGACAATCAGTGCTATAAAATTGTGATACATTTACATAGTTGCCCTAACTCACAATTCATGTTTTGCTATTGTTCGGTTATCCGAGTATAATCATGCAAAAACCATATGAGAAAGGATAGACGGAGCTATGGAATATATGTCCGCACCACAGGCAGCAAAAAAATGGGGCATTTCAGAAAGACGAGTGCAGATACTTTGCAAAGAGAATCGAATCCCGGGTGCTTCTGAACTTGGATACATGTGGCTGATACCAAGAGATGCGGAAAAGCCTATTGATGGACGTAGGAAGTCTTTCGGGGGTAAGAAAGAATAGTGTACTTCATCGGAAATTCAAAAAAATATGATACACTATGGGCTTGGAGGTGGAATAATGCAGAAAATTTTAATTGTTGAAGATGATGCTGATATTCAAGATATACTGAAAAACCATCTTATTGATGCAGGGTATGAAGTTGTTGTTGCTTCTGACGGCGTGGCAGGGATAGCGATGTTTGACGATACAATCAATCTTATATTGTTAGACATTATGCTTCCGAAAATTGATGGTTATGGTGTATGTGAGGTTATTCGCAAAAGGTCACAAGTCCCTATTATTATGCTTACTGCGCTTTCGGATGAAGAAAACCAGTTGAAGGGTTTTGAACAGCAGATTGATGATTACATTCCAAAGCCCTTTTCGCCCAAAATTCTGCTATGCAAGATTGCGGCTATTCTTCGCCGTAGGACTACGGAAAATCAAAATCCATCCCTGCTTACTTATAAAGAGTTGAATATGGATGTTGATGGATTTCATGTGTATCAAGACGGAAACGAGGTTGTTTTGACCAGCAAAGAGTTTGTGCTTCTTAGGCTTATGCTTGAAAATCAGGGAAAGGTTTTTACTCGGCAAATGCTGCTTGACCGATTGTGGGCGGAGGATTTGGAGGTCGAAGATCGAATCGTTGACAGTCATATAAAGAACATTCGCAAAAAGCTGAATGCTGACTATATCAAAACAATCAGAGGGGTGGGATACAGAATTGACAAAGTACATTAAGCAACGGTTATCCGTCAAGATTTTTATAATTACATTTCTTCTACTGGGTGCAGCTTGCGGCGGAACATATTTTTTCATTTCAAAACTGTTACCTACGACATACTCCAATTTGATAAATGCGGCTACGGAGAAAGCCGCTATGCACCTTGTTGAGCAAATGACAGCCTTTGACAATATATCTGATTGCGAAAATGATATATCTAATTTTTCAAAGGAAACAAATGCCGCTTTTTGGATTGAGGATAGTAACGGTCGTATGATATATCCCGACGAGGCATCAATGGAAACCTCTACTACTTCGGCAGATTACACAGTTACATTCGATGAAGATGAATCGCTCATAGATATGCAACCATCTGGGAAAACTACGACAAATTTTTACCCGTTCACATTGAAAAACGGTACTGCTTATACATTGGCAGTTCAAACGGATTTGTTCGTTGTACAGCAGGCAACAAAGGTATTGTTGTCTATACTTCCGTATGTCATCCTAATGGTTTTTCTGCTTTCTCTCCTTTGTGCATGGCTCTATACACGGTACATCACTCGACCTATTGTGCGACTGAGCAAGATTTCAAAGCGAATGGCAGAACTGAATTTTTCCGGTCAATGTAGTATAGGACGAGAAGATGAATTAGGTTGCTTGGTGCAAAATCTAAATTCATTATCTGCTTCGCTATCTACTGCATTGAACGACCTTCAAGCTGCCAACCAACAGCTCAAAACAGATATTGAAAAGGAACAGGAGTTAGAAAGACAGCGGGTAGACTTTTTCTCGGCAGCATCCCATGAACTGAAAACACCACTAACCATTTTGAAAGGACATTTGGTGGGGATGCTGAACGGAGTCAGCGGCTATGAAAATCACATAGAGTACATGGAGCGTTCGCTTGCCGTTGTTGATAGGATGGAGAAGTTGGTAAAAGAACTGCTGTATCTTTCCAAAGCGGAGGGAACTCAAAAAACTGAATATAAAACCGTTGATTTTGCGGAAATACTTCGGGTACAGATTGCCACAGTAGCAGATTTATTGGAAGAAAAGAAACAGCACCTTGAAGCAAATATTCCTACCCGCCTTTATTGTGAAGTGGAACAAGCACAGATGGAACGGGCAATTCAAAATATATTGGTAAACGCAATTCGCTATTCTCCAAGTGGTGAATTGATTCGTATATCTTTGTCCGAAACGCATGGTACGATTCGCGGTGAAATTGAAAACACAGGTGTCCGTGTGCCTGACGATGCTATTCCACATTTGTTTGAAGCCTTCTATCGGGCAGATACATCTCGTAACCGCAATACAGGCGGAACCGGATTAGGGCTTTATATTGTTCGTAAAGTCATGGAAATGCACCGAGCAAATTACGGCATTTCAAATATAAACAATGGTGTACTGTTTTGGTTTGAATTGCCTTGTAAGCAGCCGGTAGACAACTCCATCTAAAATCCATAATCCATGCAAACTATATCCAAGTTGCTTTGTTATATTATAGCTGTCCTCAAGAGGGCAGCTATAATTTTTAGAAAGCGAGGTCTTATCTATGAAGAACAAAAAAATTTTGGCAATAGGCTTGTGCGGTGCAATCTGTTTAAGCATTGCAGGGGTTACTTATGCAAGTGCATTGGCTTCGGACACACCAAAGGTTTCAACATCCGAAACGGGAAATACATCCGGCACAGATATTCTCTATCAGGATACAGACGGTGGACAAATCAGCGTTGACGGTAAAAATTGGGTTGCCGAGGCAGATTATGAGAAGAACAATGCGGCACCGGATGTGCAGTGGTGGACAGCCGATGAATACGAAGCGTGGATGAACGAACAGAAAAAAGAAATGGAATCTTTGATTGGAACCGGAGATGGTTGGTATGATGGGCAAGGCGTATTCCACGAATTTACGCAGGAAAGCGTAGATGCTATGATGGACAGCTATAAGGAAACTCTGGAAAGTATCAAAAAGGGAGTATTGTATTCCAAAGACGACGGTGACGGCGATACCTACTCCATGACTCCACCTACTGAAGATGTAGTTTCCTCTTATAGTGTTGATGTAACAAAAAATAACGGAAAAACAGTACACATTGGGGATTATTCCACAGTTGAGGAATTAGACAAAGCCATTTCTGATGCAGTTAAAAATGGTCAACTCACACAAGAAGAAGCGGACACCGTTCAGAAATAATGACCAAGCCATTCTGCCGGACGACGGCAAAAGAAAAAAAGCCGTCGTACAGCAGACACATTTCCATGCGCCCATGAAGCGACGGCTCAATTTTCAGAGCCGCCGTTTCTTTGCGTTTACACAAACCAATGACGACTTGCGGGGACATGGCGGCCCATAGGAGGGTATCGCCGTGTCCTTTTTGCTTTTTCGCAACGCCCATGAACTTCACCAGCTAAAAAAAGCGTAGCACCCCCTCCGGAATATTCTAACCACGAAGGTACAATATATCAGTACCATTCTGACAATACATTTTCGTGCGTCCGAGCGGCTTCATGCCGTCCGGGCGTTTTTGCGTCTATATGGAGCCTCGGGCCAACTTGGCCCGAAGTCCAGCCCCGGTGCCGCTCACCGCTGCCTCTGTTTCGGCTACTCGTCAACATCCAACACCGAAACGGAGGTACACAATGAAGGAAATCAATTTGCGGGAATTTTACCCGTGGTATATGGAAGATGTTATGGTCGAAGTCACGGAAGAAGTTGCGGAAGAACTGCTGGCGGGTCAGAGGTACATTAAGGCTAGCCGCCGTCGTATCTATCGCAATAAGGCACACTACTCGCTGGATGCCGAGGACGGCATTGAATATTCTGCTTGCTTCTCTAACCCTTCTCCGCAAGAACTGATCGAGCGCATGGAACGCTTCGAGCATATCTGCCATGTGCTGAATAGTCTGCCTGACGCACAGGGCCAGCGGGTGTTTGAGCACTATCTGCTGAACCACTCGGTCAAAGCGATTGCTGCCGCCGAAGGTGTGACGGAAAGGGCCATCAACGCCGCCATCCAGCGTGGCTTGGAGAACATGAAAAAATATTTGGAAAAAGTTCTGTGAGCCTATTCTTTTTCCCGTTCTAACTGACACGGTTAGTGAGAGGATGAACCTTCCTCACACAACTGAATAGCGGGTAATTCGGAGTGCTTGGCAGGGAGCCAAGCAACAGGTACGCCAAGACTTTTCCATAAGGAAAACGAGCGACAACTACTCATGCCGCAGGTGGGGACGAGCCATCTCCACGGCCACGATCTGCAACGGGCCACAAGGAATAAGTTGGCAACTTATTCGCTCCGATTTGCCGCACAATCCAGCGAGGACGCTGACGGAAAAACAGTTGTCTTATGACAGGATAAACATATAGCGTCAGCGTCCACAGCCTTATACGAAAGAAGGTCTTGATCATGAATGAGGAATGGAGCAGCGACGCTTGCCGTGGCTATGTTATCAAAGCCATGGAAAACTGTGGGTTCCATATAAAGGACATTCATCAGGTGCTCGTTGAGCTTTATGAAGTCTTTGACTTCTGCACTGTTGAGGAGGCGGCACACTACTACGAAAATTGGCAATATTAACCTCGGGCCAAGTTGGCCCGAGGCGTGGAGAAGAACGAAAGGACAGCACTCTTTGCCGGGTGCTGTCCTTTCGCTTTTCCCCACCGGGACAATGAGGGAAATGCTGGCAGTCAACCAACTACGCAAAGGAGGCTTCAATGGTACAATCCATTACTTATCAGAGTGAAACCAAAACCGTCCATTTTCAGGGGAAAAGCATAGTGCTGGAAAGTCTTACGCCGGTACTCTCTCCGAAGGAAAAGGAAAAGCGGAAAAAGGAGATTGAACGCTGTCTTTATGAGGTGTTCAGCAAGTACAGAAAGGCCAGCAATACCCCGGCCTGACCATCGACAACATTGTCCTTTGGGGCTATCAATGGTATAATATACTTGTAGGTTGGTAGCTCCATTCCACAGGAAAGGAGCCCAACATGGATATCAGAGAAGATGTAATTTATGCAAGACAATCCGTAGACCGCAAGGACAGTATCAGCATTGAGAGCCAGATTGATTTCTGCAAGTATGAGCTGAAAGGCGGCAGTTGCCGAGTTTTCAAGGACAAGGGTTATTCCGGCAAGAATACCGATAGGCCCGAGTTTCAAAAGCTCCTTGGCGAAATACGCAAAGGCAAGGTACGCCGGGTAGTCGTCTACAAGCTGGACAGAATAAGCCGCTCCATTTTGGACTTTGCGAATATGATGGAGCTGTTTCAGGAATACGATGTAGAGTTTGTTTCTTCCACAGAAAAGTTTGACACCTCGACCCCCATGGGCCGGGCCATGCTGAATATCTGTATCGTATTCGCCCAGCTTGAACGGGAGACAATTCAGAAGTGTGTCACAGACGCTTATTACTCCAGGTGCCTGAAAGGCTTTCACATGAGCGGTCAAGCTCCCTATGGCTTCGACTTGGAGCCAACGGTGGTTGAAAATATCCGCACAAAGATGATGGTAGCCGACCCCATAGCCGCAAGCCATGTACGCCTGATGTTTGAAATGTACGCCGAGCCCGAGACTTCCTTCGGAGATATTACCCGGTATTTTGAGGAACGGGTATCAAAGTATATGGGAAGTCATTGACCCGTTCCTACTTATCCCAGCTTTTACGCAACCCCGTCTATGCACAGGCTGACTTGGAAATGTACGAGTTTTTCAAAAGTCAGGGTACGGTGGTAGTCAATGACGCCGCCGACTTCGCCGGGACAAATGGCTGTTATCTCTATCAAGGCCGGGATGTGAAGGAGGACAAGGACAAGAGCCTGAAAGACCAGATCCTTGTGATTGCACCCCATGAAGGTTTTGTATCTGCTGATGTTTGGCTGAGGTGCCGCAAGAAGTTGATGACAAACACCACCTTCCAGAATGGCCGCAAGGCCCGTAATACTTGGCTGGCCGGGAAAATCAAGTGCGGGAAATGCGGGTACGCACTCAAAACGACCCACAATCCCTCTGGCTATGAATACCTCCGTTGTTCCAAGCGGGCCGACCACAAGGGCTGTCCGGGGTGCGGTACTCTCCGCAAGACGGAGTTTGAGCAGTTCATTTTTACCGCTATGGGAGAAAAGTTCCGGGAGTTCAAGCTACTGCGGGGCGGCGAGGAAAAGGCAAACCCGAAGATTACCGCCTATCAGGTGGAGCTTGCACAGGTAGAGGCCGAGATTGAAAAACTGCTTGATACGCTGACCGGGGCCAACGCCACCTTGCTGGCCTACGCCAACAAGAAAATCGAGGATTTGGACAACCGCCGCAAAACGCTGTCCAAGGCGATAGCCGACTTGTCCGTTGAAACGCTATCCTCCCAACAGATTGAATTGCTGTCCGGGTATCTGGACGATTGGGAGAATATCAGCTTTGAGGACAAACGAAAAGCCGCTGACGGCCTGATTTCTTCAATCAGCGCAACCAGCGACTATGTAAAGATAGAGTGGAAAATCTGACGCTTTTTCCACTCTATCAAACCACTTGTTTCTTTATACCGCTTGTAGCCCCTTGTACACCGTTGCTTCCATAGTTTGGATTCTCATGTATTCTGAAATACTCATTACTGCCTGTGTTGCTGCATTTTCTATGATGGAAAACTCTGTATCTGTCAGGCGGATGGTTATCCGGTGTTCTCGTTTCATGTCCGTTTCTTTTTGGGGTCGTGTCATTCAATGCTCCTTTCTGGCATCGTGAGGCAAAACAGAATGCCCAGGTGGAGGGGGCAGAGCGTGAAGGCATGAAACAGAGAATCAGTGAAATGCAGCAGTTCCTCGCAGAGCAGACACAGGACATCACTGAATACGATGAGCAGTTGGTTCGCAGGCTGATTGAGAAAATCACGGTCTATGATGAGAAAGTTACCGTGGAATTCAAATCCGGGACAAGCGTGGATATACACAGGTAAATACAGTTCAGATTATTGGCACCTCGCTTCGGCGGGGTGTTTTTTGTTACAAAAAATTCATTGTTGATTCATCTGCGAATATTGTAATTTGTTGGGTTCTATAGTATAATAAATTATCTGATTTGTGTTAGAACTAACAAGAGCTACAAGCAGGAGCGGAAAATATATGATTAAGAACAATATTGAAGTAGATGTAAAAGTCAAATGTATAGAGAATGGAACCACCCAGGCACAGCTTGCGGAAACCATCGGAACGACAGGTCAGTATGTCAACCGCATCATCAAAAAGCAGGATGGTGTTGTGAATAAGACCTTTGTGCAGATGCTTGAGGCTTTGGGATACGATATTGAACTGACATATGTGAAAAGGGGTGCGGAATAATGGCAAATGAATTACAACCGCTTTCTTTACTTTTTCAAAACAGACTTTTTAGAATTCCGGACTATCAGAGAGGCTATGCTTGGCAGCAGCCCCAACTTGCAGATTTTTGGGATGACCTGATTAACTTACAACAGGATAGATATCATTATACAGGACTTTTGTCTTTAAAATCACTTGGACGAAAAGAGACAAAGGATTGGGGTTCTGACCTCTGGATGGTAGATAAAGGATTTAAGGCTTGTCACATTGTAGATGGTCAGCAACGTTTGACTACTTTCGTGATTCTGCTGAATGAAATAATTTGTTTTGTGAGGGAACTGGATGAAAACAAAGGAAAGAAAGACGATGAAATCGTACTTGGATATGACACCCTGAAAGATGTAGTGGCTAAATATATCTATCAAAGCAGACCACCAATGAACCAGATTACAACATATTTGTTTGGTTATGAGGTGGACAATCCGAGTGCGGATTACTTAAGGTATAAGATTTTTGGTGAGCCGTATTCCGGTACGGTCAATGAAACCTACTACACAAAAAATCTCAAATTTGCAAAGAGTTTCTTTAGGGAGAACTTAACGGCTCTCTATGAAAACGAGGGGATTGAAGGAATCAATAATCTCTATGTGAAGCTCACATTGAAATTGATGTTCAATATACATGAGATAGACGATGATTATGATGTTTTTGTGGCTTTTGAAACCATGAATAATCGTGGCAAGAAACTGACGAATCTGGAGCTGCTGAAAAACAGGCTTATATATCTTACTACACTGTATTCAGACGAAAAATTCGATGAGATGGAGAAGTCTCACCTGAGAAAACAGATCAATGATGCGTGGAAGGAAGTATATTTTCAACTTGGCAGAAATGAAAATGTTCCTCTTTCTGATGACGATTTTTTAAGAGCACATTGGACAATATATTTTGCTTATTCCAGAAGGAAGGGAGATGACTATATTCGTTTCCTGCTAAAAACATATTTGAAAAGAAAACTGTTCTTATGAGTGAATTGCCAGATGGATATGTTATGGACACAGATTACGAAGAGGAAGATGATGTAGGTGATACAGAAACGGAAACCATAGAAGTTTCAAAATTAGCACCTACTGAAATCGCAGACTATGTAAATAGCCTTAAGAATATGGCTAAATACTGGTACGATACTTTCTTCCCTGCTCAGAGTGAAAATCTAACGAAAGAGGAGCAGATATGGGTAGATAAGTTGAATCGTATCGGTATTGGACATTTCCGGTCGTTAGTAACTGTAATCATCAGCAGACGTGATTTTAGTCCAGAAGAACGAATTGAGTCCTTTAAGGCAATCGAGCGTTTTATATTTATCTGTTTCAGGCTTGGAAATTTTAATGCTTCGTTCTGTAGCAGCGAATATTATCGTGCATCAAGAAGTTTGTACTTGAACGAAATGACACTGGAAGATCTGGTGGCAGATATTGTTGAAACCACAGATGCTAATATTGAATATGCAATTCCGAACTTTGTAACAAAAATTGAAAAGCATTTCTCCAATGGCGGAGGTTTTTATTATTGGAACTCTATTCGTTATTTCTTATATGAATATGAAACGAGTCTTGCACAGAAAAATAATATTGACCGTATAGGCAGTTGGGAAATGTTTACTAAAACAGAAAAGGATAAAGTTTCCATTGAACATATTCTTCCCCAGACTCCGTCAAAGTATTATTGGCAAAATCAGTATCGACAGTTTACTGATGAAGAGGTGGAGATGCTGGCGGGTGCTTTAGGTAACCTGATACCGCTGTCACAGAGTGTAAATTCCAGCTTGCAGAATGACAGTTTCTATGACAAAAAAACTACAAAAGCCGGAAGACGCGGGTATGAAAATGGCTGTCACTCTGAAATTGAAGTGGTAAAGTATAATGACTGGACTGCTGAAAACATTTATACACGTAGCAAGAAACTTCTTGAGTTTATGGAGAATCGTTGGGAGTTCAGTTTTAATAGTGAGCAATTGGACAAGCTGGTATATGTGAATTTTGCAGTTGATGGTAGAACTGTTCCAGAAGAATTACCAGTACCTGAAGAAAAGTCGATACAATCAAAAGAGGATACGGATACTCATGAGTATAGTAGTCTTGACGAGCAACAGAAAGCTTTCTGGGTTAATTTTGTAAAGCATTGCAATGACCGTGATAGAGAGGATATTGTAGGAAGAAAGCCACTTGTTCAGAATTGGTATGATATTCCTGTCGGTGCCAATGATTTCCTGCTACAGTTTACCATTACTCGCAGTAAATATGTCTCTCTTGTTATTTACGCTTTTGATGGCGAGACCTTTAAAAGATTGGAAAGCAAAAAGAGCGTGATTGAGAAAGTATTCGGTAATAAGTTTGATTGGTATTCCAGCCGAGAAAAAAGCACCGCAAAGCGTATTGTGTATAAGCATGAGGCCGATGTTTTCAATCCTGGAAAACAAGAAGAATTATTTAATTGGATGATAGAAAAATTTGATTCATTGGTAGACACACTTGTATCTGCTGATGAGTTAGATAATGAAGAACCATCCGGTGAGAAGTTTTCAGAAATAAAAAAGTATTTGGAGTCATGTGGTAAAAGCAAGATTTCCTTGACCTTTGCAGAAGTCGAAAATATTATCGGAACCGAACTGTGCAGATCAGCATATACTTACCCTGTTTACTGGAAACCATCGAAAACACATACTATGGCAAACACAATTGTTGCAGCGGGATATGAGGTTATCTCGGTAGACTTGGCATCAAAAAAGATTGACTTAGAAAAGAGAAATTGAATGATTGGAGGTGTACCACAGTGCCAGACATGAAACAGATACATGATTTTGCTGTCAAATGGTGCGATAAATTTCGTGATCAGAACATTAATTACATAGATTTGGTTGATCACTATATGGCTGATGATTGTGCTGCTCTTGGTTTTGAGATGGACTGTGGCCACGTTTTTTCTGAGAAATATGGACAGGCAGCAAACAACCATGAGGCTCTGAATAGAATCATTTATGATGTCACAGACATCCCCCTGCTTGGGTCTGCAATTTATTCTCAATGGAGATATTTCAACCATTGGGCATATGACGCAGCAGAAATATTGGAACCCCAAAACCGAGCGTGGTTTATTCTGGCATTAAGCCGATTGGCACTGCTTTCCGGGGAGAATCCATTTATTTTCCAAGGTACACTTAAAAAGATTCGTATTGTATCAAATAATATCTGTTATGGTCCCATGCCGGATCCTGATGACGAAGTGGAACAACACCTTACCATCAATGATGAAGGTCGCGTTTGGTTTTCTGGATATAACTTTGGTCACAGTGGAGAAAGATACGAAAAAGCACGAAGTAAGATTTTTAAAATTGAAAAAGCTGCTACTGACAGATTACTCTGTGCAATTGCAGCTTATTTTGGCAACGAATACGATGAAATTTTTGCTACAGATATTGGCAATTGGGAGATGGAACTAACAAATACCGAGGGCACAGTGTATAAATTCCGTGGTTCGCTTTGTGCTGATTTTGACTATGAGGGCATCGACTTATCTGACCTTGTACGTGATACTGTTGGTATGGATGATTTGTATGTCTTTGATGGAAATTGCAAACCAGATGTGATAAACAGAATCGCATTGGACTATCACAGAGTCACAAAAATAAAACCGAAGGAAGTGCCGGAAGGTGCAACCTGGGACTTTGTTACATGGGATTACACAGAGCATCTAATCATTGACAGAGAAACAGAAATCCTTGAACACATCCAAAATATAGGGCCTGGCTGTAAGGTTTCCCGTAAGTATGAAATTGAAGGAGGAATTGAAAGTCTGCTTGAAAATTTCGATGCAGAGGATTTGTTTTCACACACTGAAGGGAATCCCGACGATGTGATAGATACTCCAAACGAAACCAAGGATTATAAAATTACCATCGATTACAAAAAGAGTCCACAGCGTGTTATCGAAGGCAACTATGATAAAAATGGTCTGCCGGAGGATTTTGCGGATTTTGCAGAGACGGTATTTGAGTTTATAAGATTTTATGGATTGGGGGAGGTTCTCGATCCATCGGTTTACGGCAAGGCAAAACGCCGCAAATCGGAATACATTTTCTGCAGCGTTACCTTTGATGAGGGATACAAGAGTTATTATTATCTGACGGACGATGACAGCATCGAAGTCGGTGATTTTGTGCTTGTTCCGGCTGGAAAGGATAATCATGAGGCTGTTGTAGAGGTAGTGAACATCGAATACTTCAGTGAAGAAAATGTGCCACTGCCTATCGAGAAAACAAAGAGAATCATCCGTAAGTGTACGGACGAGGATTTTGAGTTACCAGACTAATGGATGGTTTGAAATCTATAGGAATTGATTTACAACGGAGGTTGGATAATGGAAGAAACGCAAGCAAAGTATCATCATTTAATACCACAAACATATATGTCTGCTTGGGCAAATGAGGCGGGGACATTACAAATTGAATTTCTGAATAATCCAGGAGTTCTCAAACAAAGAAATAAAGAAAATATCGCAGGTATAACAGACTACCATTCAATAAAAGCTGGTATGGTAATCTGTACAAAAGATGATGCTGATAAAATATTTGCTCCATTGGCGGATTATACTGTAGAGATAGAAGGACATATTGTTACAGACACATTGGAAATGAATCAAAAATATTATGATTTTGACACCTGGATAATTAAGCGAAAAGATGGTTCACTTGTAAGTAAAAAAGCACTCAAAAGTGAAATTGAGAAAATAAAGGTTAAAGATATCGAATCAAATTGGTCTGCCAAATATGAGAATAAATGGGGCCTAGTTGTAACTGATCTGGAGTCGATAATACTAACTTCGAAGTCAGAAAGTATGACAGCTATTCATAGGGAATATTTGATGAAATTCTTTATAGCACTGGATTGGAGAAGTATTCAGTCTAATGATGAGTTTCAAAAAGCTTTTCGTCCTTTTGCAGATGCATTGCTTGATGAGATAGAGATACCAGAAGAAGAACGGTTTTTACCTTGTTTAAAAACTGCATCGGATGAAATGAAACACAATTTGCTTTTAAAGTACTATAGAAAGTATCTCAACGACGATGGTGTAATTTATACACATTCGATAGCAAGTTTGAAACATACGAATTTTCATTTTTTGGTTGCAGATGGACCAACATATTTCGACACATCCAACAATCCGTCTTTTACCTTTATTAGGGATGACGGATTGAAAGAGGGGTTAATGCCTATCACACCACGCATACTTATGGCACAGGGAAAGTGTACTGAAGATGCCGATAAATACTTTATTACACATATTACGGATGCTGCGGTAAAGAAGTATAATGAAATAATTAGAGCCAATGCCAATGAGTTTGTAATTCATCCTGACATGGTTCTTGTAAGTGAAAGTAAGTAGACATATTCCCGCAAAAGGCTCAAACAAGGAAACGGCTGTGGATTTGTTTCCGTAAACAAGAAAATGGCAAAGACATTCTGCATATCCAGACGAGCCACGTAGAAAGTGCAGTAAAACTTGTGAGGGAAAACCAATGAATAGAAACAAGGGTGAAATAACAATCCGGAATTTCCGGATTGTTCAAACCGAAGGTTCTCGTCAGGTCACACGCGATACCAAGGACTACACCATCAAAGGCTGGGTGATGGATGATGAACGACTGAAACGAGGAACGTATCTGACAGAGAAGTATTTTGATGAGCAGTTGGAGCGCATCCGTGAAATCCGTGCCAGCGAAAGAAAGTTTTATCAGAAGATCACCGACCTGTATGCTACAGCCATTGACTATGACAAAAATTCTGCAACGACGAGAAAATTCTACACTTGTTCCCATAGACTGGGGTGGTTAAGACCGTGATATGAATGTTAATTTTGCCACAGATTGCATATGTTTATAGCTGTGAATGTCCGCTTTACTTATTAATAGTACATGAGAAAACAGGAGGAAGCAAAATGGAAATTGCGGAAATGTTGGATGAACTGAAACAGAAAGCTTTACATGATCCGAAGCTGAGAGCAGAGCTTCTGGCAACGAAGAAAGCATCACAGCCATTTGCGGCATTTTGCAGCAAATGCAGGGAACTTGGATATGAGATTTATGATATGGATCTGATCACGGCAGGGGAAGAGGCTTATGCAGCCATGCGGCGAAGCACAAACGGGGGCGGCGAAAATTCTCCGATGCTGGAAGGGGAAGATGACCTTTACGAGCTGTTTTTTGCAGGATTGTAGGCGACTGTAAGAAGAACCATATAAAAAAGACCTCATACAATTCTTTTGAATAAGGATTGCATGAGATCTTTTTTTATGAAATTATTTTTTCGCAAAATATTCTTTTGTCAGAGCGATGGCAGTTCCGGAAAGAAGGAAGATACCGATCAGGTTCGGGATTGCCATAAGTCCGTTGAAGGTCTCGGCGATGCTCCAGAGAAGTCCGAGATCGATCGTTGCTCCGATGATAGCTACCAGTGAATAGGCGATCATAAACGGTTTTACTACTTTCTCGGAAAACAGGAACTCAATACAGCGTGCACCGTAAAGTCCCCAGCCGATGATCGTGGAGAAAGCAAAACAGCACATGGCAACTGCGGTAAAAACAGATATCCAGTTTCCGTAGGTAGAAGTGAATCCAGAGATTGTCAGCTCGGCACCTGCGGCAGCTCCGTAGTTGACCGGAACACCGCTTACCAGAATGACAAGGGCAGTCAGAGTACAGATAACGATCGTGTCGGCAAATACTTCGAAAATACCGAACATACCCTGTTTTACCGGTTTGCTGGTATCAGCACAGGCATGGGCGATAGAACCGGTACCAAGACCTGCTTCATTGGAAAAGATACCGCGGGATACACCTTTTTTCAGGCTGAGGAAGAAACTTCCGATCACACCGCCGGTGACGGCAGCCGGGTTAAAAGCTCCGTAAACGATATCATGGAATACAGCAGGAACTCTCTCAAAATTCAGTACAACCACACCGATCGCAAGAACGATGTACAACAGTGCCATGAACGGAACCAGTTTTTCGGAGACACTTCCGATTCGTTTGATACCGCCAAGCAGAACCATACCGACAAGAAGCATGATCACAATACCAAGAACCAGATTCAGCGTTTTGGATGCAGATTCCGGAATGATGTTGAAATTGATCAGAGCAGTGTCGATCGCAGTAGTGATTGTATTTACCTGTGTGGCATTTCCGGTACCGAAAACGGTCAGTACACCGAAGGCGGAATAAAGAATTGCAAGGATCTGCCATTTCTTGCTCAGTCCGTTTTTGATGTAGTACATCGGACCGCCGACATAATCACCCTTTTTATTTCGTTCGCGGAAATGAACGGCAAGTGTGACCTCAGTGAATTTCGTACACATTCCAAGGATTGCGGAGATCCACATCCAGAACACGGCACCCGGACCGCCGATCGCGATCGCACCGGCGACACCGGCGATATTTCCGGTACCGACCGTTCCGGCGAGGGCCGTACAGACAGCCTGGAAAGGAGTCATGGAGCCGTCAGAAGCTTCCTTCTTTTTGAAAATTCTTCCGAGCGTGGTTTTCAGTGCATAAGGGAATTTGCGAATCTGGATAAATCCGGTCCGCAGGCTTAGATAAAGCCCGACACCGATAATGCAGATCATCGCCGGGACACCCCAGATGAAGTTATTAACGGCATTGTTGATGGATTCGATTGTCTGAAGCATGATAGTAATCCTTTCTTAGATAATGTATAATTATAAATCTAACACTTTTACGAATATATGTACAGAAAAAAATTCGTATACCAGCCTTAAAAGCAAGAATTCCAAAATATTTTTCTGTTTTTTTGAAAAAAAGCATAAAAATTCAGCAGATATATTGACGGCAATCTGGCAGATGCGTTCAAGTAAGTTTGGGCTTGAAAATGTACAATGCAATTATTATAATAGAGACAGATTCCATTACAAAAGAATCCAAACGCAAAAGCCAGATGCGGATAACGACTTTTGAGGACAAAAAGAAAAGGAGTGTTAAAAATGGCAAAAATTTTAATCAGCCCGTCTAAATATTTACAGGGTGCAGGGGAAATGAAAAAAATCGGAACTTATGCGTCAAACTGCGGAAAAAAAGCACTGGTTCTGATCAGCAAAGGCGGTTATAAGAGAATCGGAAAAATGATCGAAGACAGCTTTGCAGAAAGTACATGTGAAGTGGTTTTTGATTATTTTAACGGAGAATGTTGCAACAGTGAAATCGACCGTCTGGTAAATATTGTAAAAGAAAATCAGTGTGATCTTGTGATCGGTATCGGCGGAGGCAAGATCTTTGATACAGCGAAAGCAGTTGCATATTATGCAGGCACACCGGTATTTATCTGCCCGACGATCGCATCAACTGATGCACCGTGCAGTGCACTGTCCGTTGTTTATACAGAAGAAGGTATCTTTGAAAAATATCTGTTCCTTCCGGCCAATCCGAATCTGGTTCTGATGGACACCGATATTATCACAAAATCACCGGTACGCCTTACAGTAGCCGGTATGGGAGATGCACTTGCAACTTACTTCGAGGCGAGAGCATGCAAACGCAGCGGTGCAACTTCCTGTGCAGGCGGAAAGACAACGGAAGCAGCGATGGCACTTGCAAAACTTTGCTTTGATACGCTGATGGAAGAAGGCGTAAAAGCCAAAATTGCACTGGAAGCAGGTGTATGCACACCGGCAGTCGAAAAAGTGATCGAAGCGAACACGCTCCTTTCCGGTATCGGATTTGAAAGTGCCGGACTTGCGGGAGCACATGCGATCCACAATGGATTTACAGTACTGGAAGAATGCCACCATATGTATCATGGAGAAAAAGTTGCATTTGGAACACTTACTCAGCTGGTACTGGAAAACGTTCCGGAAGAAGAACTGGAAGATATCATTTTGTGGTGCATCGAAGTCGGACTGCCTGTTACCCTGGCAGAACTTGGTGCCGGCAATGTGACAGATGAGCAGCTGATGGAAGTTGCAAAGACCGCCTGTGCGGAAAATGATACACTTCACAATATGCCTTTTGAAGTGACACCGGAAACTGTATTTGCAGCAATTAAAGCAGCAGATGCTTATGGAAAATATTATCTGGGTGAAGAATAAGATATAAGATCATCACATAGTTGAATGTGATATTATAAGAAGACCGGCAGGATATGAAAAGTGTTCCTACCGGTCTTCTTACAAAATTTTCTGTTTTCTGTGGAACGAATAAAGATATCAGGTATTGCAAAAAGAACAAATGTTTTCAGTACACTGTTTCACAAAGATATTGAACAAAAAAGCTCAAGGAGGTACGAAAGAGATGAAAAGGAAATGGATCGCATTAGTACTCAGTGTGTCGGTACTGGCAGGAACGGAAGCTGTTCCTGCATTTGCTTCGGAGATGCAGCAGGAGATCTCGGAGATGCCGGCAGTGGAAACACTTCAGGATCATACGCTTGCAGAGACGGATTCCGTGGAGGAGAACTGTGTTCTGGTTGGATTGAAAGGCAGCTATCTGGCAAGTGCAGATGCGGCATTGAAACGGATTAATGAGATCCGAAAAGAGGCGTGTAAACAGGGCGTTCAAGATCCGCGTGATCCCAACCGAAAGCTTACGATGTCAGATTATGTACCGGTCAAATGGTCTTCTGATCTGGAATATATCGCAAGAGTCCGGGCAGCAGAAGCATCTGTGTATATGGATCATCAAAGACCAAATGGAACGATGTGTTTTTCACAGGCATCACCAAATGGGGTGAAGAGCTGGGGAGAAGTTCTGGCATGGAATAACAGCAATGATATGATCACCGGAATCGATCAGTGGTACGGTGAAAAGCAGGACTGGGTAAAACAGACCGGTGGAGTGACAGGCCATTATACATCGATGATCAATCCGAACAATCTTTATGTTGGACTTGCAACCTTCATTTGCCCGGATGCAGATTTCAAAAATACGACATCCGGGGAGTTCAGTTTTGAAACAGGACTGGATGAAGGACAGGCAAAAGCAGTAAAGAATAAAGTGCAGAAAATCCAGGTTCAGAACCAGGATGTAAAGGCATACATGGAGCCTTTTAAAGAGAAACTGGCCTCTTCCAAAACGGTGCAGGCGAAATTTTATGCAAATTACAGAGGCTCGGGGTTCTATCAGTCACGCACACACAAACTCTCTTTTGAGGACACAGTAGAGTGGAGTTCTTCCAATCCGAAAGTGGCAGCTGTAGATGAAAAAGGTGTAGTTACCGGTGTGAGTGCAGGAACAGCCAAAATTACAGCAAAATGCGGTGTTTTCGAAGAGTCCAGAACAATCCAGGTGACCGGGGATGCCAAAGTCCGGGTAAAAAAAATTACGGGTGTACCGAAAAAGAAAACCCTGAAAAAAGGCAAAAAATGGAGCATCAAAGCAAAGGCAACGCCAAAGAATGTGGCAAAACTTACATATAAATCTTCTGATAAAAAGGTTGCATCCGTAAATGGAAAAGGTGTTGTAAAAGCAAAGAAAAAGGGAAAAGCGACGATTACGATAAAAGCCGGCAGCCTGAAAAAAACGTGTAAAATTACCGTAAAGTAACATTCTTAAAAAATGCCCGCTTTTGCGGGCAAAAAATAATCAGAGCTTATACGCCGATAAATGCTCTCAGTTTTTCTATATCATTTGTTAAGATCAAAGACTCATCAAACTGCAGTTCTTCCAGAAGTTTGACGGCGAGATCAAAACGTCCTACCCAGCTCGGATCATGGGCATCGGAGCTTATAATAATCGGAACTTGCTGCTGCTCACAGAGTTTCAGCATCTTCCGATAATTTTCATAGCAATTCAGACGGCGGTCTTTTTTGACCAGCGAACTGTTGTTGACTTCCAGAGCGACCCGGTACTGTTTGGCAGCTGAAACGAGACGTTCATAGTCAAGTGGTGTATGAGCATCATCCGGGTGAGAGACAAAATGTACTTTCTCATTTTTCATACATGCGATCAAGTTGTCGGTGTTCTTTTCTTTTCCTTCATCAGTATAACACTCTTTGTGGATTCCGACGATTGCATAATCCAGAAAATCAATATATTTCTGTTCCAGAGACAGTTTTCCGCCATTTAAAACATTGATCTCACATCCGTGCAGGATCTGTACATTCGAAAGCACGCAAGGGATGACTGTGAGATTCAGATAATAAAAAGGATCGACCGTTCCCGGAATGCCGGGTGCGTGTTCTGTGATCCCGATCAGTTTCAGATTTTTTTCACCTGCAGTGGCAGCCATTTCGCGTATCGTTCCGTATGCATGTCCGCTGACAAGGGTGTGCATGTGCATATCTGCAATTAGTTTTTTCATAAAGAAAGACTCCCTTCTGTACAGAGATTGTTTCAGATTTTTGATTTCAGAATTTTGCTTCCTGAAAAGGATGCCTGCGAAGTACTTTGCACAATTCCGACATCTGATATTATAACGCTTACCATGTGAAAATCAAGAATAACGCAGTTTCCGGTTGAAAGAAAACGATTTATAAGATAGAATGTAACTATTCGTCTTATCATAACACTTCCCCAAAGGAGGAGCAAAATTGGCAAACACAGAAAATTATCTGGAATGTGAAAGAAACCGAGTGTATTATACCCTGATTGCGATCGCAGGATTTTTTGGTGCGTATACCTTTTTGTTACGCGGGAAAGTATTCTGCAATGCTCAGACAGGGAATCTGGTGCTGCTTGGACTGGCGATCGGTCAGGCAGAATGGGAAACGGCAGCCTACTACCTGTTCCCGATTTCCGCGTATATGGCAGGTGCATTTATCTCAGAACTGCTGCCGAACCCAGTCAAGTATCATCTGAAAATCCGCTGGGACACCCTTCTGATTGCAGTTGAAATGGCAACCGTTCTGGTGCTTGGACTTGTACCGGAATCCGCACCGGTGCAGATCTCACAGGTTGCGGTCAACTTTATTGCTTCCATGCAGTACAATACGTTTCGTCAGGCAGAGGGAACGCCGATGGCGACAACTTTTGCGACAAACCATATCCGCCAGGTCGGTGTGGGACTGGCAAAAGAAATCCAGCATTTTCGGAAAAAAGATAAAAAACATCGAGAAAAATGGGGCAAACATTGCATGATGGTGGTATATTTCTTATTAGGTGTGGTGTTTGGAACGGTTGCCTGCAATATTTATTCCGGGAAGGCAATCTGGATCACTCTGCTGCCGTTTCTGATCGTTCTGATTGATTTCCTGAATGAGGATCTGCATGCAGAAGAAGAGAAAATGAGACAGAAACCACATGGACATTAAGAAAAAGGCGTAAGACAGGTTCAGGTTGAACGCACGTGAGGCAGAGGCATTATGAATATCAATGAAATTGCAGAACTGGCCGGTGTTTCTAGGGCGACGGTATCCCGCTATCTGAATGATGGATATGTAAGCGAAGAAAAAAGGGCAGCAATCCGGAAAGTGATAGAAGAGACCGGCTATCGCCCGTCACAGCAGGCGAGAAATTTAAGAAGCAAAGTGACAAAGCTGGTCGGTGTGATCATTCCGGAGATTGAGTCCGGGTCGGTGAGCCAGATGGTGTCAGGGATCAGTGAGGTTCTTTCGGTAAAAGGTTATCAGCTTTTGCTGGCAGATACGCGGAATAACACCAGGGCGGAGCTGAAATACCTCCGTATTTTCGAAAAAAATCAGGTTGACGGCATCATTTTCATGGGAACGATGCTTTCCAGAGAACATCTGTACCTGATGGAAGAAGTCGAAGTGCCGATCGTGGTGACGGCACAGGAGATCCGGCAATATTCCTGCGTTTTTCAGGATGATTATCATGCGGCATATGATGCTGCAAAAATGCTGACGAAAAAGGGCAGACACATCGCCTATATCGGAGAGCCGGCAAAAGACAAAGCGGCAGGAAAAGCACGAAAGAGCGGATTTCTGGATGCAATGGCAGATGCCGGCATCAGGATGGACAGATCCTGCATGTATGAAACGGAATTGTGCATGCAGGGCGGTTACGAGAAAGCTGCAAAAATATGGAAAACACATCCGGAAGTGGACTCTCTGTTCTGTGCAACGGACAGCCTCGCCGTCGGAGCACTGAGGTATTTTCATGAGCATGATATCCAGGTTCCGCAGCAGGTTCAGATCGTGGCGTTTGGAGACACCGAGATAGGAAGTGCGGTGTCACCGGCGATCAGCAGTGTGCATTTCTACCACAAAACGATGGGGCAGGAAGCAGCCAAGATGCTGGTTGAAATTTTAGAATCCGGCGATGATCTCAAAAAACATCTGAAAATGGGTTATCAGATTGTGAAAAAAGAATCGCTTCGGTAAAAAAAGAACGCAGCAGACAAAAACAGTCGCAGCGTTCTTTTTTGATTGCAGAAGGCAAAACTTTGTCGAATCAGGTAGAATAATAAAAAATGGTATGATATACTGAATGTCGTAATGTAAAAATAAAGCGGCAGGAATGGAGAAAAGATGAAGAAAATACGAAAGATCAGTGTGATTGTTATTGTACTTGCAATAATAGCAGTCATTGCGGGAAAAAGTTTTGTGATTCCTTTTTTAAAGGGAGATTATAAAAACAAGACAACAGTGGTGAGCAAATCGAATCTTGAAAAGGTATTGCAGATTAATGAATTATCAACAAGTACAGCAGTGTATAATGGAGTTTCAAGTGTGACAGATCCGGAGGATTCGGATAAAGTGCTATATTATGTCTCATATGATGCAACAGTCAAAGCTGGGATCAACACAGAAGATATCCAAATTGAAGTGAGAGATAGTGAGGAAGAAAAGAAAGTGATTGTTACGCTTCCAAAAGTAACGATCAGTGATATAGAAGTGAATATGGGCAGTCTTGAATACATATTTAAGGATAAAAACAGTAATACAGAAAGTATTTCAAAAGATGCTTATCAAAGTGCTGTTGCAGATGTAAAAGAAGAATGTGAAAAAAATGAGCAATTAAAAGAACTTGCAAAAGAAAATGCAAAGAATGTGATTCAAGGCCTGATCAGTCCTATTTTAGAACAGGAAGAGTATCAGTTGGAGATCAGATCGGAGGGAGACAAATGAAAAAAAAGATCATAAGTATTCTCTGCGTGGGGATGTTGCTGCTTTCATTGAATGGATGTAAGTCAATGGAAAAAGAAGAAAAAAGTGCACAGATCAATCTTCAGCAGATGCAGGAAATATGCCAGCTGGCGACATTGGAATGTTATTATCACAACGTAGCAAAGTCAGATACCAGCAAAAGAGTGTTGTGGTGGAATACAAATAAAAAACTTTGGATAGAGTATACAGGCATTGTAAAGATGGGAATTGATGTCTCAAAAGTCAGTATGGAAGTAGAAGATGATGATACAGTTGTGATTACGCTTCCAAATGCACAGATTTTAGGCTGTAAAGTGGATGAAGATTCCCTGACAGAAGATTCTTATTATATTGAAAAACAAGGTCTAGGAGCAGGAGATATTACGGCAGATATTCAGACAAATGCGTTTCAGGAAGCACAGAAAAATATGAGAGAAGTAGCAGAGAATGATACGACGCAGCTGTTTCATGCAAGGCAAAGAGCTAAGAGTCTTCTGGAAAGTTATGTAAAGAATATTGGAAATGTGATCGGAAAAGATTATAAAATTGAATGGAGAGATTATCAGGAAACAATAACGGAAAAAGCAGTGGATACAAAAGCATCACAGGAAGAAAAATAATTCTGGTAATTCAGCTGATGACTTGCTACAATAAAGAACGGGATAAAAATGAATAAGGAGACGTCATGAAAAAACAAAAGAATTCAAAACACAGCAATGCGTCTGTTGCCAACATTTACAAGCTGGACGGTATGGTGGCTGTTCAGAATGCGATTTTTGGACTGCAGATGATCAGCAAATGTGGATTCTCACAGAGAAACATTGTCATTGTGGCTCTGTCATTGGGCGTCGGACTTGGATTTACCCAGTGTGAAAATCTGTTTGCAATCTTCCCACAGATCATCCAGACCGTATTTGCACAGAAGTGTGTAGCAGTAGTATTTATTGTGGCGATTGTATTAAACCTGATTCTTCCAAAGAATATGGAAGCCTAAGAGAAAAAGTTCAAAAAAATAAGGTTCGCATTTGCGAACCTTATTTTTATATTGGAAGCAGAAGGCAAAATACAGTATAATAAACGAAAAAGGAAAGCGAGGAATCTCATGCAGGAACGATATATTTCATCAGGCAGCAGCAGACTGCACATTGCAGTCTGGGAACCATCAGGAGAGAGAAAAGCGATCATGCAAATTTCGCATGGCATGATCGAATACATCAAAAGGTACAGTCATTTTGCGAATTACCTCAATCAGGCAGGAATCCTGGTGATCGGGAATGACCACAAGGGACACGGGCTGACAGCAGAAAAGGATGAGGATCTTGGATATTTCGGTGAAGAAAAAAGTGCGGCGGTGATCGAAGATCTTCACGAAGTCACACGTTATGCGAAGGAACAGTATGGAGCGGATGTGCCGTATTTTCTGTTTGGGCACAGCATGGGATCGTTTATGGCGAGACGCTATCTGATGACCTATGGCGAGGAACTGACCGGGGCAATTATCTGCGGGACCGGTTACACGCCGGGGGCAGTTTTGACGGCCGGAAAACTCTGTGCGGGTGTGATCAGTAAAGTAAAAGGAGAACGTCACCGCTCGAAGTTTTTGCAGAAGCTGGCCTTTGGCAGTTACAACAAACGCATCGCAGATAAGCGGACAGCAAACGACTGGCTGACAAAAAATACGGAAATGGTGGATGCCTATAACCGGGATAAATACTGCACATTTCTGTTTACGGTCAATGGCTATCAGACGCTGTTTGATGTCCTTGGATTTATCCAGAAGAAGGAAAATATCGAGAAAATACCGAAAAATCTGCCAGTCTATATGATCGCCGGCGAGGAAGATCCGGTGGGCAATTACGGAAAAGGTGTGGAAAAAGTATTTGAAGAATACCGAAAATGTGGAATCCGTGATCTGGAACTGAAGTTATATGAGGATGACCGGCACGAGATCCTCAATGAACTGGACAGAGAGAATGTTTACCTGGATGTAAAAAACTGGATTTTGAAACATATTTAAATATCAGATGTGAGATAACGCCTGCTTTTGCAGGCGGCGAGCAACAAGCTTGTATCAGTGGCGGATTCAATCGCCAAGTGGAATAATAGAAAGCGAGAAATGATGGAACGCATAAAACCGAATTATTATGATAGATTCACCTGCATTGCAGACAAGTGTACTTTCACCTGCTGTCAGGAGTGGAAGATCGCAGTGGACAACGAGACCAACCGAAAATGGAAAAAGAAATATCCGCCGCAGGAAGTGAAGGTGCAGCGGAAAAATCTCAGTGCCTATACAACCAAAAAGAACGGAGGCAGAGTGATCCGACTGGATGAAGAGCATAAATGTCCGTTTCTTTCTGAAAACCGACTCTGCAGACTGGTATCGGCTTATGGGGATTCGGTTCTGTCGGAAACCTGTACCGTTTTCCCAAGAGAAGTGCACAGATTTGAAACGTATGAAGAAGAAGTTCTGATGCCATGCTGCCCGGCGGTAATCAATCTCTGGGCAGAGGAAGAGAACGTGGTTTTTCCGGAGGTGCCGGAAAACGGCAGAAATCTGCGGACGATGATCCGTGAAAAGATGATGGAAATGTTCCGAAACAAAGAACAGAGCATCGAAGAAACGCTGCTGGAGAGTTTTTATATTCTGCTGGAATTATATCAGGCAGAGCAGGAAGATACGCTGTCAGAAGAAAGAATCGAGAACTATTTCTCCAGAGAAGCTGTGAAAGAACTGAAAACGGCGATTCTTGCGATTAATCTGCCGTTTCTGGATACCATGGATGAATGCAATGAGCTTTTGCAGGATCTGGCTGTCAATTATCAGAAAGAAGGTCTGTATCAGGATTATCTGACGAAGATCCTGCCTCTGGCAGAGCAGCTTTCCGAAACGTATGATGCCGATGAAATGGAGCAGAAAGGACAGGACTTTGCAAAGCAATGGGAAAAATACCGAAAACTCCTGGCTGTTTTTATGGAAAATGAACTGTTTTCGGATCTTCTGATGCCGGACGGTGATTTGGAGAGCATGGTCATTCAGATGCAGTGGATCGCAATGGAATATACTATGATCCGGCACAGTCTCTTCCTGAAATGGATGCAGGACGGATGCCGGGATCTTGCATACGAAACACTGCGGGATTATCTGGTGCTGATCACACGGATGACAGGATACGAAGAAGACGATATTTATGAATATCTGGAAAACAGTTTTGATGAACTGGTATGGGAGTGGGGATATTTATCGTTAATTGTCGGCAAATAAGGTTGATTTCTTTATCAGGAAGATTTATAATTTAAAACACATAAAAAGTACAGAAATATCGATGAATTTTTGTGCAAAAATACAAAGCAACAGAGGAGGAAACAAAAAATGAAATCACGTAACTTAAAAGCAATGCTTCTGGGAGTTGCATTTGCAGCGTCACTTACTTTTGCAGGAACACAGCCACAGATGCCGTTCGCTCCGCTTCTGGAAGTTCATGCTGCAGCGTATCAGGATGTGGAACTGGACAGCAAATATGATTTTGAAAAAGCATTCCAGAAGGCACTGGATGTAGCACGTGACAGCAAAGATAAAAATACAATCTACCGTATCAAAATCCCGGCAGGTACTTACAAAGCCGGCAGCTGCTTTAATGTATACAGCAACACCTATATTGATATGGAAGGCGTAACCCTGATCCGTACATCCGGTTCATCCATGTTCCGTTTTGGACGCAGCGAAGATGTAAAGAAAATTTCGGGTTACACCGGTTTTAAAAATATTACGTTCCATGGCGGTACCATTGACGGCCAGGGTGCACAGCATGGTTATAAATCAACGCTTCTGCGATTTGCACATGCAAGCGATGTAACGATCGAAGATATGACACTGACAAACACCAGCAATTCTCATAATATTGAATTTGCAGCATGTCAGAATGTAACGATCAACAACTGCGTATTTTCAGATTATCATGGAAAAGCAGACAGCAACAACGAAGCGATTCAGATCGAGACACTGCAAAAATCCCATTTTGGTTCTTATGGTCGGTATGATGAGACACCGAACCGCAATATTGCGATCACAAACTGTACATTTAAAAATGTACAGCGTGGCGTCGGAACCCATGCGGCGATCGTAGGATGTTATCACAGCAACATCAGGATCGAAAACAATAAATTTATCAACATTCCGGGTTATGCGATCATTGCGACAAACTATATCAACAGCAGCATCAAAAATAACGAAATCACAGACTGTGCTTCCGGTATTATTTTCCGTGACATGGCGATCACACTGTATCCGTCAGAAAAAGGAAACAAGAGTAAGACACCGAAGATTTCCAGCAAATCCGTGATTGCAAACAACAAGATCGAGATCACAGACAAGAAATATAAAAACGTAAACTACGGCATCCAGCTTCTTGGTGAGTATCGTTCAAAGAAAAAAGGCAACATTCCGAAAGGTGATTACCGTGTATACGGTGTGCAGGTTTATGGTAATGAGATCACCCTGAAGAATGCTTCCTACGGCATCTGGTTAAATGGAACCGGAAAAATCCGCGTAAACAATAACGTGATCAATATGCAGGTGCCGAAAAAAGCAAGCGGTAAATCAGGCGGAACAGTAGTCCGCGTTATTTCCAGCAAGGGTAGCAGGATCAATGGAAATACGATCATCAACACTTCCAAAAACAAGAATAAGAAACTGTATCGTGGAATCGAACTGATCGGAAAGAAAGCAGGAAGTGCATCCGGAAATAAATTTAAAGGATTTGCCAAGAAACAGCAGACAATCAAGAGAAAATCCTGAGAAAGCGAATAAGGTTTTTGGCAGGCATACAGAAAGAAAATGACAGCACTTTTCTAAAGTGCTGAAAGAAGAAAGACAGAGCATGTGACGTTATCATTGTCACGGCGGCTCTGTCTTTTTATCTTAGTCGGAGAAGACTTCCACTTCTATAAGTGGCGAGCAACAAATTTGTCTTAGTGGGAGTGCAATCTCCGACTAAGATAAACGCTCCGCGAGAATG
>ENA-USUG01002125-USUG01002125.1-human-gut-metagenome-genome-assembly--contig:-NODE-2125-length-30838-cov-8.035272_pt1 | contig 30838 bp, 20 predicted proteins | sample MGYA00250059_ERZ773394 | MGnify/ENA primary metagenome ERZ773394 (study PRJEB29103, sample SAMN06111957) | human gut metagenome | biome: human gut; feature: ankylosing spondylitis patient; material... | reverse complement strand
CTAAGTCTGGATCGGATAAGTGCTGAAAGCATCTAAGTACGAAGCCGGCCACAAGATTAGATTTCTCAGGGTCGTTGAAGACGACAACGTTGATAGGATGCAGGTGTAAAGATGGTAACATCATAGCCGAGCATTACTAATTGCCCGTCGACTTTCTTTCAGATGCGGATGGTTTTTATATACGTTTAGTATCTTACTGATAGAATTTATTTTGTACATTATGTCTGCCTTATTCTAGGTGGCTATAGCACCGGGGTTCCACCTCTTCCCATTCCGAACAGAGAAGTTAAGCCCGGTCACGCCGATGGTACTGCGTAACAGTGGGAGAGTAGGTAGCTGCCGTTTTATTAGAGAGTCCTTTTCGAGTGATCGGAAGGGACTCTTTTTTTTGTTATGTACCGTTCCCTCACCCTTCCTCCTTCGCCCTTCCCCCCGTGTTCCCTTCACTATGATAATAGATATACCGGCTATGCTGATTATACCGGAAATAGATGTTTACCGTGGAGTTTACTGTTTCGGGGTGTACCGCTACTTCCTGTATTGCTTGTTCTCTTCCATCGTGTTGTCCCGGAATGATTGTGCTGTATTGTTTCCTGCCGGAAATAGCCTTCGGACTTCTCCTTTCTTTCGGAAAAAATATCATTTGCTTATATATTAGGTATATACTCTTGTTTATCCTTTTCTGCCGAATTATTCCTTCTTCCCTTGTTACTGTTATCTTGGTTTCCTTTTATTCTTCCAAGATCGCTTTTTTTGTTTTGACTCCTTATCCAGTTCTGTTGTTCAACATACGGTCGATTGTTTGTAAACTCCTATCGTTTGCAGACAATCGACCGTATGTTTGTCTGCAAATGTCTTTATGTCTTTTTCAAACAACCTGATGATACGGAAGTGGACAAGCTGAAGGATGAAACTTATAGGTAATCTATGCTTACCCCCCAACGATTATCGGATGAGTCAAATCATTCAAAAAAGATGTCATTTGCTTATATATATAGGTATATACAGTCAAAATGATAAGAAAGTGTCTCTTATCTGATAGTCCTACATCCATTTTGCTACTAAGTTGATATATTTTTTCTTTTTTATTCTATTTTATTAAATTGATTTTTGTACATTTGGGCGAATTAACGGGAGGTTGTGAACAACGCTGTTTTGCCCGTTATTCTGATCTTTGCATCCAGAACAAATAAATATAAACCTTTTAAAATATCCGTGGATATGGAAAACAAAATTCAAGAGCTGACTGATAAGATTTATCATGAAGGTGTGGAAAAAGGAAACGAAGAAGCACAGAAGCTTATTCAAAAGGCTCAAGAAGACGCTAAACAAATCGTTGAAAATGCTAAGAAAGAAGCAGATTCAATCGTTGCCGCTGCTCAGAAATCTGCAAACGAGCTGGCGGAAAATACTAAATCAGAATTGAAGTTGTTTGCAGGGCAATCGGTTAATGCATTGAAATCGGAAATCGCTTCTTTGCTCTCTAATGAAATCATCACGAAATCAGTGAAAGATTTTACAGGCGATAAGGATTTTCTGAACAGTTTCATCGTTGCGCTTGCATCTAAATGGTCTGAAAACGAACCGATCGTTATTTCGACCGCCGATGCCGAATCTTTGAAGAAGTTCTTCGCTGCCAAAGCAAAAGACTTGTTGGATAAAGGTGTGAAGATAGAGCAAGTGAACGGGATGAAGACTTTATTCTCTGTTTCTCCTGCCGATGGTTCGTACAAAGTCAACTTCGGTGAGGAAGAGTTTGAAAACTATTTCAAGGCATTCTTGCGTCCTCAATTAGTAGAAATGCTCTTTTAATCTTCCATTATGAGTACATACTATTGCTTAGTAGCCGGTTTGCCCGATCTGACGCTGGAAGATGGTAAGCTGAGCTATACGGTAACTAACTTTAAAACCGAAATTTATCCGGAACTGTCTGAGGAAGACCGAAAACTGATGGATTTGTTTTATCTGCAATTTGATAATGCGAATCTTTTGAAGCTTCTCAAAGATAAGGATGCCGCCATCGATTCGAGAGGAAACTTCTCCGCGGACGAATTGAATGCGATCATTACTTCGGTAAAGGACGGGGATGCTTGGGACAAGACTTATCCTTCGTATCTGTTTGACTTCATTTCCGCTTATCTTCAATCTTCCGGTGATGAAACTTTCCTGCCGGAAAATATGCTGGCTGCTTATTATTATGACTATGCGATGAACTGTGACAATCAGTTTGTCTCTTCATGGTTTGAGTTCAATCTGAATGTGAACAACTTGCTTTCGGCTCTTACCGCACGCAAGTATAAGATAGAGGTAGCCCCCAATATTGTAGGTAATACGGAAGTGAGTGAAGCTATCCGTACGTCTAACGCCCGTGATTTCGGAATCTCCGGTACTTTGGAATATTTCGAACAATTATTGCGTATCAGCGAGACGGACGAACTGGTGGATAGAGAACGCAAGATCGACCTCTTGAAATGGAATTGGATGGAGGATGCCGTGTTCTTCAATTATTTCACGGTGGAACGTATATTCGTCTTTCTGCTCCGGCTGGAGATGATTGAGCGTTGGATATCTTTGGATAAGGAAAAGGGAAGTGAGTTGTTCCGTAAGATGATAGATTCTTTGAAGAACGAAGTGCAAATTCCCGCAGAATTCAGGTAATAAATAAAATAATATATGGCAACAAAAGGAACTGTTAGTGGCGTTATTGCCAACATGGTAACCCTCATCGTTGACGGACCTGTATCTCAAAATGAGATATGTTATATCTTTACAGGTGGCGACAAGCTGATGGCGGAGGTTATTAAGGTGGTAGGTATCAATGTATATGTTCAGGTGTTTGAAAGTACACGTGGACTGAAGGTAGGTGCCGAAGCTGAATTTACAGGACACATGCTTGAGGTGACTTTAGGCCCGGGTATGCTGTCACGCAATTATGACGGTCTGCAAAACGACTTGGATAAGATGAATGGTGTTTTCCTGAAACGCGGCGAATATACTTACCCGCTCGACAAGGAAAAAAAATGGCATTTCTTACCCTTGGCTAAGGCAGGGGATAAAGTAAAGGCTTCTGCATGGTTGGGAGAGGTGGATGAAAACTTCCAGCCGTTGAAGATTATGGTGCCTTTCACGTTGGAAGGAGAATATACCGTGAAGTCTGTAGCTGCCGAAGGCGACTATAAGATTGAAGATACCATCGCCGTGATTACGGATAAGGATGGCAACGATATAAATGTAAATATGATTCAGAGATGGCCTGTTAAGAAGGCGATGACGAATTATAAGGAGAAACCGAGACCATTCAAATTGCTGGAAACGGGTGTTCGTGTAATCGACACCGTGAACCCGATTGTGGAAGGTGGTACGGGATTCATCCCCGGCCCGTTCGGTACGGGTAAGACGGTGCTTCAGCATGCTATCTCCAAACAGGCGGAAGCCGATATCGTGATTATCGCTGCCTGCGGTGAACGTGCGAACGAGGTGGTGGAAATCTTTACCGAATTCCCGGAATTGGTAGACCCGCATACGGGACGTAAATTGATGGAGCGTACCATCATCATCGCCAACACTTCAAACATGCCGGTAGCTGCCCGTGAGGCATCCGTATATACCGCCATGACCATTGCCGAGTATTATCGCTCGATGGGATTGAAGGTGTTGCTGATGGCGGACTCTACTTCACGTTGGGCACAGGCGTTGCGTGAGATGTCCAACCGTATGGAAGAGCTCCCTGGCCCTGATGCGTTCCCGATGGATTTGTCTTCCATCATCTCCAACTTCTACGGACGTGCAGGGTATGTGAAGCTCGATAATGACGAGACCGGTTCCATCACTTTCATCGGAACTGTATCTCCGGCGGGTGGTAACCTGAAAGAGCCTGTAACGGAAAATACGAAGAAAGTGGCCCGTTGCTTCTATGCTTTGGAACAGGAACGTGCCGACCGTAAACGTTATCCGGCTGTAAACCCGATCGATTCTTATTCAAAATATATCGAATATCCTGAATTTGAGGAATATATCGAGAAACGTATCAACGGCGACTGGTTGAATAAAGTAAATGAAATCAAGACCCGTTTGCTTCGTGGTAAGGAAATTGCCGAACAGATTAATATCTTGGGTGACGACGGTGTGCCTGTGGAATATCACGTGACCTTCTGGAAATCGGAACTGATCGACTTCGTGATTCTGCAACAGGATGCATTCGACGATATCGATGCCGTAACTCCGATGGAGCGTCAGGAAGAAATCCTGAATATGGTAATCGATATTTGTCACACGGAGTTTGCTTTCGATAACTTCGTAGAGGTAATGGACTACTTCAAGAAGATGATAAATGTGTGCAAGCAGATGAACTATTCAGAATTTAAGTCTGAAAAGTATGAGCAATACAAGAAGGAATTGAATTCGTTAATTGCCGAAAAGAAAGTCGGATAAAAGAAAAGAATATGGCAACAAAAGCATTTCAAAAGATATATACTAAAATAAATCAGATTACCAAAGCTACGTGTGCTTTGAAAGCTACGGGAGTAGGGTATGACGAATTGGCCATGGTCGACGGAAAGTTGGCACAGGTCGTAAAGATTGCAGGAGACGAAGTTACCTTGCAGGTATTTGAGGGTACGGAAGGTATCCCTACGAATGCCGAAGTGGTATTCTTGGGTAAGGCTCCTACATTGAAGGTAAGTGACCAGCTTGCCGGAAGATTTTTCAACGCTTTCGGTGACCCGATTGACGGCGGACCGGAAATCGAGGGTACGGAAGTGGAAATCGGCGGACCGTCTGTGAATCCAGTACGTCGTAAACAACCGTCGGAGCTGATTGCAACAGGTATCGCGGGTATCGACTTGAATAATACATTGGTATCGGGACAGAAGATTCCGTTCTTCGCAGACCCCGACCAACCGTTCAACCAAGTAATGGCAAACGTGGCTTTGCGTGCGGAGACTGATAAAATTATTCTGGGCGCGATGGGTATGACGAATGACGACTACCTCTATTTCAAGAATGTGTTCTCCAACGCGGGAGCTTTGGATAGAATCGTCAGCTTCGTAAATACAACGGAGAACCCGCCGGTAGAACGTCTGTTGATTCCGGACATGGCACTGACCGCTGCCGAATATTTTGCAGTGGGCAAGAACGAGAAAGTATTGGTATTGCTGACCGATATGACCTCATACGCCGATGCCTTGGCTATCGTGTCCAACCGTATGGACCAGATTCCTTCAAAAGACTCCATGCCGGGTTCGTTATACTCCGATTTGGCGAAGATTTACGAAAAGGCGGTACAGTTCCCCGAAGGTGGTTCTATCACGATTATCGCTGTAACCACACTTTCCGGAGGCGATATCACACACGCTGTGCCGGATAATACAGGTTATATCACCGAAGGTCAGTTGTTCCTGCGCCGTGACAGTGATATCGGTAAAGTAATCGTAGACCCGTTCCGCTCATTGTCTCGTTTGAAACAGTTGGTTAGCGGTAAGAAGACACGTAAAGACCACCCGCAGGTGATGAATGCCGCCGTGCGTCTGTATGCCGATGCCGCCAATGCGAAGACGAAGATGGAGAATGGTTTCGACCTTACCAACTATGACGAACGTACGTTGGCATTTGCGAAAGACTATGCAGGTCAGTTGCTGGCGATAGACGTCAACCTCAATACGACAGAGATGTTGGATGTGGCTTGGGGCTTGTTCGGCAAGTATTTCCGTCCGGAAGAAGTTAATATTAAGAAGGAACTTGTTGACCAGTATTGGCCGAACGAGAAATAATTAATAATTAAGATTGCGTGGAAAAGCAGTAAAGCGCACATTACACGCATAATTGTTAATTCTTTAATTATTAATTATTAATTTCGAAAGAAAATGGCTATAAAGTTTCAATATAATAAAACCTCGCTCCAACAGCTCGAAAAGCAGCTCAAGGTTCGTGTGCGTACGCTCCCTATCATCAAGAACAAGGAGAGTGCACTGCGCATGGAAGTGAAGAAGTGCAAGGAAGAAGCTGTGGTGCTGGAGGAGAGGCTGGAGAAACAAATCCAAGCCTATGAAGCCATGTTCGCACTTTGGAATGAATTTGACACTTCATTGATAAAAGTGAATGACGTTCATTTGGGAGTCAGGAAGATTGCCGGCGTACGGGTTCCGTTGCTGGAGAATGTAGACTTCGAGATCCGTCCGTTTAGCTTGTTCAACAGCCCGAAGTGGTATTCGGACGGGATACATATCCTGAAGAATCTGGCACAGACAGCTATCGAACGGGAGTTTACACTCGCTAAACTGAACTTGCTGGAACATGCGCGTAAGAAAACTACTCAGAAAGTAAACCTTTTTGAGAAGGTACAGATACCGGGCTATCAAGACGCTCTGCGTAAGATAAAACGGTTTATGGAGGACGAGGAAAACCTTTCCAAGTCGTCACAAAAGATTTTGAAATCCATACAGGAGAAAAGGAAGGAGGCAGAGGCATGATTACAAAAATGAAGAAGTTTACTTTCCTTGTATATTATAAGGATTACGAAACGTTCTTGCAGAACATTCGCGACTTGGGCGTAGTCCATGTAGCGGAGAAGATGCAGGGAACACCCGATAATGCCGATTTGCAGGAAAGCATTAAGCTGTCTACCCGCATTACCGCCACTCAGAAGTTCCTCCAGACGCTCAATGCGGAGGTTACGGAACAGAAGGGAGACGCTACGCGCGGTATGAAAGCACTCGAAGAAGTGGAGGAGTTGCAGAATGAAAAGGCACGCCTTACACAGCAGTTACAGGCTTACACCAAGGAGAGGACATCTCTTGAAGTGTGGGGAGACTTTGAGCCGGAAAGCGTGACGCGCTTGCAGGATGCAGGCTATCAGATCAACTTCTATATCTGCACCGAAAGTGCGTTTCAGGAGGAGTGGATCAACGAATACCATGCTACGGAAATCAACCGTGTAGGCTCGAAAATCTACTTCATCACCGTCACCAAGCCGGGCGAACTGCCTGAATTGGAAGTGGAATCCGCCAAACTGTCCGCTTATTCGCTCAGCAGTCTGGATGCCTTGTGCAAGCAGACGGAGGAAGCGATAGCCGAAGTGGACAAGAAAATTGTGAAAGTGGCTCAAGAGAATATGTTGTCATTGCAGGAGGCATTGAAAGAAACACACTCCGGCATTGAGTTCTCGAAAGTGATTCTGAATACGGAGAAAGCAGTGGACGACAAGTTGATGTTGCTTCAGGGATGGGCTCCCGCTACAAAAGAGCAGGAGATTGTGGACTATCTGGAGACGCAGGACGTTTACTTTGAAGTAGCCAGCCCTACGCCGGAAGATAACGTGCCTATTCTGTTGAACAACAAAGGGTTCTTCCGTCTGTTCGAACCGATAATGAAGCTCTACATGCTTCCGAAGTATAATGAACTGGACTTGACTCCGTTCTTCGCTCCGTTCTTTATGGTATTCTTCGGCTTATGTTTGGGCGATTCCGGCTACGGATTGTTCATGGTACTGGCGGTAACTATCTACCGGATGGTGGCAAAGAACATCAGTGCATCCATGAAACCGATCTTGACGCTGGTGCAGATATTGGGTATTTCTACCTTCTTCTGCGGTATGCTGACAGGAACATTCTTCGGCTTCAACCTTTACGGAAACGACATACCTTTCTTCAATAAGATGAGAGACCTGTTGTTCCTTGATAATCAGTGGATGTTTAACTTGTCATTGATACTCGGAGCCGTGCAGATTATCTTCGGTATGATACTGAAAGCCGTTAATCAGGCAATACAGTTCGGCTTTAAATACTCCATCGCCACCATCGGGTGGATACTCTTATTGGTGAGCACGGCATTTGCCTTTGCAGTGCCGGCAGTGATGCCGATGGGAGGAACCGCGCATCTGGTGATACTGGGTATAGCCGCCGTGATGATCTTCCTGTTCAACAGTCCGGGAAAGAACATCTTCCTGAACATCGGTTTGGGACTGTGGGATTCCTATAATATGGCTACCGGTCTGTTGGGAGATATTCTGTCTTACGTACGTCTGTTCGCACTCGGTCTGTCGGGAGGTATCCTTGCCAGCGTGTTCAACAGCCTTGCCGTAGGTATGAGCCCCGACAACGCCATTGCAGGTCCTATTGTCATGGTATTGATCTTCCTTATCGGACACTCCATCAATATGTTTATGAACGTGTTGGGGGCAATGGTTCACCCGATGCGTCTTACCTTCGTAGAGTTCTTCAAGAACTCCGGCTATGAAGGAGGCGGGAAGGAGTATAAACCGTTTAGAAATTGAGAGTTGAGAATTGAGAGTTGAGAGTTAGGAATTACGAATTAGGAATTAAGAGTTAAGAATTAAGAGTTTAAGAACTAATAATTAACAATTAAGAATTGAGAGTTAATAATAAACAAGTAACTATTTAAGAATTAATCATTAGAAACAAACAAATAAAATAACAAATTATGGAAATGAATTTATTGATTGCCTATATCGGCATCGCAGTTATGGTGGGTTTATCAGGTATCGGAAGTGCTTACGGTGTTACTATCGCAGGTAACGCAGCTATCGGAGCATTAAAAAAGAATGACAGCGCATTTGGTAACTTCCTTGTATTGACAGCCCTTCCGGGTACACAGGGACTTTACGGTTTTGCCGGTTATTTCATGTTCCAGAGTATTTTCAACGTATTGACTCCTGCCATCACAGGCATTCAGGCTGCTGCCGTACTGGGCGCAGGTATCGCTTTGGGTATCGTGGCATTGTTCTCCGCTATCCGTCAGGGACAGGTTTGTGCAAACGGTATCGCCGCTATCGGTCAGGGTCACAACGTATTCGGTAACACTTTGATTCTTGCCGTATTCCCGGAACTTTATGCGATCGTTGCTTTGGCTGCAACTTTCTTGATGGGTTCTGCTTTGGCTGCATAGTACATCGAAGACAATTTCATATTTAGTGAACGTGCGTTCGTTTGGTTTCCAAACGTTCGCACGTTCTTTTTTTGTATCACTCCGGCAGGCATCGGGAAACGGACAAGGGAGAAGCGTCAGTTTCATATTTTGTGAAACTTTAGTTCCATATATTATGAAACAAGAGTTCCATATATTGTGAAACTAATTGAACGTGCAGATGAATTTTATCTTGATAGGGTAGCAGGGGGATTGTTTTATAAGACGTCTTGCCTTTCTTTGTCTGATGATATTTTTCTTTTCTTTCTTGTAGATTCGGAATTTTCTTGATATATTGCCCTAGTAATTAATAGGGAAATATATTCCCCCCTTATTCTAAATTTATGTACTCTGATATGAGAAGAACTATTGATAAGCTACGAATACTAACCGTTCTTTTGCTCGTCTTGGGAATAAATTATAGGTTTATCCCTTTAATCGGGGCGGAATCGGTCGATTATGGAAAACTGTCTGATATGCCTACCGACAGTCTGTTTATTCTATCGGAGAGCTATAAAAACAGGAACCAGTTGGATAGCGCCATCGGGTGCTATATCCTTTTGGCCGGAAGATATGACAACCAGATGCCTCTGGCTGAGAAATATTTATGTGCCAAAGCCTGTAAGGAGGCGGGAGTGGCGTATTATAGCAAGAATAACTATATGAAAGCGTTGGATTTCCTGATGCTGGGGATTCAGCATTGTGAAGAGAATAATTTCATGGAACTGCTTCCGGCACTTTACAATAATATCGGATGTGTATATTCATCTCTCAACGATTTTAAAATCAGCATCAGCTCTTTTGAGAAAGGATTGGTTTTGAGCAGGGAACTCAATGACCGGAAAAATGAAAAGATTCTTCTGACGAACCTGGCGTGCCATTGCAGTAATCAGAATATAAAGGATAAGTCGGAGCTTTATAACCGAGAGCTGGTGGAAGAATTCGGTGGGGAGGATTCTACCGTTATCTTTTATTCTCATCTGAATAAAGGGTGGCTGTACTACAACGACAGTTGTTACGCGGAAGCCGTCACTTGTTTGAACCGCGCTCTCGATTATGCCCGTGCAGCCCACTTGGCACCCGGTCATCAGTCGGTTATTTATGAGACACTGGGAGTTTTGTATATGGAACAGCCCGGTAAGCGGGATTCCGCTTATCATTATTTGTTGACCAATTACCGGTTTGCCTCGGAAAACAACCTGTTGCCCAATCTGCGGAATACCTTGAAACAACTGGTTGAGTGTTACGAAGAGGATGGAGAAAAGCAGAAGGCGATGGCCTATAAGTTGCAATATTGGGAATTGTCGGACAGTTTGCTCGATACGAATCATTTCAGCGAAGCAAAAAGCGCGCACTTTCTCTATGAGATGGAACAGAACTACGAGAAAATCAAGCGGCTGAATATAGAAAAGGAGGAGAAAGAGGAGCAAATACGCACGTTTCGCATCCAGTTGATCTGTGTCTTGTTCGGACTATTGTTGTTCTCTGTGCTGACGACCATTACCATCCGGCAAAAGCGGAAATTGCATAAAGCGTACGTCGATCTGTTTGAAAGAAATGCCATCATTCTACGAGCCGAACAGGAAAGCAGGAAAAAGCATCTGGAACAGACCAAAGAGTTGGAACAGGCTCAAAGTCTCATTCGGCAGCTGAAAGACAATCAGGAACAAACCGATGCCGATGCGGGCGAACAGGACGGTGAAAAGGAAACTGGTAAGGGTGGCTCTTCCAGTGTAATTAGCGATGAGCAGCGTAAGCAGATTCTAGCCTGGCTGGAGGTGGTCATGGAGAATACCGATGAAGTGTTTAACTGTAACTTCTCCATTTCGCGTCTTGCCGAGCTTACCGGGACTAATTCTCACTACCTGTCGCAAATCATAAATGAAACTTATAATAAGAACTTCCGCACTTTCATCAATGAATACCGGATACGGGAAGCGCAAATACGATTGATGAATACCAAGAAATACGGCAACTACACGATTAAGGCCATTGCCGAGAGTGTGGGCTATAAATCCCAAAGCAGTTTTATCATGTTATTTAAAAAAGCGACCGGTATCAATCCGTCCATTTACCAACAGTTGGCTATACAACAGCAGCAGAAAACTAATTAATTGATACCAAACGGCTTACTTCCGTTACAAATTCATGAAATCAAAAAGGTAGCGGTTGCATGATAAAGAAAAGAACTCTAGATTTGCTGTTGTAATCCAAAAAAAGAATCTTATGAAGAGAAAAGTTTACTTTATGTTGGCAACCATGTTACTATGTACAATTACAGGCATGGCGCAATCAGTTACTTCCGGGAGCAGACTCAACGTTGAAAATCTATTTCCTGTCGATGCACAAAAGAAGGGTGGTATATCCCGTGCCGTTGAGCAGGCGGGAGAGTCGGCAGCTGTCTATATCCAGTCGTTTGAAGAAGGTTGCGATTGGGTGATAATAGATGCCGCCAATAAAATGACCTTGGGCAAAGTAAGCGGAAAGCGTCCTATCGACGGTGAATACAATTTGGTTTCGGCATACGATCAGAAGGCCTCACGCAATGGATGGGCGATTTCTACGGCTGTAAGTTTGGAACAAGGAAAGAGCTATAACATCAGTTTATGGTGTTATGCCCCCGGCTTCGACGGCATATTGGAGGAAATAGAAATAACCGCCGGTAAAGAGCGTACGGCAGAAGCGCAAACCACTGTATTGATGGACTATACCGGAGATAAAGCTCAGGAAATGGCGGATTGGACAAAAGTACAGACCTCCTTCACTCCCGAAGAAAGTGGAGACTATTACTTCGCGATTCATCATTGTACAACTGCCAAGTATGTGAATGTAACCGGGTTCGACCGTTTTTATGTCGGTACGGAACCGGATACTTATGTGCAGGAAGTGCCCGTTCCGCGTCCTACTCCGGAGGGTGAGCAACTGAACTATATGACCTACTTTGACGATGTTTATTACGGATATACCGAAAAGGGAGGCAAAGTGGTATATGGTGAGAAAGACAGTGTGTTTATCCAAGGCATTGCGGCGCAACTTCCCAGGGCATGGGTGTATGGCATCAAGAAAGGCAACAGTATTGAAATCCCGTGCGGACAGTATCTGGGGGTGTATACCTCATTGTCGCAAAGTATAGATGTCTATTTGTTTGCAGGGACGGATTATGTGCCCAATGAAAAATATCCCAGAGAATTCGGATATACTCCGTCGGACAACCTGACATTGATTGTAGAAGGAGATAATTTGAAGACAGAGGATGGCATTGTCGTTGTGCAGGCAAGCTCCAAAAAGGGTACGCCGTTTAGCGGAGCGCTCAATTTTGAAATGCGTCCGTTCAATGAAAAAGCCGTCTCTCCTTCTGCATCTGCGGAGAAGAAGTTGTATTCCATCAGCTATATCTCAAGTAAGAATTATGAAAAAGAGGTTTCTTATATGACCAATGTCGCCTTTTCCGGAGATACCGTTTTCATTCAGAAAGCGTCCTACTATATGCAATACATGAATGATTCGTGGATATATGGTATTTCAAACGGCAAGACCATTACATTCCCATCCGGACAATATATCGGGGATTACATCGGTGACGGTCCGTTTCCTACCTATCTGCATGGTGCTACGGTGACGGGGCAGGATGAAGAAGGCGACAATACATACGAACTGAAAGATGATTATGTGTTGAACATCGATGGCGATACGTTCAGCTCTCCGGATTATTACGTGATGCATCTGGGCGGAATCATCAGTGAAGCCTGCCATGACCTGACGTTAACGGAATTTGACCTGAAACCGGCTATCCCGTCGGCTATAAACGATATTTCATATCAGAGTGTACCCGGCAAGAATTTTGCAGTCCGGTACGTTGCCGAAGATGAAGACGGAAACCGTATCCTACAAGACAGCATGTATATCAGAGTCTATTTTGATGACCAGCTATATACATTTAAGCCATTGGCAGACGGTGGACATTATAAAAACCTGACGAAAGAGATGATAGAGATTCCGGTCGGCTTTAATGACAGTTATGACCTCTTTGGCTCGCTTTCTCAAAGCAGGTTCCAATTCTATGTATACGAAGAGTTCGAGAAACTTTCCGTAGAGATGGTTTACCGTATAGGTGATACTGTTGGCACATCGGCGCGTGCCGTGTGGACGGAAAGCGACGGATTTAAAGGTACGGAAGGGCAGGGAAGTCTGATAACAACCGGTATCACACGTCCTAACATTGATAAGAAAATTGTACGTACCGATACTTACAACATATACGGCCAACCTGTACGGGCGGATGAAAAAGGAATCGTTATCCAAGTAGATACTTTCAATGACGGAAGTACAAATACCCGTAAGGCTTTGAACTTGTAGGGAAACGGAGCGGCTTGTAAATTCTTTCTTTTGGCGCGGATTCATACAGTCCGCGCCAAAATTGTATTAGATAGTATGGTTTGGGATGGCTTTGTGCTCCACTTCTCTTTTGATTACTTCTTTTTCCTCTATTTGATTTTATCACAAAACAATCCGGATCATGATTCATTTTGGCATAACTACCTCATTATCTTTGCATCGTTAATAGTAACAAATAACTTTATAAACAAAAGCATTATGCCTACAATGATTAATCGGGAGAAAGAGATGATACGTATCTCTCCCAAGGATAGTAAGAAACTGGAGTTCTCTACTAATCAAGGTCGTACATGGATAATACGGTATCCGGGAAGTTCTAATACTGGGGTTTTCTCAGATCTCATGGATGGTGGAAAGGAATTGATGGGAACTACCGACAAAGGTCTGTTTTTCTCAATGAATGAGGGACGTACTTGGATTATTCGTAAACGAAACTAATATTATGGAAAGTCGTTTTATTATGAATCCGGCAGAAGAAATTATCAGAGAAGTCGAACTTTGGTTCGGTTTCTTTGATGGTGATCCCATACGGTTGGATATAGATGAGTTTCATCACCTAATCAGTGGAACAAGGAATGTTATTTTTGTGGAGGGATATGGTGATGGCATTAACAGAGTTGGAAATGCATTTGATACCGCTCTTGTAGAAGCTATGCGAATTGCTCCTAATTTTGATATTATGTCGGCAGAAAGATTCTTATTTCAAATTTGTGACAGTGTGGGTAATCCTATGAAAATGGATGAGATGATATCAGTGCAAACATTCCTTAATCAACTTGATTTCAATGCGGATGTAGCTTGGGGATTGAGCCATCGTGAGAGTGGAGAAGGCGTTCTTATCAAAATTGCCGCGACCAATCTTTCAAGGAAATAATAAAAACCTATGCCTTTATTTGGCATTGACGGATCGTAATTTTGTGGCATAAATTTTAAGATATATGGAAAATGTGTCATTAATGCAGAATATACGAATTGCTGCTTCTAAATTGAAAGACTGTAAATTGAAGCGTCTCAATTTGATCACACCTACGCTGGAAGCGATTAAAAGAGAGCTATTTCTCTCCTCAAAAGAGGAAACTATGATTTTGGTTGCTATTCTTGATCGACAATGCTCGTGCCAAAATACTGACTTGGGCGACCTTTCCAATTACTTTGGGTGTTCGGCATTGGATGTTATGGAGTTTGTTCCGGCGATTAACTCCCTATTATCCAAAGGCTACATCATGGCGGAGAACCGAAGTGAATGGCTGATATCGAAAAAACAATTTATGCTTTGTGCTGACATATTCTATGCCATCATAGAAGGTCGTGAAATTAATCTTATTTCACCGGATAATGCAAATGCATTTGATCAATTCGACTTTTGTGAGGCGGTACACCATCTTATAGAGGAACGCGACAATGGTCGCATTACAACGGAAAAAGTATTCGTTCAGACAGAACAAATGGAAAATGAACATTCGAATATACCATTAGTGAAAGAGTTAAGAGAATTGGTAAAGGAAATAGCAGATCGCACTCTCTTTTATGAATTATGCAAAGACTTTGTAGATGATTGTGATGGAGGTCGTTCAGATCTTAATCGTACTCTTCAAGATGTTTATGACCGCATTATAGACCGTACCGGCATCAAGAAACAGATAATAGAGAATACACATCCGCTGATAACCGCCGGCTTAGTGGAGTTTTGGGATAACTATAACTCGGACCTGTATCTTACCGATAAAGGAATTAGTCTGCTTTTCGGTGAAGCTTCTTCTGTCTTTGTTAAATCAAACACCAATCTTGATCGTTATACTTTCGTTGAAAAAATACGTGAAGAACTGAATGACCTTTTCCAATATCATCATAATTCGAAATCAAGGAGAATATACCGCAGTGTCGAAAAATTGGAAAATGCCAATCAGCATTTAAGTATGATTAACCGTTTATGTTTTATGCTGCCTGATGTACAAAACCGTCTCATCTTTTATTTGATATGCTATGAGATGGTGGATTCGAATTCGTACAGAATAAGCCAACTCGGTGAAATATTTACGAAATCGGAAGAGGTGAAAGTTAGGTGCACTTTTAAGGACGGACAGTATCCTCTGCAAAAATATGGTTTAGTGGAATTGACAGGTGGCGGTATCTTTGACGGAGCGATTCTTGAATTGACAGACAAAGGCAAGGAAATTTTTCTTGAGGAGGATATAGTTCTGTTTGAAGATAAGATTTCAGACAAGAATTTACTTTCACCTGATAAAATCACAGCCAAGAAGTTGTTTTTTGAACCTAAACTGGAACGTCAACTGTTGATGTTACGAAATAGCTTGGATGATCGTAATTATTCGAGTATGTGTGCACGGTTGAAAGAAAAGCATCTGAGTACAGGGGTTGCTATTTTGCTCTATGGTCTGCCGGGCACAGGTAAGACGGAAAGTGTTATGCAGATAGCTCGTACTACCGGTCGTGCTGTCATGCACGTTGACATCTCGGCTACTAAAACCTGTTGGTTTGGCGAAAGTGAGAAACTTATAAAAGACGTGTTCACAAAATATCACCGTTTGTGTGAGAAAAGCAAAGTAAAACCTATCCTGCTGTTTAATGAGGCTGACGCAGTATTTTCCAAGCGTAAAGACTCCAATAGCAGCAGTGTGGCTCAGACTGAAAATGCCATACAGAATATTATTCTTGAAGAAATGGAAAATCTTGATGGCATTCTTGTGGCCACTACCAACCTTGCAGACAATCTTGATAAGGCATTCGAACGCCGATTCCTTTTCAAGATACATTTTGACAAACCTACTATAGAAGCAAAGGTCAACATCTGGCGTGACAAATTGCCGATTCTGGCAGAAACCGAAGCCTCTCGGCTTGCCTCTCGTTTTGATTTCAGTGGTGGTGAAATAGATAATGTTGTCCGCAAAGCCATGATGGAGGAAATCATCGGTAATACAGTACCCACGGTTGAAACTCTTATCACCATCTGTAATGAGGAAAGGATGGGTAAAAGTGTAACGAAAATAGGCTTTAGTCACTAAAAAACAGAACCTGTGTCATATTCTTTTATAGAGAATAATTATCTTTATACACAGAAATAAAATATTTCATAATTATGGCGGTAAATTCTAATCTGTTTGGTCGATATGTGTGGTTGATAGATACCATTCGAAGTCGTGGACGCATCACTTACGCTGAAATCAACGAACTTTGGAAACGGAGTAATCTTGGTTATGGTGATGACTTACCATGGCGCACATTCATGAACCACAAAAAAGCCATTGCTGATATCTTCAATGTATCCATTGAATGTGATGCCAAAGATGGCTACAAATATTATATTGATGCTCCGGAATCATTGGAGGGAGATCGTCTGCGCTCATGGCTTATAGATTCGTACGCCACGCTCAACCAACTTCAGGCCGACAAAAGTTTGGAAGGGCGCATTCAGTTTGAAGATATTCCTTCCGGCAGTCGGTTTCTAACACGCATTCTCGAAGCAATGCGCTACGACAGTGTGTTGGAAATTACCCATCAAGGTTTCGAACATGGTTACCCCAGCACTTTTAGGGTGGAGCCATATTCTGTCAAGGTTTACAATCGCAGATGGTATCTCGTTGGACGTACTACATACTATGACCAAATACGCATATATGCCTTAGACCGTATTCTGGATATTGAAGTGTTGGATGAAAAATTTAAGATGCCGAAGGATTTCAACATGAATGAATTCTTCGAGGGATGTGTTGGTATCATAGCGGACAAGGAGATTCCCATCCAAAGGGTAGTGATCAAGGCTTATGCCTATTCACGTAAATATCTTTCCACATTACCTATTCACAAATCGCAAAGAGAAATTGACAGCGATGATGACTCAACGACGTATGAGTATCATGTTCGTCCCAACTATGAATTTTTTCAGGCTTTGTTGCTTCAGGCAGACCAAATAGAGGTGCTCGAACCGAAATCCGTACAAGATGAGATATGTTGTTTCACAGAAAATATACTGGCATATTATAAAAAGTAAATTATTATGGATAATAGTGCAACGGAAGATGTATGGCAGGGATGGATGAATTATTATTACGGAAAATTATAAGAATATTATGAATGATGAAAAAACTATTGCTGATTTATTTGACCATAAACCCTTTATGGTTCCTAAATACCAGAGGGGATATCGTTGGCAGAAAGTTAATGTGATTGACTTATTGAGTGATTTACTGGAGTTTCTTGGAAATGACAGACAATCTTATTCATTGCAACCATTAGTCGTAAAAGAGAATGGTGTATACTGGAATGTGGTCGATGGGCAGCAACGTCTTACGACTATTGCCATTTTGCTAAACTATTTGCAGCCCCAAGGGAAACATTATCAAATAAAATATGAGTCGCGGCCAAAACAGCAATTAATCCTGACCGACGATGATTCAAATATTGATCAATACCATGTAAATCAAACGTATCAGTCTATTGAAAAGTGGTTTGAAAATCATTCTGATGTTAAGGATAAATTTCTAAAAATGCTTTATGATAAACTTCCCGGTAAGCATATAAAGTTCATTTGGTTCGAGACACCGGATGATGAAGTGCGTACATTTATTCGTTTGAATAAAGACAAAATATCATTGACAAATGCCGAACTCATAAAAGCCCTGCTTTTGCGAAAAGGTAATTTTGATATGGAGAGTACTTTGATGCAGAAAAATGTAGCTGTTGAATGGAATTCTATCGAAAGTACATTCCAAGATGATGCATTTTGGTATTTCCTACGTCCGGAAGATGATAACAGACCTACCCGTGTTGATTTTATCTTTGAGATAATCAAAGATATGCAACTTTTAGATTTTACTCCTAATGAAGATGTAATTGGTAATGATCAATATTCTACCTTCCGCTATTTCCATGAGTATTTCAAAGATAGAAAGCAAGATGCATTCACTTTGATATGGAGAAAGGTCGAGATGATTTATAATATTTTTTGCCATTGGTTTAACGAAATAGAATTATATCATTATATCGGATATCTCGTTTTTTATGAGAATAAGGGTAAGGATGTGATACATGAACTTTTGCAGTTCTGGATGGAACCTGCAAAGACAATCGACAGTTTTAAAGATGAGATAAAAAAGCGTATCAAAGACGTTGTGACTAAATGTTCTGATCTAAACGAGACTTATGAACTGAAGGGCTGTCCACAAAAAGTAGGGTGCAAACCTGTTCTCGTTTTGTTTAATATTGAAACAATACTGGTGCGCAATCGCAACATGGAGAAAATATCGAATACTCAGATTGTACATAAATTTCCGTTCCATTTACTTAAGAAAGAAAAATGGGATGTAGAGCATATATCCTCTAATACTGATAATCCTTTGGATAACATCAAGTCACAAAAAGAGTGGTTGAAGACTTTTTTGCTTGATTCTCAAATAGGTGAAGATTTCAAAAGTAGGATTAAATTATTTATTGAGGGAAATGATTCGAATAACTTTGAAACGCTACGGAAGGATTTGAATGCTGCTCAGGCAAAAGAAATAGATAAGACAGAACGCCTGGAAGATGACGAAGATAAAAATCAAATATGGAATTTTTGTCTTTTGGATCAAAGCACTAATCGCAGTTATGGTAATTCGATATTTCCTGTAAAACGCCGTGTTATTATAGGTAAAGAATCAGGGAAGAAATTTATTCTCAATGATGACTTAACAGAGAAAGTAGAAGACACAACGATAGCATACGTTCCTGTTTGTACAATCAATGCTTTCCTTAAGGCATATACTACCCGGTCGACTTCTCCGCGAGAATGGACAAAAGAAGACGCTAAGGCGTATAAAAAGGCAATATACGACTGCCTGAAAGATTTTGGTATAACTTGTTAAATACGAATTGAAATGGAACAACCGATAACATTTTGGTCATTAATCACAAGCGGTAAAAAAATAGTAATCCCCACCATTCAACGCGACTATGCGCAGGGCCGTATAGGGAAAGAATATCTACGTTGTAATTTTCTCGAAACTATCAAGTCGGCATTGTTGGATGTAAATAAACCACTGACAATGGACTTTGTATACGGAGCAGATGAAGAAACACGTTTCGTTCCGTTAGATGGACAGCAACGGTTAACAACATTATGGTTGCTCCATTGGTATGTGGCATACAAATCGGAGATATTGGAAGAAGTCAGAGAGAAACTTATAAACTTTGCCTACGAAACCCGTATATCATCTACACAGTTTTGTGAAGCATTATGTTCTTTAATGCCTCAGCCGATAGAGATAAATAATAATAAGAATGATGCTATCATACCTTTAAAAAATTGGATTATGCAGCAAACGTGGTTCTATCATCATTATAAGCAAGATCCTACAATAATGGCTATGATAAACATGATATGCGGAACACGTACATCCGATAAAGAAGGACAGTACATACCCGATGGTTTGGATGAAGTATTTACCGATTGTGATTTCAATGAGATGTGGCAGACACTGACCACTACCAACCAATTGTCTTTCTATAAACTCAAGGTAAGTACGAATGATAGTGATGAATTATATGTCAAAATGAATGCTCGCGGTAGGCAGCTATCTGATTTTGAAAATTTCAAGGCAGAACTGACAGAGCATGTGAAGTTGGTGTGTGACGAAAAGTATGCCATACGATTTGCAGGAAAAATGGATGTGGAATGGACAGATATCTTTTGGCCTTACAAATCAATGAATCAAGAGGATGTTGCGATAGATGATATATACTTCACCTTTATCCGGCGTTTTACATCTAATGAGTGTTATTTGCGTTACAATGAAGACGAAGCAAAAGAAAAGGTTCAGCAAATATTGGAAGAATATCATTCTTTTGACATATATGACACTATTTTTACGAAATCAACGATTGGAAAATTAGAGATTATTCTTGACCGTCTCTGTAGTGCAGGTATTATTGATACTTCATGTTCCTGGGAAATGTTTCAATTTGTTCCTACCTATGACGAAGATCACAACGTTACTGAGATTACAGAGAAACAACACCTGGTTTTCTTTGCTTTTTGTTGTTATTTTGAAGCAGATGGATATGATAAAAAAACTTTTGAAGAATGGAAGCGTGTCGTTTGGAATTTATGTGAGAATTATATTGGTTTTGTTCCAACCCTTAAATTGATTAATACACTCGGTGAACACTCCCATGATATCTTAAATTATTTAAGTAGAGATACTTATGAATGGCCCAATAATAAGGAACAGATGTATGAAGAGCAGCAGAAGGCCAGGAATCTCAACAATCATCCGGAAATTATAGATGCAGAGAGATATGCATTCTTTAAAGGTGCTATACGCTTTTTGTTTACAGATGCTGAAGGTAAGGAGGACTGGAGCGATTTCAATACAAAATGGCAGCACACGCAAGTCTATTTCAATAATAATGGGGTGACAGAGGATTATTTAAAAGAATCGTTTCTCCTTCGTCGATATATTGTACTGTTTAAAGATAATTGGTATACGATATACGACAATAATTCGAGCTCATGGCGTGAAAGACTTTTGAAGAAGGAATTCTATTGGCAAAACCATCACTTATTGCTTTTTAACGATGTTCTAAGTTATGACTATTCAAATTTTATTTCTAATGACCAAGACGTAAAGAAGAAATATGCCAAAGAATTTTTAGTCAGACACGATATTTTTACCAATGCTGTGTCTGGCTGTAGTATGTTTTTTGATAGTAAGTATTGTCATGGTAGCGCGATGTTACATCCATCCGGAGCACGGGCTTTTTGGAAATATTACATTTTGAATCCCAGAACCGATTTCCTTTTCTCAGATAAGATAAATATTTCGTTCCAAAATCCTGATCTAGAGAATTGTCGCGGGATTAAATTACTCTTTGGAATGGATATTAATTTTGCCTATGATGGCTATGATTTCCAAAGATATTATTTTCAATGGTATTCTACGCCAAATGAAAAAGAAGCAGATGTTTATCTGATGAAACCTGCATGGGAAGACTATCACCATAGGCAAGAGTTTTCTAATGAGGTATTACACGACCAACAACGTTACTATTGTTTTGAAATTAATGCTTTCCAAGCCAATATAGAACAATTTCAACAGAAGTTGGAGGATTTAATTAGAGATTATCAAAAGGACCTTAGCATTTAAAGAAGTAAAGCACAATGATAAAAGTTAAATAATTATTTAAATAGTTTGCTTATGATCTCCTTTTTCTGTTTTGTTACAGTCTTATTTTTATTATGTATCTTTGCTCACCATAATCAATCCGAAAGCATACATGAAACTCCTTCATACAGCCGACTGGCATTTAGGGCAGACCTTTTTTGAATATGACCGCAGGGACGAGCATATCCGTTTCCTGAACTGGTTGAGAGAGCAACTTAGGGAGCTGGATATTGACGTCTTGCTGATAGCGGGAGACATATTCGACAGCCCGAACCCTTCGGCGGAATCCCAACGGTTATATTATACTTTTCTGCGTGAGGTGACGCAGGAGAACCCTTCCTTACAGATTATCATCATTGCCGGAAACCATGATTCGGCGGCACGGCTGGAAGCTCCCAATCCGTTGCTGGAGGGCATGAATGTAAGCGTGCGCGGTGTGGTGAGGAGAGATAGCGAGGGGAATATCGATTGGCAACACCTGATTATTCCCGTTCGGATAAACAATGAAACAGAAGCCTATTGTCTGGCTGTGCCCTATTTGCGGCAGGGGGATTATCCGGCTTCGGAAACGTATGCGCAGGGAGTACAGGCTATGTATCATGCTTTATATGATGCTGTGAAAGGGCTGGGCAAACCGGTCTTTGCAATGGGGCATCTGCAAGCTACCGGCTCGGAAATATCAGAGAATGACCGTTCGGAACGTACCGTTATCGGCGGACTGGAATCTGTTTCGCCTGATGCCTTCGACCGGAATATTGTTTATACTGCTTTGGGGCATTTGCATCGGGCGCAACGGGTGTCCGGCAGAGAGAATGTGCGCTATGCGGGGTCGCCCATTCCCATGTCTTTTGCGGAGAAGAATTACCGTCACGGGGTGGTCGTCGTGGATTGTAAAGATGGCGATGTGCAGATTGAAAGACGGGAGTTTGAACCTCCGGTGCAGCTGATGAGCATTCCGTCACAGGCAAAGCCTTTGGAAGAGGTATTGGAAGAAATAGCCTTGCTACCGGATGGAGAGGCAAACGGCGAGTCGCCTTATCTGGAGATAAAAGTATGGATGAGCGAACCCGAACCTACCTATAAATATAAGATAGAGGAAGCCTTGAAAGGCAAAGCGGTGCGCCTTGCCCGTATAGCTGCCGTGTTGCCTTTGCGAATGGACGGTGGGTTGAAGACACTGACGTATGAAGAGCTGCAAACGATTCATCCGATGGACATTGCGATGGATGTGTATAAACGGAAATATGGGGGAGAGGATATGCCCGAATCCATGAAGAAGTTGTTGAAAACGGTGATAGAGGAGGTAAGGGAATGAAAATAGTAGCTATCAGAGGAAAGAATCTTGCTTCTTTGGAAGGAGAGTTTGAAATAGATTTCACACGGGAACCGTTGAAGTCATCCGGTATCTTTGCCATTACGGGACATACGGGGTCGGGCAAATCCACTTTGCTGGATGCTCTTTGCCTGGCACTGTTTGACTGTACGCCGCGTATGAACAAAGCGAAAGAAAGCAATGTGAATGTGCCGGATGTACAGGATAGGAGCATATCGCAAAATGATAGCCGTTCGGTGTTGCGCAGAGGCACGGCGGACGGATATGCCGAGGTGGATTTTATCGCGTTGACGGGAGAGACGTTTCGTTCCAAATGGATAGTGAGACGCTCCAGAGGTAAGGTGGAAGGTTCGCTTCAAAAAGTGGAAATGATGCTGCATAATCTGTCGAGGGGCACAGAGGAACAGGGCACAAAGACCGAGTTGCTGGGTAGGATATCCGAGTTGATAGGATTGTCATTCGAACAATTCAACCGTTCGGTATTGTTGGCGCAAGGTGATTTCGCCACTTTCCTGAAAGCACGGCAGACCGAGAAAGCCGAGATTCTGGAGAAGCTCACGGGTACGGAGGTATATTCCCGTATATCCGCTTCCATCTATGAAAAGACAAAGCAGGCGCAAGCCGAATATGCCCGCCTGCAAGAACGGATAAAGGATATAGAGCTGCTTTCCGATGAACAGCAGGCGGAACTGAACGGAGAGATGCAACGGATTGCCCTGAATCTGTCCGCATTGAAAAAGGAAGAGGAGCAGCTTTCCGTCCGGCTCAAATGGATAGCGGATAATGATACGCTGGAACAGAGCAAGGTGCAGGCGGAGAAAGACTTGCAGGCGGTGCAGGAAGAGATGGAACAGTTGAAGCCCCGCTACGAGGAGCTGAAACGCATAGAATATACACAGGAGGTTCGGGACACTTTTACCGAATTGCGTAATACGCAGAAGCAGTTGGGCGATACGGAAAGCAGTCTGTCGGAGTTGAAGAAAGTCTTGTCGGAAAGCGTCGGACAGTTGTCGGCAGCCCGTGCACGGGAAGAAGCGGCGGTGAAGGAGCAGGCGGATTTTCAGACTTATTATGGACGACTGGAACCGCAAATCAATAAGGCAAAAGAGCTGGACGTGCAACTGGCGGAGCGGAGAAAGCAGTTTGACGGCGAGAAAAAAGAATATGATTCATTCGGCGGGCGCAGGGTTCAGGTGGAGCAAGCCATTAAAGACGGTGCGTTGCAGCTTGATAATTATAAGAAAGAGGAAGAGGGAATAACGGTGTGGTTCGCAGAACGCGATAAGTATGCCGTACTGATTCCCAATGTATCGCTCATCGTCAATCTCTTGTCGGATTGGGAAACATCGGTAAAGCAAAAGGAGTCCAACAAGCAGCTGTCGGAACGTAACAAAGCGGCTTTGGAGACGGAAGAAAAGCGTCTGAAAGAGTTGAAAGCAGAAGCCGAACGGTTGAATAAATTGCTGCCTGCGGAAATTGTGGAACTTCGCAAGGAACTGAAGGAGGGCATGCCGTGTCCGGTATGCGGGAGTGTACATCATCCGTTGCAATATGCGGATAAAGTGCAGTCTCTGCAAGAAAAGGAACTGAACCAAGCAAAAGAAGAGGTGGCGGGAGCAATCGGCCGTCAGGAAATCGGTATAGAGAAACGAAAGACAGACATCACCCGTCTGTCTGCCGTGGTAGAGAACTATGAGCGGCATATATCGGAAACACTGGATAGTATAAGCACGTATGTTTCGATATTACCCGGTTGGGAGGCATCGTTGGAACAAGGCAAACTGAAACAACAGATATTGAACTTCGGCGACCAATGGAAAAAACAAATGGAGAAGCAGACGGATATAAAGGAACGGCTATCACGGATGCAGACCCGTCAGGAGAGTCTGAAGGTGGAACGCAAAGGGCTTGAAGAATCGGAAGGAAGCGTGAAAAAGAAGATGGAGGCTTTGCAGGCGGAACTTGCCGGGCTTACGAAAGAGCGTGCGTCACTGTTGGACGGAAAACCGACGGCGGATGTTGTAAATACTTGCCATCAAAAGCAGAAGGAAATAGAGAAAGAACTCGCCGAGGCAAGAGAGGCGCATCATAAACTATCGGTGGATCTGGAATCGTATAAAGGCAGGATAAGCCAGATAGAGAAAGAGAAGTCGCGGCTTACCCTTGTTGAGCAGGAAAAGACGCAAGAACTAGATGTTTGGTTGGGACGGCAGGAACTTATCGGGACGAAAGACGAGCTGATACGGCTGTTGTTCAAAGATGCTGCATGGATTGCCGGTGAGAAGAAGATATTGGATGAGGTGAAAGAACGCCAAACATCCCTCCGGGCGGTATTGGCGGAGCGGCGGCAGAAACTAATGGAACATCGGCAGTCGGAGCGGAAGCCGGAAGAAGGTGAACGGAAAGAAGAGTTGGAAGCACGCCTGACTGCCTGTCAGACGGATAAGGAACAGCAATTGGCCCGCCATACGCAGATAGAGATGATGCTGGATAATCACCGGAAAGGTAAGCAACGCATCAAAGATTTCGAGAAAGAGCTCGAAGAGAAAACCTCGGTTTATGAGCACTGGGCTAAACTGAATGAGCTGTTTGGCTCGCAAACCGGGAACAAGTTTAAGGAAATAGCGCAGGGATATACGTTGGATGTGCTGTTGGTGTACGCCAATAAGCACCTGAAAGTGCTGTCCAAACGCTATGAACTGCAACGGATACCCGACACGCTTGCTTTGCAGATAGCGGATATGGATATGATGGGCGAGGTGCGGAGCGTGCATTCCCTGTCGGGCGGAGAATCTTTCCTTATCTCACTGGCATTGGCGTTGGGATTGTCCTCCTTGTCTTCCAACAGGATGAATGTGGAATCGCTGTTTATCGACGAAGGATTCGGCTCTCTGGATATGGACACGTTGCGCATTGCAATGGACGCTTTGGAGCGCCTACAGACACAAGGACGGAAGATTGGTGTAATCTCCCACGTGGCGGAAATGATCGAACGGATTACGACACAGATTCAAGTGGTCAGGATTTCCGGCGGTAAAAGTCGCATCAATATTGTCGGCTAGGCGAAAGTCCTTGCTATTCGGACTTTCGGCAGACTTCTTATTGTAACATGAAAACATTAACTTTCATTTATTATGCAGAATTTCTGTTGCTTGCTTAGTTATTTCATTAAAAATGTGTACTTTTGCACTCTCAAATAGTATAGTAATATATAGATGGTAAAAGATTTGATGATCCCCGATTACATTTTTGAAGCGAGTTGGGAAGTATGTAATAAGGTGGGAGGTATATATACGGTATTATCTACGAGGGCCAAGACCTTGCAAGATAAGTTCCACGACAAAGTGATATTTATTGGTCCGGATTTTTGGCGGGATAAGGAAAACCCGCTCTTCATAGAGTCCGATAATTTGTGCCGGGCATGGAAAGAACACGCGAAAGCAGCGGATAAACTGAATGTCCGTGTAGGGCGTTGGAACATTCCCGGAGAACCGATTGTTATTCTAGTTGATTTCAAACCTTTTTTTGAATATAAGAACGAGATTTATACGGAAGCGTGGAACCGCTATCAGGTGGATTCATTGCACGCATACGGTGATTATGATGAAGCCAGTATGTTTTCTTTGGCTGCCGCAAAGGTAGTGGAAAGCTTCTACCGTTATAATCTGACGGAAACGGATAAGGTGGTTTATCAGGCTCATGAGTGGATGACGGGACTTGGCGCACTGTTTTTACAGACGTATGTACCGGAGATTGCCACGATTTTCACGACACATGCCACGTCCATCGGGCGTTCCATTGCCGGAAACAATAAGCCTTTGTATGATTATCTTTTCGCTTATGATGGCGACCAGATGGCACGTGAGCTGAATATGGAGTCCAAACATTCCATTGAAAAGCAAACGGCGCATTATGTGGATTGCTTTACCACCGTAAGCGAGATTACGAATAATGAGTGTAAGGAGTTGTTGGACAAGCCGGCGGATGTAATCCTGATGAACGGTTTCGAAGATAATTTCGTGCCGAAAGGAGCTACTTTTACGAACAAGTGTAAGCGGGCACGTTCGGCAATGCTTAATGTAGCCAACAAACTGTTGGGAACGGATTGGGGAGATGATACGCTAATAATAGGTACGAGCGGGCGTTATGAGTTCAAGAATAAAGGGATTGATGTCTTTTTGGAATCCTTGAACCGTTTGAGCCGTGACAAAAACCTGAAAAAGAACGTACTTGCCTTTATCAACGTCCCGGGTTGGGTGGGAGAGCCCCGTGCCGACTTGCAGGAGCGTTTAAAGAGCAAGAATCAGTTTGATACCCCGTTGGAAGTTCCTTATATCACACATTGGTTGCACAACATGAGCCATGATCAGGTGCTCGACACCATGAAATATCTGGATATGGCCAATCGTCCGCAAGATAAGGTAAAGGTGATTTTTGTACCTTGCTATCTTGATGGAAAAGACGGTATCTTCAATAAGGAGTATTACGATGTGATACTGGGACAGGATTTGAGCGTTTACGCTTCTTATTATGAGCCTTGGGGATATACTCCGCTGGAAAGTGTCGCTTTCCGCGTACCTACGATAACTACCGATCTTGCGGGATTCGGGTTATGGGTGAAGTCGTTGAAGAATCAGAATGGTCTGGATGACGGGGTAGAAGTGATACACCGTTCGGACTACAATTATTCGGAAGTGGCGGACGAGATAAAAGATACGGTTTCAGCTTACTCCGGTAAGACTGCGAAAGAGATAGAGACTATCCGCAAACGTGCCGCTGCCGTTGCAGAACAGGCTTTGTGGAAACATTTTATACAATATTATTATGAGGCTTATGACATTGCCTTGCGCAATGCGATGAAGCGTCAGATCAATTAAGAATTTATATCAATAAATAATTTAGATACATTATGAAAGTCAAGGTTAGTAATGTGAATACTCCGAATTGGAAAGATGTGACGGTTAAATCATGTATTCCTGAAGAGTTAGAGAAATTATCGGAGATAGCACGCAACATCTGGTGGGCTTGGAATTATGAAGCTACAGAGTTATTCAGAGATTTGGACCCCGCTTTATGGAAAGAAGTCGGTCAGAATCCGGTATTGCTGCTTGAACGCATGAGTTATGAGAAACTGGAGGCTTTGTCGAAAGATAAAGTTATTCTGAATCGTATGAATGATGTCTATGCTAAGTTTAGAGATTATATGGACGTGAAGCCCGACAGCACTCGTCCGTCTGTAGCTTACTTTAGCATGGAGTATGGTTTGAATCAGGTACTTAAAATATATTCCGGAGGTCTTGGCGTATTGGCAGGCGACTATTTGAAAGAAGCGTCCGACAGTAACGTAGACCTGTGTGCCGTAGGTTTCCTTTACCGTTACGGTTATTTCACCCAGACATTGTCTATGGACGGTCAGCAGATTGCCAATTATGAAGCTCAGAACTTTGGTCAGCTTCCTATCGACAAGGTGTTGGATGCGGAAGGCAAACAAGTGGTGATAGATGTTCCTTACCTTGATTATTATGTACACGCTTATTTGTGGAGAGTCAATGTAGGACGCATCTCTTTGTATCTGTTGGATACGGACAATGATATGAACAGTGAATTTGACCGTTCTATCACGCATCAGCTTTACGGAGGCGACTGGGAAAACCGTTTGAAACAGGAGATTCTTTTAGGTATCGGCGGTATGCTGACACTGAATAAACTCGGTATCAAGAAAGACGTTTACCACTGTAACGAAGGTCATGCGGCCTTAATCAATGTACAACGTATCTGTGACTATGTGGCCGAAGGTCTTACATTCGATCAGGCTATCGAGCTGGTACGTGCATCTTCACTTTATACCGTTCATACTCCGGTTCCTGCGGGACACGACTATTTCGACGAAGGTCTGTTCGGTAAGTATATGGGTGGTTATCCGGCAAGAATGGGTATCACTTGGGATGATTTGATGGATCTCGGACGTAACAATCCGGGTGATAAGGGCGAACGTTTCTGTATGTCCGTATTCGCTTGCAACACTTCTCAGGAAGTGAACGGTGTGAGCTGGCTGCACGGAAAGGTTTCTCAGGAGATGTTCTCTTCTATCTGGAAAGGATATTTCCCGGAAGAAAGCCATGTAGGTTATGTAACCAACGGGGTACACTTCCCGACTTGGAGCTCTACGGAATGGAAACAGCTATACGCTAAATATTTCAATGAAAACTTCTTGTATGACCAGTCTAACGAGAAGATTTGGGAAGCTATCTATAATGTGCCCGATGAAGAAATCTGGAAGACACGTGTTGCCATGAAGAATAAGCTCGTAGACTATATCCGTAAGCAATTCAGCGAAACATGGTTGAAGAACCAGGGAGATCCTTCACGCATCGTATCATTGGTTGAAAAGATTAATCCTAACGCATTGTTGATTGGTTTCGGACGTCGTTTCGCTACTTACAAACGTGCGCATCTGTTGTTTACGGATTTAGACCGTTTGTCCAAGATTGTAAACAACCCGAACTATCCGGTACAATTCCTGTTTACAGGTAAGGCGCATCCGCATGACGGAGCAGGTCAGGGACTGATCAAACGTATTGTTGAAATCTCCCGTCGTCCGGAATTCCTCGGCAAGATTATCTTCCTCGAAAACTATGATATGCAACTGGCACGTCGCTTGGTAAGTGGTGTGGATATCTGGTTGAACACTCCGACACGTCCGCTTGAAGCATCCGGAACATCCGGTGAAAAAGCGTTGATGAACGGTGTCTTGAACTTCTCCGTACTCGACGGATGGTGGCTTGAAGGTTATCGCGAAGGCGCCGGATGGGCATTAACTGAGAAACGTACGTACCAGAATCAGGAACATCAAGACCAGCTGGATGCAGCTACTATCTATACGATTCTTGAGAATGAGATACTTCCGTTGTATTATGCACGTAACAAGAAAGGCTACTCCGAAGGATGGATCAAGTGCGTAAAGAACTCAATCGCTCAGATCGCTCCTCATTATACAATGAAGCGTCAATTGGATGATTATTACAGGAAGTTCTATACGAAAGAAGCGAAACGTTTCCGTATGCTGGCTGCTGATAATTATGCGAAAGCAAAAGAGATAGCCGCATGGAAAGAAGAAGTGGTGGAGAAGTGGGATTCTATCGAAATCGTTTCTTGTGAAAAGACGGAAGAACTCGTTAAAGGCAGCATCGAAAGCGGTAAAGAATATACCATCACTTATGTTATCGACGAAAAGGGCTTGAATGATGCGGTAGGTTTGGAATTGGTTACCATCTATACCAATGCCGAAGGTAAACAACACGTTTACTCCGTAGAGCCGTTTGACTTGGTTAAGAAAGACGGTAATCTGTACACCTTCCAAGTGAAACACAGTATGCAGAATGCCGGTAGTTTTAAAGTAGCATTCCGTATGTTCCCTAAGAACCCGGATCTTCCTCATCGTCAGGATTTCTGCTACGTTCGCTGGTTTAGTTGATCAGTTTAAATATAAGTATAATGAAGCTGCTTTCTTTTTGAGGAAGCAGCTTTTTTATTAAAACAACTATCTACTTGCATGTCAGTTTCTTATTAAAGAATATGCTTATAAATGCTGCAAGCATATCGGGATTGATTCATATAATAAAGGGATTGATTTGTATAATCCGGTGATTGCTTTTGTTGCCGTTTTTAATTTAAAGCCTTTCTTTTGCAGATGAATAGAAAAACTATTAGAGAATGAGTCATGGTTGTTGCAGGATATTAAAAAACATCCTTGTTTTAATAGCGTTGATAATAATTATATTCTTGGGGATGATAGTGTTCTCTCATAAGGGAATTAGTTAATGATAAGGTTTAATATATAGTCCGGCGGCTTATTTGGAGATAGTCGGTGTGCTGTAGGTTCTTTACCGGGTTCTTTTAATCCATTGAGGAAGGATGAATATTCCGGCTACGAGATAGGGGTAGTAAGTGATACATCTCCATACGAAAGCAACGATAAGCGCGATTCCCACGATAGAAAAGAAGTCTGCATAATATACGGTAAACATATATT
>ENA-USUG01002115-USUG01002115.1-human-gut-metagenome-genome-assembly--contig:-NODE-2115-length-30931-cov-14.231963_pt1 | contig 30931 bp, 30 predicted proteins | sample MGYA00250059_ERZ773394 | MGnify/ENA primary metagenome ERZ773394 (study PRJEB29103, sample SAMN06111957) | human gut metagenome | biome: human gut; feature: ankylosing spondylitis patient; material... | reverse complement strand
CATGCTTTGACTCCGATTCTGAAGGCATGTGCCTATGCTTCAGAAATGAAGATGATAGACCATGCCGTCAATGCGAGAATTCAGGATATGCGTATCGCCTCAAAGATATCTCTTTCGGACGAAGACAACGAGTTTGACGGCAAGTACCTTTCAAAGGAACAGATGTCTGCGCTGTTGGAATATTACAATACCTGTACAGAACCGCGCCGTAAGGAATTTTTGGAAATGTTCTTCTTTGCCTTCCATGCCTGTGGACTCCGTGTTGTCGATGTTATGACATTGCAGTGGGGGCATGTAAATTTTGAGAAGAAGGAACTTAGAAAAATCATGATCAAGACGAATAAGCGCCATGTAATTCCTCTTACAGAACCTGCCCTGAATATTCTGCACCGTTGGCAGGAGAAACGTGCCGGATGCCGGTATGTATTCAACTTAGTAAAAGATGATCTGGATCTTGATGATGCAGAGGCTCTGTACAAGGCTCGTAACAATGCAACGAAATGCATCAATCAGTCGCTGGCGGTTGTCGGAGAACAGATAGGGCTTCCGTTTACCCTCTCAATGCATGTGGCCCGGCATTCGTTTGCGGTCTTTGCACTGAACAAAGGACTTTCCATGTCGGTTGTCAGTCGTTTGCTCGGTCATGGAAGTACTGATGTCACCGAAAAGGTCTATGCCAAATTCCTGCCCGAAACGCTGTCTGCGGAAGTGGCACGTCTGAAAGAGGATTTTGCTTCTCTGGAAATTGTCAGATGAATGTGGATAGCTATTGGAAACATTCATTAATTTTACACCTAAATTGATTTGAGATGACTATTACGCAGATATTCCTATTGCTGGTGTGTGCATTTGTTCTGGTATTGGTGCTTTCTACCCTATTCAAACGGTACCATAGAATAATCATGTGGTCTGCTGCAATAGTCTTTTTTATAGGAACTCTGCTCCTTATAGGTCTTGGGATAATTGATCCGGTAAAGGACAATCGTCCTGATCCTGTAGTAATAACAGGCATCTTCACCGCCCTTGTCTTATCGGGGTTATTTGCATACGGAGCAGAAAAACTGCGTATCAAACTTAGGGAAAAGAACCAGCAAACCGTTCAAATCATAGATAATCAGCCAGACTGTACGGATTCCCCTAAAGGGGTTGTATTGTCGGGAAGGCTTGATACTTCACTTGCCCGTACAATCTTTGCGAAAGCAATAGAAGCCGGATATATTGAAGAGGTCGGGTCCCATTATAGCTGGAAAGGGACAAAGGCTCTTCTTGCCTATATGTGTGGTCGAATATATTGCGGCGATTATCCTGAATATTCCAAATACGAACAGAAGACTTTTTGGGAATTCGGCAACGGACTCTTCCCCGATGTCGAGCTTAACGCACTATTTGAACAGACCGGAATCGGACAGTCCCGGCAGAACAGGAGGGATATGCCCGTCCCTAACAATGCCGGAGAAATTGACAAGTTTTTTCAGAAGTAACAAAAAACGAAGAGTATTATCTTCGTTCTTTGCAAGTCTTAGCTTCTGGCTTGTTATGCATTTTGTTTTGCTTCATCTGGCAATCTTCGATTTTTTTCAATTTTATTTTTCTCTTTTTTATTGCTGGTAATCAATAGGTTACTTGTAAAGTTGTGGCAGAATCATAACTTTCCATAACACCTGTCCTAACATTGGATAATTTATTGTAACTTATTAGTCCTCAGCTATTTCATACATTCGTGCCGTGATTCTGGTGCGATGTGCACAATCGTACCATATCGTATAACCAGGCTGAAGGTCTGAGTGTGCATCAGGGCAATCGGCCATAATTGTTTTTAAGTATGGCTAAAGAAACGAATGTAGAGAAGCTATGCGACCGGGAATTGCTTGAAAAGATTCTCAGCGTAGTGGAGAGACAAGAGAAACTGCCGCCTCCGGCTCATGAAGGCGGACTCCGTCTATATGACAACAAGTCTTTGATGGAGAAATTGAACATCAAAGAAAAGTATCTGAAAAAGTTGCGAGACAACGGCTATCTCGGCTACTCGCGTGAAGGTGATAAATACTGGTACACGCAGGAAGATGTTGACCGCTTTCTGCGCCGTTTCCATTATGAAGCTTTCGCTATTGGCGATGAACTTCCAAAGCAGGAAGGAGGTGGCTATGTTTGACACCATTCATTTGACCAACATGCTTCGTTCGGAAGTGGAAGGCATTCCGGAAACAGGTCTTCCATTGGATGCCTTCCCGGACAGGATGCAGGAGATTATCCTCAATCTTGCCAGATACGAAAATTTCAATGTGGAATATACTGCGTCTATTGTTCTTTCTGCTGTTGCTACTGCAATAGGCAACTCTTGTCATATCCGTATAAAGGGCGAGTGGAAAACTTGCCCATCCCTTTATATGATGCTGGTCGGACGTCCCGGGCTTGGAAAGACTCCTCCCCTCGGTTTTATCTATAAGCCGATTAATGAGTATGATGACCGGCTGCATGAGAAATATAACGAGGAATATGATGAATATGAAAGAGCCATGTCAGCAGGCAAGCACGGAAGTGACGAGGAAGAACAGTTGCTCAAGAAACCGAATTTTGTAACGACGGTCATTTATGATTCCACCCCGGAGGCGATGATGAATATTCATCAGCATAATCAGCGTGGGATAACATTGGTCGTCGATGAAATCCTGGCTTTGTTCAATTCCGTCAAAAGGTACAACAGCAAGAACAACCTCATTGAAGATCTGCTGACAGCTTATAGCGGACAGCCGTTAAAGATTATCCGCAAATCAGAATCACGTCCTGTTCTAATCAAGAATCCATGTATAAATGTCATCGGTTCAGTACAGACGAATATGCTGCAGGAAGTCTTCCGTGCAGAGTTCCTTGCCAACGGATTGCTTGACCGTTTTTTGTTTGTCTATCCCAAAAACAGGAAGATATCCGGATGGAGACGGGAAGAACGGAATACGGCCCGTCCTGACATCATGAATCAATGGAGGACAATAATCAACAGAATCCTAAGTATCCCCTGTATCCTTGATGACAAGGGCACAACGGTCAATCCCCGTATCCTTACAATGTCTGACGATGCGGAAGAATACTTTTATGAATGGTACAATGGAATTATCGATGCTGTAAATGCCATTGAGGATGATGCGGATGTTGAAAGCCGCAAGATGAAACTCAACGGCCATGTAGCACGTCTTGCCCTGTTGTTTCAGGTAATGAAATGGGCTACTGATAGTGGAGATATGCAATATATTGAGCGGGATTCCGTAGAATCGGCAATCCGTATGATTGATTATTATGAGGAAACATACAGGAGGATTCAGGAAACCATTGTCATAAACAGTATCGGCGAAACGAAAGAAGCCTGGCTTTCCCTGTTGGAAGATCGGTTCACTTCCGGTGATGCTGTTATTGCCGGCAGAAAAGTTGATATGTCCCGACGTACCGTCTATTATGCGCTTGACCAATTATGCCGGCTTAAGCACCCTCTTATAGAAAAGCTTCAGCATGGAGTCTATCGCAAACTTATGACAGAAAATACTGATGCACCTTGCACTATTGCACTTTCATCTTGTCAAGATACCGTGCAATCTTCTCAAAGTGCAAAAGTGCAGAGTGCAACCACACTAAAATCAGAAGACCATGAGTGAATACAGATTCCATTTGCAGAAATACCGCCCTGGAAGCAAGACTACTTGTCCGAGCTGTGGTAAAAGCCGGTGTTTTGTCAGGTATATTGATGAACAAGGCAGCATTAGCTTTCCCGGTAATGTCGGCAAGTGTGATCATGAAAACAGTTGTGGCTACCACTATACACCTAAGGAATACTTCAAGGATAATCCTGATGTGTTGGAAATGGATGAGGGAAGCGGCAAGTCACTTCTTTCTGCCCCTTATAAGACGGCAGATAAAACTCTGTCTTGTATCGTCCCTTCGTATATTCCTTCATCTTATGTGTTAAGGAGTCTGTCACATTATTCAATCAACCCCTTATATCAGTATTTCTGTCATGTGTTTGGCGAAAATGAGGCAAGCAGATTGTTTGAAATGTATCGCATAGGGACATCTTCAAAATGGGGAGGTGCAACGGTTTTCTGGCAGACAGATATAAATGGACAGGTAAGAACCGGCAAGGTAATGTGCTATAATGCCGAGACAGGCCATCGGGTTAAAGAGCCTCAGGCTTTTGTCAGCTGGGCACATTCCGAGTTGAAGTTGCAGGATTTCCATTTGAAGCAATGTCTGTTTGGAGAACATCTTCTGAAAAATTCATCGTCTCCGGTAATGCTGGTGGAAAGTGAAAAGACCGCTGTTGTAATGAGCCATTTTATCCCCGATTATATATGGCTGGCAACAGGTGGAAAGAACGGTTGTTTCAATAGTGAAGCCATGCAGGTCCTCAAAGGCAGGGAGGTTACTCTCATCCCTGATTTAGGAGCAACCGAACAATGGAAAGAAAAGTCTGCTTTGTTGTCTGGAATATGCAAACGGGTTGTTGTGTCCAATGTTTTGGAATGTACATCCGATGAAATGCAACGCAGCCAAGGATTGGACATTGCGGACTTCTTCCTGTATTCACCATCAAAGAGGCAGATACTCCATCAGATGATACAACGTAATCCAGCATTGCAGTTACTCATTGATGAACTGGATCTGGAACTTATTGAATAGTAAAGGAACTTGTTCCGTGGATTTATAGAAAGTCCTTAACACAATAAGGACTTTTTGCCTGGCGGCAATAAAATCCGGTCATTGTCCCGCAGAGCGGACTGGCACAAGAGCAAGCTCAAATATTAATCATTTATCAAAAGAATATCCTATATGAACACAGATATTAAACAGGCCATGCATGTTGAAGCCGGGAAGTCATTCGGCACAGCAGAGGCGAATGAAAACGAAAGGCATTGGAATGATGACAAGATTGACAGAAAGAATCAGGATCCGACCAATCACTATGACAAGACCCGAATGAAACTGAATTTCGAGATTGGGCCCGATGGGAAAGTTCATCCGTTAGGCTATCAAGAGAAATCGCTTGAAGTACGTTTGCAGGAACGGTTGACTGAATTGGGCTGGAAGCCTTTCAAGCCGGACAGCAAAATTCAACCAAACTGTTGTGCGAAATTTATCTTCGGAGGCAATCATGACCGTACGCTTGAGATGGCATTTGGGACCCAAACCGTAAATCTGGAAAAGGGTGCAGACAACAGCCATCTCCAACGATGTCCGGAAATCGAACAATGGGCGAAAGATGTCTATGACTGGTGCGCCAAACGGTACGGACAGGAAAACATAATCGGCTTCCAGGTTCATCTTGATGAGAGTAGCCCGCATATCCATGCCTTGATCGTTCCTGTAGGACAACGAGCCAAAAGCGGACGCGAATGCGTCATGTGGTCGGCTAAGTTTGGCAAGAGCCGTTATGGGTATGGCCATATTCTTCGGGAAATGCACACCTCGCTTTATGAGGAGGTCGGTAGCAAGTATGGATTGGAACGTGGTGACAGTATTGAAGGCCGGAACGTTAGCCATCTTAGTAAACGCGATTATATCCGGAAACTGTCCAAAGATGCGAAACAAGCAGAGAAAGCAGTCAAGGGGCTGCAGACAATGATACGAAAACTTGAACGGGAAATGCTTGCCGGTAGGAACCGGCTTAAAGAAATCGATGAAGCTCTCGCGTCCGGCAAGATAACTCTTGACAAATATGAGGTTCAGAAAGCAGATATAAAGAAACTCATTGCCGAGTATCTGGAAAAACTCGAAGACAAATCCAATAAACTTCATGCAAAGGAGCATGAATTGGAACAATTGACAAAGGATGCGGCGAAGGCCCGTTCTGTTATACAGCCATTTCGTAACCACAAGGTTGATTTCACTCCACCGCAAATTACAGAGAAAGTACCATTGTTCGGTACGGACAAATGGATTGAACGACAGAATAGACTTATCGCCAAGCAGTTCACCGAGATTGTCCGTAAGATAGAATCTCTATACAGAAATGATGCAGCCCGACAGGTCGAAGCCGCCCAACGCAATGTCCTGGCGGATTACGGAGAACTGTATCAGTTGAGACGGGAGAATAAAATTCTTTCAGGCGCAAACGAAAATTTGGAGTCATGGCTGAATACATTGCTCGGTCAGTTGGCTATACCTTCAGTTCGCAATATGATTTTTGCAGTAGCTGATGCACTCATCAGTGGGCAACCGATACCAGTTTCTTCCGGAGGCGGTGGTGGTAATTCTGACTCAGACCTCCGTTGGGATGGTCGCAGGCCGGATGAAGAGGAAGAGGCGTATAGGCGAAGGTGCCTGATGCACGCAGTGCAAGTTGCCCGTAATTCTCAAAGAAAAACTATACGCAGGTAACTCCAAAATAAATCATTAGGATAGCGGCAAATTCTTGTGGTTGTCCTAATGATTAAGTTAATACAAACCGATAAATCAGAATTTACCGATACTTGCCCATTCATCAGCAGCGGGAGAAGTTCGTCGCGTTGCTTAGTTAAGGATTCTAATTCCTCCATATTGATAGACTGTTGGTCAAATAAAGGCTTTATCGTGGTAATAAACTGTTCAAGGTAAAGTTTATTATAAGCAAATTTGAAATTGGCTAAATCGCTTAATACAATATATGGAATTGAAGAACCATGTTTTCCTCCACTATACGCTGGTTGAAACAAGTATCGTAATGTATAAAAAAAGAAAGGAATATTTTCTGTTTCAGCATCTAGTACACAAGCATATGTTCGTTGATATAAATCAAACTTTCCTTTATAAAAAGAAACTCGACCAGTATAGCTTCCATTTCCGGAAACAAGAACGGCTGCACCATCATATATGTATTCATTTGATGTAATTGGTTCTGGTGCGCAAGAGAAAAATTTATATTTTCCAGGTATCGCTTTTGAAACGTCTTTTTTTCCTGTAAAAATTCTCATAAAATCTTTAATTTCATGTGAACACCATTCTTTGGGGATTTCTCGTTTCAATTTTTCATTCCAAACCATTTCGCCACCACTTGACTTGTATGGTTTGCCATCCTTGTTAGGAAAATCAAACTGCACAAACCAGTAATCATAAAGCCGTTTTGCCATCTCTTCTAAATTCTGATTTAGCAATCTTCTTAGTCGGATTTTATTTCAAATATTTTTCCAATTTTGAACATACAATTTCTAAATCTTCTTTCTCATTTCTAATAATTCTCATTCTACTGTCAAATTTAAAATCACTATATGAAATAACAACGACATTGATACCGTGCTGAGGAAGGACTTCTTTACGGCGTTCGTCATATATACGACGTTGCTCATCTCTTGACACTCCGCTTATTGTCATTCTGTTGAATATCTTAACTGATTCTGTGTGTTGTTTTTCATAGTATTCAACAACAAGATTTAAGTCTTTGTAATATGCGTCAACAGGCAATTTAACCCCAGTGTCCCCACATAAGAAATCGAATCGATATTGACGCGATGCTTTGTGTTTTAGCACCCTGTCACATAAATCAATAACATACTGTTCATCTCTTTGTGAAATGTTTTCAGTTTTTTGATAAGCTGGTATGAAGGCGTTGGAAGTGGTGTCAGAACCAAATTCAAGATTAGATTCCCATTCGACTTTCTTCCTATCCCATCTAAAATGAATAGACTTTTTACCTTGTAATTGATTTGCTTTAAATAAGTACTCTTTTTTAAACGAAGGAATACTTTCATGAGTAATTACTACATGGACATCCTCGTCATTTTTTCTGCTCTCTAAATTAACCTTATACGATGTGGAAGTCGCTTTTCTTGTTGATTCTCTGATTACTCTTCTTCTTTCCAATGCCATGATCTTTAGTTATTTGTAATTATTATCATTATTTCCTTTGTTAAACATCTAGCTGACAAGCTAATATATCACTTTTGTGATAAACAATTGTACACCAAAATTATGCTGCCTTGAACATTGAGGTAAAAATATTCCGACATTAATTTCATTTGTTAATTAGTTTGTTGCTGTATGCTTATATTTAATTGGACGAAGATAAGAATTTGGGATGGATTATAAAGTGAAATTATTGCTGATTCTGGCATTATGTTACTTTCAAGCCAAAAATATCAGAATTATGAAAGAGAACATCATTCAGGCGATAGTTGCGAAAATGCAGCGTAACTTGGATTGCCGACAAATGGTACAGCTTAAAGCGGTACTTGCATCAGAACTGCATAATGTGGAAATAATCGAAAAGAAAGAATGTGCCAAACAACAAGCACAAGAAAATGAGCATCTTTTAAACTCTTTTATCTCAGCAAAGAAGATAGAAGGATGCTCTGATAAAACATTGGCATACTATCGTAACACTATTGAACGATTGTTATTTACACTTTCCGTGGCTATTTGTCATATAACCACAGCAGATATTCGTACCTATCTGTCCAATTATCAAGAAGAGCATTTGTCTAGTAAAGTAACTATTGATAACATGCGGCGTATCTTTTCAAGTTTCTTTGCATGGTTGGAGGATGAAGACTATATCGCAAAGAGTCCTGTAAGGCGGATTCATAAAGTAAAAACAGACTCTCTTGTAAAAGAGGTACTTTCTGATGAACAGTTGGAACAACTTCGGGACAGTTGTACCAACAAAAGAGATTTAGCTATTATAGACATCCTATCATCCACAGGTATCCGTGTAGGTGAATTGGTGAAACTGAACCGAGAAGATATAGATTTTTATGAGCGGCAATGCGTAGTATTTGGGAAAGGCAACAAGGAACGTATTGTTTATTTCAATGCCAGAACGAAATTGCATTTACAGCAATACCTTGATTCACGTACTGATAATAATCCGGCTTTATTTGTTTCACTATATTCACCATACACACGCTTAACTATCAGCGGTGTGGAAGTGCGTATTCGGAGACTTGGACAATCACTTTCCATGCCAAAGGTACATCCTCACAAATTTCGCCGAACTCTTGCTACAATGGCTATTGACAAAGGTATGCCTATTGAACAAGTACAATGCTTATTAGGCCATGTGCGTATTGATACGACTCTGCACTATGCCATTGTAAACCAAAACAATGTAAAGTTGGGTCATAAGAAATATTTGGGATAGACAATCATACCGGATTCTGTCTGAAAATGCGTAAATTTGCATCAAAATTAGATGCAAATGGGAAAATGTAAATTGGGAGACATTGCTACTGTTGAAATCAGTGGAGTAGATAAGAAAGTAAAAGATGGAGAAGAAAATATCCATCTATGTAATTTTGTTGATGTCTATTATAACTGGGCTATCACTATGGCTCGGCATGATAATTTTATGCTTGCCACTGCCCGTCCCAATGAAATTTCCAAGTTCCAATTAAGAAAAGGTCAAGTCGCATTAACCAAGGATAGTGAAACTCGTGATGACATTGGCATTTCTACTTATATTGCTGATGATTTTGATGATGTCATATTGGGTTATCATTGTGCATTGATAACGCCCAATAAAGATATTCTAGATGGACGTTATTTGAATGCCCTTATGCATACGGGCTATGCAAAGAAATATTTCGCTTGCAATGCCTCTGGAAGTGGACAACGCTATGCGTTATCAGCAGAAACACTCAATTCATTTCCTGTCCCAGTAATTCCATTGCAAAAACAAAAACAAATTGGCGAAATATTCTCTGCATTAGACAAAAAGATAGAACTCAATAAGCAGATAAATCAGAATTTAGAAGCGATGGCAAAACAACTTTATGATTATTGGTTTGTGCAGTTCGACTTCCCGAATGAGGAAGGGAAACCGTATAAATCCAGTGGTGGAAAGATGATTTGGAATGAGAAGCTGAAAAGGGAAATACCGAATGGATGGAATAATTGTACATTACAAGAATTTTTAACCATTAAAAATGGACGAGATCACAAACATTTAGCTACTGGTTCACATCCTGTTTATGGAAGCGGAGGAGAAATGCGTAGGGTGAATGAATACCTTTTTTCAGGAGAGTCTGTCTTAATGCCAAGAAAAGGAACGTTGAATAATATCATGTATGTTAATGAATCCTTTTGGACCGTTGATACAATGTTTTATTCTGAGATGAAAATTGTGCATTCTGCTAAATATGTATTCTTTGCTATTAAAGATATTGATTTTACGAAATGGAATTCTGGAACTGGCTTGCCAAGTATGACGGCTTCAACTCTTTACAATATATCAATGATAAAACCAAGTGATGATTTACTCAAAAGATTTAATGATGTATTAATTCCTGTGTTTTACAAAATAAAGCAAACCAAAGATGAATGTGAAAAGTTGATCAGACAACGTGATGAGTTACTGCCTCTTCTGATGAACGGTCAAGTATCGGTAAATTCTGATTTATAGCTCTGTTAAGCTCTATTTTGCGGTCAAGACCACAAAGCAACTTGCTAATACGTTTCTGTTCTGCCAATTCAGGAATCCACACGGTGCAATCCTTAATTTTATCTGGTGAAGTGTGGCGAATTTTTGTTTGTTGGGCAGCTGCACTTAGTTGTTGTTTGACCAAAGTAGAGGATATAAGATAAAATGCAAAATCTTTGTCTAACAAGTCCTCTTTGCAAATAATTTTTGCCACATCTTGGCTTTGGATATATTTACCACTTTCGGGAATAATAGCAGTTGAGCCAAGCAGACCTATAGCCTGTTCTGTCAAAGGAGTGATAATATCTCCTTTTTCCATTAAGAACTCAGACCGAAAGTCACCTGTATAATAGAGATTATCTTTGGACTTATTCTCTTTGAAGCAATTATTCTGATAGTCAAAGTTACCACAAGTCAGACGGATGTATTCACCCTCGGTGGCATAAAACTCGCCACTGAGACTTGCTCCTCTTGTGACATCGAGGATTTCTCCAAGCTTATATTTTTTCAATTCCATTTACCGTGTTGCTTTTTTAACATAATCTTGAATTAAAGATAGATTTACCTCAATCTCCCTGCGCTTGGCCAATAACTGATCAAGATGCGCTTTCTGTTTTGCTTTTTCTTGCACAGCCATAATCTGGTGAATTTTTGCTCCTCCTATAAAAGGGGATACCGTATCAAACTTCATTTGAGCATCTTCAATCTCTTTATCCAATTCTACAAGTTGCTGTTGATATTTTCGTTGTGCTTCTACTATATTCAGATTATTAGCAGCTACGAATACATCAAGCAAGTGACGAATTGCAGCAATCTGCTTTTGTGCATCCTTCGATGAACTGCGAGCTACATGTAGTGCGACAATTATAGCAATTACACTAATTATTGGGCTTAATAAGGTAGCCCATTGAACCAGGTTGTCAATCATAATTCAGTCCATCTAGATTTTCACCTAATCTTGCCTCAATCTCTTCGATAGTAGGCATAGTACCTTCCACATTTTCAGGGTATAGTTTTGACAGCTCATATTCAGATATTCCCAATGGGAGATTGCTGCCCTCTAATGCGTATTGGGCAAGCATTGAATCCTTTTGGCGGCAAATAAGCAGACCGATTGTAGGATTGTCTCTTCCCTCTTTTCTAAGAATATGATTACAAGCGACCACGTAGCCGCTTAACTGTCCGAGGTCTTGAAAATCAAATTCGCCGATTTTCACTTCAATCACTACATAGCATGATAGATTTAAGTTGTAGAAAAGCAGATCGATGAATTTCTCTTTTTGTCCGATCTGAAGTCTATACTCTTTGCCTATGTATGCGAACCCGGTACCGAGTTCCAGCAGGAATTGCGATATATTGGCAAGCAGTGCATCTTTGAGAATATGCTCATTATAAGGTTGAGTTATTCCTGTAAAGGCAAAGTTATAAGGGTCTTTTGTCAGTTCCTGTGCAAGATCGCTTGTCGTTTCCGGCAATGTGCGGGTGAAGTTTGTCAAAGCCTTTCCTTCCCGTTCATACAGGCCGCTATCCATAAAGTTGAGCAATGTGTCGCGACTCCAACCCTCTTCCATCGTCTTTCTTATATAGAAGAGAGCCTTTGCCGGTTCTTTGCTGTATCTGTCCATCAAATAACGGTGATGCCCCCAAGGTATGGAAAAAAGCATTTCTTCCAATTGTCCCACAGCTTGTGGGACAGATTTCGAGGATTCTGCCACAGGTTGTGGCACTTTTCTCTCTTCCAATTGTCCCACAGCTTGTGGAACAACTTTTAAATACTGAGAATAAAGCAGATAGAATTTCTTTGCGTAATATATATTGGTTCGAGAAAGGCCTGTGGCGTTGGGATTTCTGCGCTGTAAATCCACAGAAAGATTCTTGATGACTTTCTCACCCCACCGTTCTTCTACACGCATCTCTTCTATGTCACGGCCAAGTTCCCAGTAATATTTAAGCAACTCACGGTTAACCCTGACCGCAGCTCTAATTTGACTTTGACGATAGCGTACACTAAGGTCTTCCACCCACCGGATGTAATCTTTATCTGTGATGGTCAATTCTTTACTCATTATTTTCAACATTTACGTTAAAGTGTAGAGCGTCCAGCCGCTTCATTATCTCCTCCTCCAGACGATGGCTCTCTGCAAATTGACGTGACAGTTCAGCCTTATAATTTGCCATGCGGTTATTGAACTCTTCTTCGGTAATGTCCACATAGTCAATCTTGATGTCGAAATACTGTCCGGCAGACAACGAATAACCTTTCTCCTTTATTTCATCATAGCTTACCGCAACCGAAAAATCCTCTATGGCTTCTTTATTTTTGAATGTATTGACAATTAAGTCAATGTCGTCCTTCAGCAATCTACGTTTTTTATTTTTCCCTTCCTTATATTCCTCTCCTAACTTGCTCGCATCAATCAATATGACTTTCTCAACAGAAGCAGCTTTGTCAAAGAACATAACGGAAACATTCGTACCTGTATTTGCGAACACATTGCTTGGCATAGAAATACAGCCATACACCCAGCGGTTATCTACAATTTTCGTCAGGACTTTTCTTTCAACACCACTTTTGGCTGTAATGAATCCCGTAGGAATGACAATAGCCCCCTTGCCATTTGTTTTCAGCGAATTGATGAGATGCTGGATAAAACACAAGTAGATAGACATTGAATCTTTCTTCTTTGCCGGCACAGATGGGACTCCCGCCCAAAAACGCACCGTATCAGAAGCTAATGTATCTCTAAAATCTGAGAAATCTAGATTGAATGGCGGATTAGACACGACAAAATCGAATTTTCGGAGTGTACCGTTTTCTTCCTTATGGTATGGTTCTGTAAGCGTATTTCCTTGTACGACATTAGGAAGACTTCCCGACAGATTGTTCAGAATGAGATTCAGTCGGAGCATCTCGCTGGATTTCTCCGATATATCCTGACTGAAGATCGTACAACGGTCTTCACCTATCTGATGAGCCAAAGCCATAAGCAAAGTACCTGTTCCTGCAGATGGGTCATAACAGGTCACTCCACGTAGGTTTGCATCATCTCCGACCAGCAGGCGGGCCATTACCTGTGCGATGGCTCTCGGGGTGTAATATTCCGCATATTTTCCGCCCCCAGCATTGTTATAATCCTTTATAAGATATTCAAATATCCGTGAGAAGAAATCATATTTTTCCGCAAAAACACTTTCAAAATTGAATGATGCAACGGAACTCATCAATGAACGTGCAAAATCATCCCTTTTCTGCGGATCTGTTACAAACTGTGTGAGTGCACTGAATATATTGACTCTGCTTTTCCCTGAAGTTACAACAGAAAAAGTATCCGCATTCAGATTAGCAATGTCAATCAGTGTCGCATCCAGACGTGTAGAAAAATCTCCTGCTCCTGAAGTATTATACAAATGCGACAATGTATGCTCAGGTTTAAGCAACGGAACTGATGCGGGAAGATAGCTGAACAGATCTTCGACTTCCTCTTCAGTGAATTTATCATATTCCGCATCCCACTTGTCTGCCTTGCTCAATCTTTCTCCGTATATTTTATCCCGCTTTGCCTCATATCCGAATTTATCATTGAAATACTTATACAGAAACATTTCCGTAATGATCTTGTACTCACCACCACTATTGGCAAGGCCGAAATGAGAGGTGGTCGATTTCAATGAATCTATAAGGGCTATAGTCGCTTCTGATATATTCTGGGTATTTGCATCCATATTATCTCAAGTAAAGTTGATTGTATTGGTTTATATATTCATTTGCAATGAGATTGTTGATGAACTTCCTGTCGGGAAGACTCGCTTTTATCCCCAAGTCGACGAGTTGATGGCCTATCATAGCCAACGTGTCCCGCTTGAAACTGTTCTCATTCGCTATGATGTTTATATCAAGGTAAATACGGTTATCAATCTCACGCTTCATTTTTGACAGACTTTCTGCTATTTCATATTCAGTTTTGGAAATAAGAGGCTTTTCTCGTTTTTCATTTTCTTCTTCTATACGCTTGTGGATACGGACAAAGCGCTCGTCTCCCTGATATTTCTTTTTGAGTATATTATTGCGACGGTTTATCTCACGGATTTTCTTCATTACCGAATCCATATAATCAATGCTTTCTTTAGCTTCTTGCGTATTTTGAGGAACGAAGCCTTTCTTTCTGAAGTATTCCCGGAACTCTTCAGCCAAAATCACATACTTGTCTTCTGCCTTGTCAAAGTTGGCTTCGAATTCAGCCTGTACCTTTTCACAACGCTCCCGAATATCATTGACAATAATACGCAATTCCTCTGATATACCTTTCTTGAATTCGAATTCCAGTTCAGAAAGAGCGACATTGATAATTCCAGATACATCAGCCTTATGTTCGGTACTTTCCAGAAAATTCATTCGTTCTATACGGTGAGAAACCTCAGTGATCAGAGTAGGAATACTACCTTTAGGCAAACTGTTGATTCGTTCTTTCAACTCTTCATCGCCAAAAGCCCTTACTTGGTTAATGATTGCCTTGGCATTTTCAAGAGTAGATCGGAGCGTATATAGATTGTCTTTGTTTTCAATCTCATCTATTTCCTTTCTGAACTCTTCAGGGTTGTCGCATGTATAATTGAATAAAACGCTGCGGATTTCTTTTATCTGCTCTACAATCTGCTCTTTATCTACAATGATAGCTTCTCCTACTGTTTCTTTCTCGCCTGTTTCTTTAATATCGGCAGTACGATTCAGTTCACGCAGATAGCGGTCATTAGTCGCATCAAAATTTTCCTTGATGTTTACAAAATCCACTACATAACCATATTTGAATTTATGGTATGGTCTGTTTACTCTAGTCAGTGCCTGCAGCAAATCGTGTCCGTCCAGACTTCGACCCAGGTAGAGTTTCTTTAAACGGGGAGCATCGAACCCAGTCAAAAGCATCTGATTGACAATCAGGACATCGACCGATAGTTTTTTCTTGTACTCATCAATGTACGCCTTACGCTCTTCCTTGTCTCCTTCATCATGCAAAATCAAAGAAGCTCTCAAAGGTTTTGCATGATATCCATAGGCAATCATAGGTTCAGCCGCCAACATCAGATTTTCATCATGTTTCCCTTCGATATACAAAGCTTTGTTGAAACGCTCTTGCCACAAACGATACATTTCACGGGCTTGAGGATTTGTCTTGCATACAATCATGGCCCCCACCGTGTCATCACCCTGTTCGATACGAAAGCGTCTGAAATCGCTAATAATATAGTCTATCAATGCATTGAGGTAAGATTCATGTTCAATGATCTTATTGCGGTCAATATCACTTTTTCTGACTTCTATGCTGCCTGCCAGCTTGTCAAGAATATTCTCTATTTTCTCTTTATAGATTGTTTCGACAGGTTCACGCATGAGTTTCAGTGTATAACCGTCTGCTATTGACTTGTCGTAATAATAGGTATCAATGTAATCACCGAATACACGCCAAGACTCCCTCTCCTCTTTTAACAAAGGCGTACCTGTCAAAGCAATTTTTATAGCATCCTTATCGGCTGCCAATAGGTTTGCCAAGAAACTTCCCTGTGGATTGTATCCTCTATGCGCTTCATCAATAAAGAAAATACGTTGCAAACGGATGCTGTAATTGGAATCAATCTGTATTTTGGCAGAATCCTGTTTGAATTTCTGGATATTTACCACCATTATCTCAGCTTTACCCTCCGCATTTTCTGTTAAATTCGTGCTCCGTATATCTGACATCAATTCATCCCTGCTGTTTGCAGTTCTGACAGACAGTCCTCTTGCCACAAATTCATCCTTGGCCTGCTCCATCAAGTCAAGACGGTCAACAATGAAATAAAATTTCACAGCCGTATTCTTTGCCGCATAAAAATCTGTCAGACTACGTACAGAGTAGTATGCCAAGGCTGTTTTCCCACTGCCTTGTGTATGCCAGATAATACCGCTCTTGACACCATTATCCAATTTTTTTCGAATGGCCAGCGAGGCAAAAAGCTGCTGATAACGCATAACATGCTTTTCCAGCTGTGTAGTCTTACTGCCGTCTTCCAGTTCAATTTTTCTGTCCACATAGGCAAAGCCATATCTCAACAAAAACAGGAAACGCTCTTTACTGAGCATCGATGTCAGAATCCTGTTGGTTGGAGTATTTATATCTTTATTTGTTTTATAATCAGGCAGATTCTTGATTACGACACAATTTCGGTGTTGCAATATCTGTTTCTCCACACTGTCAGATACGGCCTTATATGGATATTTAGTCACAAAATCTTTATCAGCCTCACGGAAGACATTGAAGAAAGCCTTATCCTTTGAAGAGCAGCAATAGAACGCTCCTTGAATAGGAACCCTGTTTTCATTGTCATATTCCTGATTGTTGGAAAATATCATCAGCTGGGTGACATTCAAGAATCTCCTGAATTTTTCGTTACGCATCCGTATGTTGATACGCTCCCTTTCCGCCAGGATACCGTCATGGTTATTTGGTTTCTTGACCTCAATAAAAGCCAATGGCAGTCCGTTTACAAAACATGTTATGTCCGGTCTGAAGCTGTCTCCACTATCCTGATTTTCACAAGTGAATTCAGTAGTTACGTGCCATTCGTTACGATCAGCATCTTTGAAGTCTATCAGTTTGATATTGCTATTGGAAGACAGTTTATTATAAAACTCCCTTCCAAGGTCATTATTGTCAAGTATTAATGTAATTTCATCCAGCAATTGTCTTGCCTGTAATTCGGACAGTGTCGGATTCAAACGTTGAACACTGCGCAAAAAAACATCCGTCAGAATATTTGTTTTACTGTCATATTCTGTTATATTGTCCAAATAAGTGTATCCAAGCCTACACAAATGCATGGCGGCAGGAACCTGCACACGTGTATTTTCATTGAATTTATATTCCATGAGCTTCACCTTTCTTCTTTATCGGTTATCAGGTCTTTTAAATCCACCTGTAGGATAACTGCTATCTGCTGAAGAGTCTCCAGATTAGGTTGAATCCTATTGCAGGCATAAGCATTCACCATACTGAAACTCTTGCCAAGCTGCCTTGCCAACCATGTTTGGGAAATGCCTTTTTCTGCCAATACTGCCTTTATCTTATTCAGTTTCATATTATGTCTTGATTGAATAGTGCAAATATAGGGAATTATATTCAATAAATCGATTAGTTTTCGTATATTTGCCGTATGTATAGTAAATAAGTGTCTATGGAAAATAATCGTATTTTACAGAACAATAAAATTTCTCATTTTATTCTTCGAATTGATTTTACGAAAGACATTCAGATTGACTATAAAATGTTGTCTGAATCCTTGAAGGATGAGTTTGCAACCTTTAAGACTGAACTGCATTCAAATTACAATGTCAATATAGACAACTTTGAAGTGAAAAAAGAAGACTTTATTAGGTATCTTTTAAGCACTTCTGCCATCAGTCTTAAAATTGATTCTTTTGAAAAATCTATTATAGTAGAACTGCAGCAGTATAAAGATAAATCGTCTTATATGCAATGCCTTACAAAGGTTATAGAAAAATTAAAAGCATTAGACATAGAGATTAATTCTCAACGCATTGGAATGAGATATATTAATATCTTCTCATGTTCAAAGGTTTCGGATATTTCTAAGATATTGAATCCAACTGATGCAAAGTTAATTAAGGAAACTGTTGTCAGGGAAGGCATTGCTAGATCAATGATTGTTCACGAATATCAACAAGGAGATCATCTCGTACGTGTTCAATATGGTATCCCTAATAGATTTTATCCGTCTGTGATAAAAAATTATGATATTGTATTGGATATAGATGTGTATAGTGGTGGACAACAATCAATTGACACATGGGAAGAGTCAATCACACAATTTAATCATCAAGCATACAACATGTTTATCAGTTATATTAAAGAATCTTTCCTTAATACGCTAAAATAATGGATGAAAAGAACTATATTGATTTGCCTGAATCCATTGATCAAAATATTCCGCAAACATATAAATTTGATAGTGCATTAAAGCCACAACGTATTATAAGATTATATCAAACTAGTAATGACCCAAATATCAGCAAAAATAAAGAAGACGGAAGGCAACAGGATAAACCAATGTGATATTTTTCATGATATAGATATCGTGGAATGTATTACAGAGGGAGCTGATGGCGTTTCGGTCTCGTATATTCGTTTCCCACTTATGATATGTTTGAACCAAGATTGTGATTTAAATAGTGATGAACGAGACAAATTAAAGGAAAATTCAAATAAAGATTGCAGGTTGCTTCATTTGATTGTCGCACCTCTGTTTAATTTTGATGTGTTCAAAGACGGACAACACTGGGGTGATATTTTCCAAACCGGACAAAAATACAATCCGAACAGAACAGATGGAAAGAAAATTATGAATAATGAAGATCCCCGTTTTCATTTTCTTCATTTTGAGGATGGATTTGAGTTGCCAGATATGGTTATCGATTTTAAACATTTTTATACTGTTAGTACGGAGTATCTATATCGAAACATAAACAATCGAGTTTGTTCGTTGAGCGAATTATACCGAGAAAAAATCAGTCAAAGATTTGCTTATTTTATATCACGTATAGGGCTGCCAGAATAGTATTTACAATCTCAGATTTGTTTGTCCACCAATTCCTTCCATCGCCTCAGCCCGCCTCAGATGGTGCGGTTTGTTTGCGCAATTTTTACTGAGATAGAGCTAATATATTAATAATCAATATGGATAAATTTCTTCAACGAGGAGGAGTATTAACCGCCGAACCGCTCATAACCGAGTCGTAACATCTATCCGAAGCAGTCCGAAAGGGCTGCTTTTTACATATCCGTACCGGACGGCTGTCATCCGGCAGTCGGCAATTTCGTCTGCCGGAATGCGCATCGGAACGATGCCGAAGCCTCGACCGATACAAGTGTGCTGCCGAATCCGACAGAAAGAGGCGGCCTCCCGGCCCCCTGTCTGCCGAAAACACCGATTCTCTTCCATTTTCCGCACCCGACGACGTCTGCAAACACCGCGACCTCCGTCAGCCGAAAACGCTGGCATAAAGGTTGTGACACCGACCAAGAAAACCAAACCCCGTTACCATGAAAATATCCACAGGCAAAGGCACGATCTCGCTTCCGGTGCTATTGGCGATCTGGTCGGTATCGGCCGTAACGTCGTTGCCCGGACTGGCCGTTTCACCGATTCTGGGCGACCTGAATACGATTTTCCCTTCGGCGAGCGACCTCGAAATCCAGATGCTCACTTCGCTGCCTTCGCTGCTCATCATCCCGTTCGTGCTGCTGTCGGGGAAACTGTCGGTCGGCCGCGACAAACTGCGGATTCTGGTCGTCGGACTCGTGATCTTCCTGCTGAGCGGCATCGCCTGCCTGTTCATCCGCAACATCACGGCGCTGATCCTCGTCAGCTGCATCCTCGGCATCGGAGCCGGTATGATCATCCCGCTTTCGACAGGACTCGTCGTCGCCTACTTCACCGGAGAGTACCGCGTCCGGCAGTTGGGATACAGCTCCTCGATCAACAATCTGACGCTCGTACTCGCCACGGCGCTTTCGGGCTATCTCGCCAACATCGACTGGCATCTCTCATTTCTGGTCTACACACTGCCGGCCGTTTCGCTCGTCCTCTCGCCGTTCCTGCATCGGCAGCGTTCGACGCCCGAACCGGCCGCCAGCGACCAGATGCGCAACAAAACGATCGATCGCCCGAAGCTCGTCCGACTCATGGCGCTCTACTTTTTCATCACCTACGCCGCACTGACGATCACCTTCTACGCCGCGTTTCTGGTCGACGGATATCATCTGCCCAAAGCCTTTTCGGGTGTGCTGATTTCGCTCTTCTTCCTCGCAATCATGGCTCCGGGACTGATTCTCGACCGCATCATCGGAATCTTCAAAGGCTATACGAACGTCGCCGCCATTGCCATGATCGGCGCAGGGTTGTTCTGCTTCGGAATTTTCCGGGACCGCGGGATGCTGGTCGTCGGAGCGTCGCTGGCGGGATTCGGCTACGGACTGATGCAGCCGCTCATCTACGACAAGACCGCCATCATCGCTCCGCCACGCGCGGCGACGCTGGCACTGTCGTTCGTCATGGCGGTCAACTACCTGGCCATCATGCTCTGCCCCTTCCTCATCGACACCTTCACCCGTCTCACCGCACTGCACGGCGACCGCGTGCCCTTCCTGCTCAACGGCATGCTGACCGCAGGACTCGCCCTGTTGGCTTTCCGCCACCGCGACGACTTCACGCTCGGTCTGGACGCCTCCTATTACAAGCGATAGTAAAACGGACGGACGATTTTCAGCGAAAAGCGCTATCTTTGCGGGCGACAAACCCCTGCAAAGAGTCGAATCATGGAGAAAAACCTCGTCTACACAACATGCGGAACCTGCTCGAAACTGCTCGACGTCACCGTTGAAAACGATCGTGTCAAGCGCGTGCAATTCATCGGCGGCTGCCACGGCAACTCGCAGGGCATCGCCGCACTGATCGCCGGCATGGAGGTGGACGAAGCGATCGCCCGCCTGAGCGGCATCGACTGCGGCGGCAGGGGCACCTCCTGCCCCGACCAGTTGGCGAAGGCGCTGACGCAGTTGAAAAACAGCCGGTAGCCGCCGAAAATCCGCCTTCCGTCCGCCGCGCCGCACGATAAATCTCCGCTCCGGCATTCTGCGCACCGCCGAAGGAAAGCTCCGTCGGTATGAGGCGAGAAACCGGAGGTTGGAAACGGAACGTTTTTTGCAATCGGTCTACGAAACCAATCATTTTCGTACTATGTATTTTCTCTGGTATCTGCTTATCGGGCTCGTCGCCGGATGGCTGGCCAATCTTCTGGTCAAAGGACACGGTTCGGGGCTCGTCGTCAATCTGATCGTCGGCATCGTCGGCGGTATTCTGGGCGGCTGGATTCTGTCGCTGCTGGGGCTGGTCGCCGTCGGGACGTTGGGCAGCCTGATCGCATCGGTCGTCGGCGCCGTCGTCCTGCTCTGGATCGCATCGCTTCTGGCACGTTCCTCAAAAAAACACTCCTCGCAATGAACAAGGAAAAGATCAACGCCGGCATCGACCGAATGGCCGAAGAGGCAAAAGAGACGATGAATCTGATGTCGGACAAAATCGACCGGGCGACCCGCTGCGGAAACGAAAAGGCCGCACGAATCAAACGGTCGGCCAAGGCGGGGCTGCGCCGGACGACCGACGCCGTACAAGAGACCGTCGACCGCACCGCCGAGCGTATTCGGGACAAACTGTCCGAATAAACCGGCGCATACGAAACCGCACGGCCGCACCCTTCGGGGATGCGGCCGCCTGCATGAAACCTCAGGCCAAACAGCCCGCCGCACGCCCCCTGCTTCTCGAACGGATTGCGCCGGCAGCTGCCGGCGCAATCGATTCGCAGGCGACACGCGATGTCGGACAAAAAAATTTTGCAATATTGAAATCTTTACTATACCTTTGCACAGCTTTCGAGCGACGGATTGAGCTATGGTGTAATGGTAACACGTCAGATTTTGGTTCTGAAATTTTGGGTTCGAGTCCCGATAGCTCAACAAAAATGCGGATAAACGAATTCTTGTTTATCCGCATTTATTCATTTCCGATCGAACCTGACCGATCTGCCGGCTGAGAGTAAAAGCGCCGGAAATCATCCGGCCAAGCGGTACGCTTCGCACTACTTCCCTACCTTCTCCATGAACCGACGCCGATCGACCGCATAACGAATGTGGATGCCCTCGCCGATCATTCCTTCGGCGTCGCGGGCACCGACGTTGAAGGTCAGCTTGCGCCCTTCCACTCCGGTCAGCACCGCCGTCGCCACGATCTCGGCGCCGAGCCCCGAAGGCTTGATGTGCGTCACGTTCATCTCGGCCCCCACGGTCGTCGAGCCTTCCGGCAGCGCATCGGCGACGGCCTTCATCGCGGCATTCTCCATCAACGCCACCATCGCCGGCGTGGCGAAAACATCCAGATCGCCCGAACCCATCGCAGCGGCCGTATTTCCGGCCGATACCGTCACCGAGCTCTGGGACGACAATCCCTTTTTCAGTTCCATTATTCCGTTTCGTTATTTCGTTAAACCAAAAAATCGTTACATTTGCAAAGGTAGAAATTTTTCGGGGCCTATGAAAAAGTACCTTCTCTTTCTGCTGGCGGCGATACTCCCGGCACTCCGGATCGGAGCGCAACAGCCTCCGGGCGTCGCCTGTCAGGAGTGGCAGGTCGTCGCGGGCGATACGATTCCCCACGTCCGCATTCGCCCGGTGTGGGTCTTCGCCCGCGGAGCCGACCTGCGCCGCTACCGCAAACTGGTCGCGGCCGTCAAAAAAGTCTATCCCGTCGCAAAGATCGCCAGGGCGCGCATGACCGAAATGGAGGCCGAGCTGCAACGCCTGCCGACCAAAAAAGCGCAAAAAGCCTACATCAGGGGCGTCTATCGCCAAATCAAGGAGGAGTACACGCCCGTCGTCAAACACATGACCCGCACGCAAGGCAAAGTACTGCTCAAACTCATCGACCGTGAGACGGACTACACCGCCTACGAAGTACTGCGGGAATTCCGCGGCGGATTCGTGGCCGGATTCTGGCAGACCTTGTCGCGCGTCTTCGGGCAGGACCTCAAATCGGAGTACGACGCCGAAGGGGACGACCGCCTGCTCGAACAGATCGTCCGCTACTACGAAGCGGGATTGCTCTGACCTGCCGTCCGTTCCGTTCCACGGGCGTCGGGACGAACCGTATTCCGAAAAATACAGACTTTTCAGCGACCGATCGGAATATTCTCGATTTTTTTGCGTAAATTTGTAAATGAACCGGCCGGAATCCGCCTGCCGTTCGACGAACAACCCTCAATCGCTCCGCCATGCCGACCCTGCCGAACAACGGGACTCTGCGCCCGACCACTCCTTTATATTATCCACTCCTTAAATTACATTCTATGAAACACGAAAAAGAGAAAGCCGTCTATGTGCTTCCGCGAATCGAAGCGACGGACGTCGCCGTGGAACGAGGATTCGAAGGCTCCTGGGCCGGAGAGAGCGACAACGAAGAGTACGACATCGAAAAAGAGATCTGGGGATAACCCGCAACCGCACGAAACCATGAGAAAAAATTACCTCGCATTGGCAGCGGCAGGATTGATCCTCGCCTCCTGTCAAAAAGACAACGAACCCTCGGCACAACTTCCGCCGACCGCTCCGCAATCGGCGATGACCCTCCTGGGTACGATCGACGCTTCAGCGCCCGAATCCCGCACGCACCTCGACGAAGAAGCCGGAGGGGGGGGGATTCGAGCCTCGTTAAATGGGATCTTTACGACGCCGTAGCCCTCTACATGACCGGCGCCTTCGACCGGCGGGTGCAGGAACTCGCCGACAGCGTCGCACAAGGTCTGCAACCCTCCATCCAGTTCGTCACACCCGAATTCTACGTGGTCAAAAGCGCAGAATCGATCGACAACACCACGGCGACCTTCACCGGCACCAGCGCGGTCACGCCGCTCGCCTCGGATACCTACGTCGCCGTCTATCCCTACCGCAGCGTCAGCACGGACGCATGGCAGATCGGCCGCACCCACATCCGGATGACGCTGCCCGAACAGCAAAGCCACCCCTTCCAGTTCAAGGATCTGGGCATGATGATCGCCAAAACGCCCGATTCGGGTTCCGAACAGGTGCGGCTCTCTTTCAAGAATATTTTTCCCATCCTCAAATTCTCGCTCACGGGCAGTCGGACGCTGGCCGCGATCCGGTTTCGCGGAAATGACGGTGAACCCGTCGCAGGCGACTTCCGGCTCGACATCTCGGGCGATGCCTACATGGAGGCCGACTTCTCGGAATCGACAGTCGAAGAGGTCTCGCTCACCTGCGGCGTACAACTCTCGGCCACGCCCCAGACATTCTACATGGTCGTTCCGCCTCAGACCTATGCCAAAGGCTACACGATCGATTTCGTCGCCGACGACGGCAGCGTGATGACGCAGGTCGTCAGCAAAGACACCCCGAAGACGCTGCTGCGCAGCAAGATTTACGAATACCCGACCCTTGCCTTCACCCCGCAGTCGACTGCCGAAGCCGCCTGCGACTGGCTGTGGCAGGACGAAACGGGAGTGGTGTCGAACGTCGGCTTCGACGAACTGCCCGGCGCCGTCGACCTGGGTGCGGCAGCCAACTGTTTCATCGTCAGCGCCCCCGGCAACTACAAATTCAAGGCCGTCAAGGGTGACGGCTCGGCTGTCGACGGTGTCGACGGCTATGTCTATTTCACGGCAGGCGCCGCCAAGGGCAACGCCGTGATAGCCGCCCTCGTCAACCGGCAGGTCGCATGGAGCTGGCATATCTGGCGTACCGACGCGCCGGCCGAGAAGGAAGCCGCCGCAGGCTGCACGATCCTCGACCGCAACCTCGGCGCCACCTCCGTCACTCCGGGCGACGTCTCCTCCTACGGTCTTTACTACCAATGGGGACGCAAAGACCCGTTCGTCGGGGCGAAAGAACTCGGCAAAGACGCCCCGATAGGCGGCGCCAGCGAAACCGCGGCCTTCGGAACTCAAACGGCCGCCTACGAGAAGAATACGATCGACCAGACGGCCTACGCATTCGACGTAATCGGCAACGACGACAACACCATTACCGACTGCGTCGCATACGCCGTGCAGCATCCGACGACTTTTATCAAATATGTAGTTTCCGTAGGTAACAGTGGTGTTTCCACGTGGTTCAACAGCGATCTGAGCAATTTCAGCGATCTGTGGGGTGCCGTCTCCGGTCGGAAATCAGTCTACGATCCGTGTCCGGCAGGGTATAAAGTCCCCGTCGACAGCGCCGAGGCATGGGGTGGGTTCGCCAAAGCCGACGTAACGTCGTCCGCAGGCTCCTTCGGCGTCACGCTGAACGAAGCGTTCTATCCCTGCTCCGGCTGGCGCGATGTGAGCGGCATGCTCAAACAGGTAGGAACCTATGCCAAAGCCGCAAGCGCCACGGCGCCGACGAACCAGGCCAATATTCTCCAAATCATGTATTACAAGGCTACGGCCGCCGCTACGACCTATACGACCATGTTCTCTAATTCCGGAAAGAGTTTCATCGCAGGCGGAATACCCGTCCGCTGTGTGAAAGAGTAACCGTTTCCAGTAAATAAAAATGACCGGAATCTTTTGAAGGATTCCGGTCATTTTTATTTACCACGGCACCCGTACGCCCGCTCGGTCGCCGGCAAATCCCTCAGCGTCTCACGACGATCAGATCGACTCCGGCCTCCTCGATCAGCCTGCGGTACTGCTCCGAAATACCGTCGTCTGTAACGATGCAGTCGATCCGCTCCATCGAACATATCCGGCCGAAACCGCGCCGCCCGAATTTCGACGAGTCGGCCAGCACGACGCTCTTGGCCGAGGCCCGCATCATCTTCTGCGTCAGCGTGGCCTCTTCGGCCGTGGCGCAGGTGATGCCGAAATTGGAATCGATGCCGTCCGCGCCGAAGAAGAGTTTCGAACAGATCACATTCTCGAATCCCTGCGCCGCATATTCGCCCCGCACCGACAGCGACTTCTTGTAGAGCACGCCTCCGAGCACGGTCACCGTCGTCTCCTCCGACTCGTTCATCAGCATCGCCACGCGCAGCGACGGCGTCACTACATTGAGATGCCCGACCGGCCGTATCCGTTCGGCAAAGGCATAGACGGTCGACCCCGAAGCGATGAAGACCGAATCGTCGGGACAAATCAGCCCGGCCGCCTCCACGGCGATCTTCTGTTTGATTTCGCTGTTGACGGCACTCTTGACATGCACGCTGACATCCTGCACCAACGGATTGACCGGACTGGCGCTGCCGTGCGTGCGGTAGAGCAGGTTCCTGCTCTCCAAAAACTCCATATCCTTGCGGACGGTCGCCTTGGTCACGTTCATCTCGGCGGCCATATCGGCCACACGAACGAATCCGTGACGATTCAGCGAATCGAGAATATACTTACGGCGTTCGGCAATACTCAGCATGATCTCATCTTTTCAATTCCCCGACAAAGATAGTGCAAGCCGAGGGCAGAACCAAATTTATTCGAACTCCGCCGAGGCGCAGCACGTCCGAACGAAAACATGCCTTTCGCAAAACGTGCCGGACGCGGAATCCAATTCACGCGAAGCCCCCCCCCGACAGCCCCAGTCCGAAGCGCAGCTCCTCCCCGACCGACGATCCGGATAATCCGGACAACCGCAGCGGACTTCCTTGCAACAGTCTGCGATCTCTTTCGTTTAGACGACATCCGCATCCAAAACCGAAGAAAATTATCACTATAAACAAAATTTATCATCCAAAAAGAAAACACCTGTTTAACGAAACGAAAATATGTATATATTTGTGACACGATTCGTACCGAATCCGGACATCCGCCGGAAAACGGACACGGATTCCGACTGGACAAAGTCCGTTTTCGACCGAACGTAAAAGACCGAATAAACGCAACTGTATGAAAAAATTATTTTTGACAATCGGATTCGCTGCGGGCACGCTGATGCTCGCCGCCCAGCCCCAAGTGGTCGCACACCGCGGATTCCACGCCGCAGAAGGATCGTGGGAAAATACCGTATCGAGCCTGCGCAACGCCCAGAAGCTGGGAGTCTACGGCGTGGAGTTCGACGTCAACATGACGGCCGACGACTCGCTGATCGTCTATCACGGACCGAAGATTCTCGACACGAAACTCCATGCGCAGAAGAACCGCTTCGCCGAAATCCGCGCAGTGAAGTTGCCGGGTGGTCTCGAAATCCCCACCCTCCGGGAGTTCTTCGCACAGGGACAGAAAGACCCGTCGACCAAACTGATCCTCGAAATCAAGAAACACGCGACGCCGCAACGCGAGACGCAGGTCGTGGAGGCGATCCTCCGTCTGGCGCGCGAAATGCGGCTCGTGCCGCAGATCGAATTCATTTCGTTCAGCCGGCACGCCTGCGACGAAGTGCTCCGCCTGCAACCCGACGCCGTCGTCGTCTACGTCAGCAGCGACATGGCGGCCATGAGTCCCGCCGAAGCGAAAAAGCGGGGATACGGAGGTCTCTCCTACCAGCTCAACGTCCTGATGAACCGTCCCGAACTGGTCGACGAAGCCAACCGTCTCGGCATCGCCACCACGCTTTGGATGGTCAACGACTGCGAACTGATCGACTGGGCGGCGCGCCACGGCATCACCTACGTTTCGACCGACTGTCCCGACAAGGCCGAAGCCTATCTGGAAGCCGTCGCAGCCTACAAGAACAAGAAATAATACGTCTGCCGCACTTCCGCGCAACGCACCGGCAGTTCGCCTCCGGCGGCAGAAACGGTACGAGCTGCAACCTCCGCACGGAACAGATGATTTCCCCGCCGGCATCGTCGATCGACCGGGAATCGGATTGCGGGGTAAAATCGCAGACGAGCCATAAAACACAGTGCCGGAAGGACAGTAAACGAATAATCCTGAAAACAAAAACAAACGTTTTCGTTACGCCGAGAGCCGAACCCGACTCGTTCGGACGAAGCCGAGGCGGGAAAACGACCGAATAAAACGCAAACGATGCTGGAAAATCTGAAAGAAGAGGTTCTCGAAGCGAACCTCGATTTGGTACGTCACGGTCTGGTTATCTTCACGTGGGGCAATGTCTCGGCCATCGACCGCGCGAGCGGACGGGTCGTCATCAAGCCGAGCGGCGTGGAGTACGAAGCCCTGAAAGCGGAAGACATGGTGGTGGTCGATCTCGACGGCAACGTCGTCGAAGGATCGCTCCGCCCTTCATCCGACACCCCGACCCACTTGGCGCTCTACCGCGCCTTCGAGGGGATCGGCGGCGTGGTACACACCCACTCGACCTACGCTACGGCATGGGCGCAGGCGGGACTCGACATCCCCTCGCTGGGAACGACCCATGCCGATTATTTCCACCGCGCCGTCCCCTGTACGGGCGATATGACGCACGCGCAGATCGACGGCGACTACGAAGCCGAGACGGGCGCCGTGATCGTCGAGCGGTTCCGCAGCCTCGACCCGCTCCACACGCCGGGCGTACTGGTCAAGAACCACGGTCCCTTCGCATGGGGCCGCGACGCACACGAAGCGGTCTACAACGCGACGGTACTGGAACAGGTCGCCAAAATGGCCTTCATCACCAAACTGCTCAACCCGACGGCCGGCATCGACCCCCTGCTCGTCGAGAAACATTTCCGGCGCAAACACGGCCCCGACGCCTACTACGGGCAGAAATGAACCATTTCGTTAAGCCGAGCGCAAAGCCGAACGCAGTTCGAGCTATGCCGAGGCGAGAAAAGGAATACGAAAGTGAATTTTTCTCCGCTCCTGCGGACGGCACCGGTTTTCGGCGCCGTCCGTTTTTTCTTCGCCCACTCGGAGGAGGGGCTTCTCCGAACGAAATGGCCTCCGCCGCGAACACTCCGGCGGTAGACCGGATGCGGCGGCTCGAAAACCGATGAGGTGTAAAGTCGTATATAGCTGCCTAAATTTGTTTCTATGCCCCGCTTGTACTATCTTTGCAGGGATAAAACCGCCGCGAACGCCGTACCGTCCCGCCGGAGCGATCCATACCGGCCCGCCGACGTTCCCGGTCCGTAAAAAGCCATACACCATGTTTGAAAACCTGACAGATAAACTCGAACGGTCGTTCAAGATCCTCAAAGGCGAAGGCCGCATCACAGAGATCAACATCGCCGAGACGCTCAAAGAGATCCGCCGCGCGCTGATCGACGCCGACGTCAACTACAAGGTCGCCAAGTCGTTCACCGACGAGGTGAAGCAGAAAGCGCTGGGTCAGAACGTGCTGACGGCTGTCAAGCCGGGGCAGATGATGACCAAGATCGTGCGCGACGAGCTGGCGCAGCTCATGGGCGGCACGGCCACCGACATCCGCTTGGAAGGCACTCCGGCCGTCATCCTGATCGCCGGTCTGCAAGGTTCGGGCAAGACGACCTTCTCGGGCAAGCTGGCCGCCTTCCTCAAAGAGAAGAAGGGGCGCCATGTGCTGCTCGTCGCCGGCGACGTCTACCGTCCGGCCGCCATCGACCAATTGAAGGTGCTGGGCGGTCAGATCGGCGTGGAGGTCTACACCGAAGAGGGAAACACGCACCCCGTGGAGATCGCGCAGAACGCGATCAAATACGCCCGCCAGAAGGGCTGCAATGTCGTAATCGTCGATACGGCGGGCCGTCTGGCCGTCGACGAGGCGATGATGCAGGAGATCACGGCGATCAAGGCCGCCGTCGATCCCGGCGAGACGCTCTTCGTGGTCGACGCCATGACGGGCCAGGATGCCGTGAACACGGCCAAGGAGTTCAACGACCGGCTCGATTTCGACGGCGTGGTGCTCACCAAGCTCGACGGCGACACGCGCGGCGGCGCCGCCATCTCGATCCGTTCGGTGGTCGACAAACCGCTGAAATTCATTTCGAGCGGCGAAAAGATGGACGCCCTGCAAGTCTTCCACCCCGAGCGTATGGCCGACCGCATTCTCGGCATGGGCGACGTGGTGTCGCTCGTGGAGCGCGCACAGGAGCAGTTCGACGAGGCCGAGGCGCGTAAACTGAAAAAGAAGCTCGTCAAGGATCAGTTCAACTTCAACGATTTCCTGGCGCAGATCAACCAGATCAAGAAGATGGGCAACCTCAAAGACCTCGCTTCGATGATCCCCGGCATGGGCAAGGCGCTCAAAGGCGTCGAGATTTCGGACGACGTCTTCAAGCAGACCGAGGCGATCATCGGCTCGATGACCCCCGCCGAGCGCGAGCGCCCCGAAATCCTCAACGCGCGCCGCCGCGAACGCATCGCCAAAGGCAGCGGCACGACGATGGCCGACGTAAACCGCCTGCTGAAACAGTTCGACGACACGCGCAAAATGATGAAGATGGTCGCCGGCGGCGGTAAGATGAAGCTGCCCCAGATGCCGCGCGGTTTCCGTCGGTAACCCACGTCTTTCGGATCGAATTAAAGAATCCGGCTTCATGCGGAAGCCGGATTCTTCCGTTACGGATTCTTTCACCGGCATCCCATCTGCTCATCCCATCGCGATACGAGCGAACGCAATCGACATGCCGCTCCACCGTTACAGTCGGCGCACTCTGATAAAATCCAAATCATACCCATAACTATATGTTTCGGCCGTTCTCTTCTTGCTATTGACCGGTATTACAATAGTCCCACTCTTCACATCGCCATACGAATACCAATGGCTGAATTTATCGCTCGATATGCTTGCCTGCCAATTCACGGTAACAGGGAAAGAGTGGTAATTCTCAAACTCGAAATAGTACCATTTTTTTCGATCGGAAGGTATACGGCGGAACTCTACGCCTCCGATATCGTCGTTCGAAGACGATGCGTTATTCGAATCTCCCGACACGATAACCGTTTGATTAATTACATTTTGAGCAAATGAATGCATCCCAATGGCACATAGCACCATATATACGCAAAGGGCAAAAAAAAATTTCATTGTATATTTCCTTTAATCATTATAAATTTGAGTAATTAAGACATCAGAGTATGGAATAAGTCCGAGTTTTCATTGG
>ENA-USUG01002089-USUG01002089.1-human-gut-metagenome-genome-assembly--contig:-NODE-2089-length-31224-cov-8.732302_pt1 | contig 31224 bp, 33 predicted proteins | sample MGYA00250059_ERZ773394 | MGnify/ENA primary metagenome ERZ773394 (study PRJEB29103, sample SAMN06111957) | human gut metagenome | biome: human gut; feature: ankylosing spondylitis patient; material... | reverse complement strand
AGCAGCTTCATCATTTCCTCCACCACCGGCGCGATCTCCGCCGTGGCGGCAAGGGCGTCCGCCTGACACACCGCCGCAAGGAAGGTGTTGATATAGGCCGAAAGCAGGCACACCCCCATCCCGGCAATGCAGAACAGGAAGAAGCGGAGCTGCCGTCTGCCCATGCACAAAGCGGCCACCAGTAAGGGGGACACCATGCAGAGGAAGATGTTTTCGATGTAGGTCATGCGTCCACCGCCTTTCTCGTGGCGGGCAGCAGCCCCAGAATCGCAAGCGTCAGCAGCATATCACACCAGAAGGCAGGGCTGTCCAGTGAGGTATCCGGCCAGAAGCAGCCCACTGTCCAGAGCAGATACTCCGCGAATGCAAAGCACAGCACGCCGATGTGGAAGTACCGCATATTCCGCGCCGCGCCCGTCTGCGTTTTCGCATAGGCAATTCCTCGAATGGCGCAGAAGGAGAGCACAATCATCATGCCGCACCAGATCAGGTTGGAGAGAATATCCCCGAAGATGCAGTAGAACGCCAGCAGCGGCACGCCGAACACAGGCGCAAGCCATGCCCTGCGGCAGCGGAAGGCGCGTTCCTCCGGGGTGGAGAGCGTGGCCTGCAAAATACGCAGGAAAATTACGCTCGCCACCCAGCCGAACTCTGACACATAAAAAACCCGCGGTGTGGTATCGAACAGCAGCAGATACAGCGTCCAGTAGAGCGCGCCGAGGGCAAAGCAGCCATAGAAGCACAGCAGTAAAAAATACGCTTGCCGGTGGCTTTTCCGGTAGGAGATACCCGAAAGCAGAGCGCCCACGAACGTGGTCAGCAGTTGCAGCAGGTTCTCAATCAGCTCCATGCGCATCCTCACTTTCCTTGTCCTGCGCGTTCTCGCGGCTGAGCTGCCGGATGCGGAAGCACAGAACGGTCACGCACACGCCGAGCAAAAACGCCAAAAGCCCGATAACAATGTATCCCAAGGCAGCGCCACCGCCGTACATACTGGCTGCCGTTTCAAAGCCGGAATAATTGCCTGTCTGGATGTTTGCGGCAATGCCGGGCATGGCGAGGGATGCACCGATGAGCAGCGCAAGGCACGCCGCCACGGCGGAAGCCATGGTGATCGTATTGCGCCGCAGCCGTTTCTCCCGTTCCATTTTGGCGATGCGCCGCTTCGTCTCCGCGACGCGCTCCTCATGACTCCGCATTTGTGATTCCCTCCCGTTCCAGCAGCCTTCGCAGGCTTTCTTTTCCGCGATACACCATGTTGGTGATCTGCTTCACCGTTTTTCCCGTGACCTCCGCCGCCTGCGCGTAGCTCATATCCTCGAAATAGGTGAGGTACAAAACCTCCCGGTACCTGTCACCGGCGACGCGGAATACTACGCGACCTACACCAAAACAGTCAACACTTACACCGTAACGTGGGTCATCGACGGCACGTCCGAGACGCAGACCTATGAATACGGCAAGATGCCCGCCCATGCAGACCCGGTCAAGACAGCGACAGACGATGCTGTTTATACCTTCGAGGGCTGGACTCCGGCACTGAGCATTGTTACCGGCAACGTTACCTATACCGCGCAGTTCACTGAGACGGCCAAGCATACCGTCAGCTATAATCTGAACGGCGGTACGCCTGCGTTTGCAAGTGCAAAGTATGCAGAAGGCGAAGCAGTCAACACCCCGGCAGACGTTCCCACCAAGACCGGTTATGTTTTCACCGGCTGGCTTATCAGCTTCGAGAACAAGACTGTCAACGCAAAGGGCAGCTTCTCCATGCCCAATACGGATGTTACCCTGACGGCGCAGTGGAGAGTTGCGATCACCGGCAACGTCTACATCCCTGCAATCGACCCGGTTCACGGCGTACACGGAATGCCTTATAGAGCCCAGCTTACCGCAAAGAAGGACAACGCTACCGACGACCCGGTCGCAGCTGGCGATGTGCAGTTTGTCCTGGTCGATGCAAACGGTCATGCAGATACGAGCCGCAACATCGGACATGGTCTGACACTCAATGCAGACGGTTCCATTACAGGCACAGCCAATGGCGCTGGTGAAGTGACCTTCCGGGTGAAGCTTGCAAATGCGGACGGCGATTTCGTTTCTGATGAAATCTTTGCATTCACCATTGTGATCGAAAAGGCGCCCAGAACCTGCACCGTAGCAATTGCAGACTGGACCTACGGTGACAAGGCAAGCGAGCCTGTCGTTACGCTCTCCAAGACAGAAGTTCCGGAAACCTACACCTACTACTACAAGGTTAAGGGCGCACCGGACGTCACCTACACAACGACAGTTCCTGTCGATGCAGGCGAGTATACCCTCAAGGCAGTTGTTGCCGAGACGGCAAACTACCTGTCCTGCGAGGCAACGGCCGACTTCAAGATTCTCAAGAAGCTGATCGTTTCCGTTGATCCTGCGGTCACCGCACCCAAGGCTTGCCAGATGCCGCAGACTACCGTTACGGCAGAAGGCTATACCGGTGTCATTACCTGGGCTCCTGCCGATGAAACCTTCAAGTACAGCACAGTCTACACGGCAACGGTCGTTCTGACGCCGGACAGCAACCATAGGTTCGCCGACAGCACGACTGCGGAGAATGGCTGGAAGGAGGAGGCCTATGACAGCGCAGCCGGCACACTGAAGCTGACCAAGACCTTCCCGAAGACGGCACAGGATACCGTCAAGACGCCTGTTATCAGACCCAACGGCGGTAACTTCTACGGCAGCCAGCGCGTTACCATCACTTGTGCAACCGAAGGTGCGACGATTTACTACACCACGGACGGCTCGACCCCGACACAGAGCAGCAAACAGTATACCGAAGCATTCTCCATCACGGACGATACTACGGTTAAGGCAATTGCAGTCAAAGCAAACTACAACGACAGCGCAGTTGCCGAAGCAGAGTTTACCAAGCGCACTGGCGGCGGTGGCGGCGGCACGGTCGTGACGCCTGTGAAGCCTTTGAAGAAGGATGATTCTCTGAGGTTCAACACAGAAGATCATTTCGCCTTCGTCAACGGCTATCCTGACGGCACAGTGAAGCCCACCGGTGATGTGACGCGCGCGGAAGTGGCTGCAATCCTCTATCGCGTCATGGACGCAGATTGTGTCAAGACGTATGAAACGACCAGATGCTCGTTCAGCGATGTTGTCCGCGGCGACTGGTTCAACCTCTACGTTGCAACGCTTGAAAATGCCGACGTGATCGTCGACACCAGAACGAACGGCAAGTTCCGTCCGAATGAGGCAATCACGCGCGCAGAGCTTGCTGCAATGCTGGCGCAGTTTGCGGACATCAAGAGCGCTGCAAACTCCTTCAACGATGTCTCTGCAAGACATTGGGCATCTGATGAAATCGCTGTCTGCGCGAAGATGGGCTGGATCAACGGCTATCCCGACGGCTCGTTCCGTCCCGATGCAACCATTACGCGCGCCGAAATGATGGCGATGATCAACCGCGCATTGGGCCGCACGCCGAAGTCGGCAGACGATCTGCTGTCCGGCATGAAGACCTGGCGCGACAACGCAAACGTCAACGCATGGTACTATCTCGATGTGCAGGAGGCTACCAACAGCCACACCTACACAAAGTCCGGTACACATGAGACATGGAAGAAGCTGCGCTGACGCAGGCTTCTGAGCATCTTTCCCAGTTGACCACATAGCAACACAGAAGGGGCGGCTATTCAGCCGCCCCTTCACATTTACCATTTCATTATAAAGCAATGTAGCAACATTCCCACCGAAGGTTGCTATTTATTTTCTCCATATTCTTCAGCCTGCAGCATTTGGATGAATGCAACAATCATACGCTTTTGCCTCGCATTGCAGGCTCCGGCAAGATGCACGATCTGTGCAAGCATGGGATCATTTTCGGACAGTTCCGGATAAAAGAGTTGATCAGCAGACGCGCCCAAACTACGAAGAAGCAGTTCCAGAGAGTTGAGACTCGGTCCCTTTTCACCGAGCTCAATGGCAGATATCTGTCGCTCACTGACGGTGCTTTTTTCGGATAGCTGCGCGCGCGTAAGACCCTGTTCTTCGCGGATTTTTCGCAGAACTCTGCCAACTCGCTTTGAAACCGGATCATGTAATTCCTCCACCAGAAGATCACCTCCAACGCCTTTATTCTACACGAAAGGCAGTTTGCGGAAAATGTTCCACTGGTGGCAAAATGCAGCCACTATTAGGACATATCTTTCTTGTGAAACAGCAATAATTGCAACCTGCCATTTTGGAAGTGTGTCAATGCAATCATCGTTATAGTTATGTCTGCTCTAGATGGAGTGCGTATGGTTGATAGAAGAAACCGGAAGCAGGCGGACTGCTTCCGATGGTGACCAGCAACCCAGCAAATCGCAGTTCGATCTACATACAAGTGGCATCCGGAACACTGCGGTTTAAACTATACCGTTTTTTATCATGAACCATTAGGGGATAATACCAACAGCCATTGGTGTATTCTTGCCGAGAACGGCAGGAATGTGCCAATGGCTGTTTTCTGTCTGCCCCGTGCCCCTCCGCTTTTGAAATTTTGGTTTTCTCAAAATTTCAAAAGAACGGAGGTCTGCCAAATGGCGGATAAAAAAGAATTTTATATCAGAGTCAAGGACGAACTGGTCGAGGTCACACGGGAGGTCTACTTGACTTACTACAGAGGAAAACGCGGCGAAGAAACACAGCTTGAAAAAATACGCCGCAACCATGTCGTGTCGTATGATGCATTCGACACAGAAAGCGCCCTCGGCGCAGAAATGCTGATAGACACTGCATCAGACGAGCCGGAAGACATCGTGATCGCACGCCTTATGGCTGAAAAGCTGCATGATAGCATCTCAAAGCTCTCAGAGGATGAGCGGCAACTCATTTATATGCTTTTCTTCGAAGATCGCAGCGAACGGGAAACGGCCAAAAAACTCGGCATTCCGCTCATGACATTGCACAACAAGAAGGATGTAGTTTTAGCAAAACTGCTGAAATTTCTGAAAACTTGAAAAAAGTTTGGTACAACAGGGTCTCGAATACGGATAAGGGGTGAGAGGTATTTTTAGAACACTCTCATGCAGCTTGAAAAGTACATATCCAGCGACTGAAATGACATCAAGCGGATGAGCCAGAAATGGAACAGCGATGCGGAGGATGCGCGAAGACCACCTGTACAGATTTTCTGTATAAAGACGGCCCAATAAGGTGACGAGCGGTACCCATCCATCCAAAAGCAGCTTTGGCAAGCTGCCTCGCAATGATCTTGTCCGCGGACAATGGTACTCCTGTCCAGCCACAACGGAACGTAATGGGGGCAGCTCGGAGAGATCCTCGGAGGGGTGCAAGACCCGTGAGCGGTGCCAGCCGCCGTTCAGCCGCTGCCTTGGCTCCGGGAAGAAGCGTCGAACAGGAGCAAGTATCAAAATTTCAAAAGCAGGGGCGGCTCTGCGCAAACAGAGTCGCCCCGTGGTTAAAGGAGAACGTTATGAATCCGAACATTGATTTTTTAGGCATCTGCCAGCTCCTGAAAGCACTCCGAACGGTCGGGTTTTCTGAGAATGAGATCAAAAAGATCGCACGGCGGATCGCGGTCGAGCTTGGTGCAAATTTCACACTTTATGCTTGATTTTTCTCCGTTTTGGTCATAGCTATTACGCCCTTGGTGTGGTAGTGTGTGTTGCTGCAGAGGGAGGTGAACAGCATGGCAAAGAAGCAGACCGACGGAAATCTTGCGCTGGAACAGCAGCGTGTCATTGTAATCCCGGCGCACGACGAAATTGTCGCGCGGAAGCTGCGCGTCGCAGCCTACGCCCGCGTCAGCTCCTCCAGCGAGGATCAGCTCAATTCCTACCGCGTGCAGAATCAATACTATTCTGAACTGATCTCCAGCAATCCGGATTGGGAAATGGTCGACATCTACGCGGATTCCGGCATCACCGGCACGTCCGTTGATAAGCGCGAGGACTTTAAGCGCATGATGCGTGACTGCCGGAAAGGCAAGATCGACCGCATTCTGGTCAAGTCCATTTCCCGCTTTGCCCGAAACACAAAGGACTGCCTCGCGGCCGTCCGGGAACTCAAGGAGCTTGGCGTCAGCGTCCAGTTCGAAGAACAGGGCATCGACACGGCACGGGTGTCCAGCGAGATGGTCACGGCAATCATGGCATCGCTGGCACAGAAAGGCAGCGAATCGATTTCAGGAAACGTTCAGTGGAGCTACCAGAAGCGTATGGAGAGCGGCAAGTTCAATACTTGCAAAGCGCCGTATGGTTTCAGACTGCAAAACGGTCAACTGGTCATTGAAGAAAATGAAGCTGCCGTTGTACGGCAAATTTTCGATATGTTTCTGAGCGGAAGCAGCAGAGAAGAAATCGCAGATGCGCTGCGCGCGGCAAATGCGCCAACAAGAAAAGATGTGGACGTATGGGCAGGATCGACTGTTTATCATATTCTGCGAAACGAACGATACGCAGGCAATGCGCTTCTTGGAAAATTCTACACAACAGATACATTCCCACATAGAAAAATGCAGAATCGTGGAGAACGTGAACAACGGTTTATTTATGACATCAATCCAGCAATTGTTACGCCAGATATATTTGAACGCACACAGGCGCTCCTGAAACGACGCGACACAAGAGCAACAGCATCAAGAAAAGAGCGTACATACGAAAAACTGCTGCAATGCCCAAGGTGTGGGTGCTCCCTAAAGCGAAAGCTCTCCAGCGGAAAAGAATACTGGGTATGCCAAAAACACTTTGAGGACAGCCAAAAGTGCAATCTGCGGCCAGTTGCAGCAAATGAAATTGAGCAGGCTTTCTGCCGTCTGTACTATAAGCTCAAGCACCACGGCAACCTCATCTTCTCGCAGATGCTCTCCAATCTCCAAAAGGTCCGCTATAGCCGGATGCTCTGGAGCGAGGACATCATCTCTCTCAACAAAAAAATATCCGATATTCTCAGTCAGGTTCAATTCCTAACCCAGCTTCAACAGACGGGCGGCGTTGATCCTGATACTTTTATAACATCAAACAATAAACTCAGCGAACAGCTCCGCAGGCTGAAACAGGAAAAAGCAAGGCTTCTCGACACCGACAGCAACGATCTGGCAGACCGCACCCGCGATCTCATGGACGTGCTGGAGGACGGGCCGGATTTCCTCGACAGCTTTGATGCGGAGCTGTTCGATGCGCTTGTTGAAAAAATTATCGTAGACAGCAACGAGCGCCTGCGGTTCCGGCTGAAAAACGGCTTGGAGCTGCTAGAGCAAATCGAAAGGACGAGACGCTGATGGGAAATCGGAAGCTGCCGTTTGGGTATCAGATGCGCATGGGCGAGATCATCCGGAACGAGCCGGAAGCAAAAGCTGTGCAGGATATTTTCCTGCAATATATGCTCGGCGCGTCGCTGAAGGAACTCGCAGAACAGATGAGCAAAACCGGTCCCACCTACGACGAGGGCAAGCGCTGGAACAAGAATATGCGAGAACGACAACCTCGGCGTTCGTTATCAGCTGATGCATCTGTATGCCTACATGGAAGATGAGATGCACGCGCTGGCGCTGCATAAGCAGTTTGACTCCTATGAGGAAACACAGATGCTGCTTCCGCTGGCAGTCCTGTATTATAAGCTGAACCAATTTGACAAGGCGGAAGATTATATCAAGCGGCTGTCCGCTGTAAACAAGGACGCGAAAAAGTTCCTGCGCGCTGCGGCGCAGGATCGGCTGGAGGATTATTTTGACGAGTTGAATCCGTTTGGATATCAGCCGTTTACCATGGAAGAGCTTCTGGAGGAACTGATGAAGTCTTCGTATCTGTTTGACTCCGTTCCCTATTTCTTCACATGGGCGAGCAGCCGCCTTCGCACACAGACTGCCGCCAAAAAGAAATCCACCGGGAAAGCTGGGAGCAGCAAGAAATTATGAGCGAAAAAGCACGACTCTCGGTCGTGCTTTTTGTTGTCTAAAATATACGCAACGATCAGCGCGCCGTGTTCAGCAGCGCGGTCGTTTTCATATTGACGCCCATCAGATCCCGCTGTGTCTGGCGATTGGTCTGGCACATGGGCATGAGAAAGTTCACCGCTTTGCGGATCTGCTGAAGATCCGAGCTCGTGAGCGCATTCTGATGCAGATGTTCCAGCACCCGCCCGTAAGCCTCCTTCAAGGAAGCATCCACCGCAGGCTGAAAGAAATAGTTCGAGATCAGGCCGCCGATCAGGGCGGCTTCGGTATCTGTGTACTGCATCGTGATTGCCCTCCCGCAAAGTTTTCACACAACGAGAGTGATCATACCACAAAATCTTGTACCCGGCTATTCGCAAAATGACGAAATATACGATGCGCACCCGCGCGGAAAGGAGAAGCCATGAATATCAGAAAACCTGCCGATTACAGCTCTATGTACCGCGAACTTACGGAAATTCTTGCCCTAAATCTTCCGCAGATGGCCGAGATCTGCGCCATCGGAAAGGCCGTCAGCCGCCGCATGGAGAAAGGCGCGGCAGTTGCAGCGGCAGAGTTTTTGCAGGCGAATTTTCCTGACCGCACAGGCTTTTCTCCGCGCAGCGTGCGCCGGATGCGCGATTTTTACAGGACTTATGAAAATGACGAACCGCTCCTCCGACTGGCAATGAAAATCGGCTGGACGCTGAACGTGATTATCATGGAGGCGGAGCTGACGAGAGATGTGCGGAAATGGTATCTGGAGCAGGCGCGAGAGCAGCAATGGTCAAAAACAGAACTACAGAAAGTAATTAAAAACAACGAACTCTCTTTGCACGAGAGTTTTACAGTCGATGAAACAGAAACTACCTGCACGAAAAAAGAAATGAAAAAATTGACTACACGATACAACTTCTGTATAAAGCAAATTGAGATTGCTTGGACTATGATTCGCAAACAAATATACATTCAGTACTCTCGTATGCGTCGACGATGGGAGCAGATGGGAGCAGTTTGATTTGTTAAAGCCGACGTTTTTTCATTGGCTTTTCGATAAAAGTGTGATAAACTATAAAAAAGCACGAAGGATGTGAGAGCGTGATCGTTTTCCACGGCAGCAATCTGGAAGTTAAGAATCCTATGTTGATTCCAAGCAAGCGATTATTGGATTTCGGTGCTGGTTTTTATCTGACCAGCGACTTTGAGCAGGCCAAGAAATGGGCCATTCGAACAACCAACAATCGGGGAAACGGTTTTCCTACTGTTTCCGTTTATTCCTTTGACATGCCGCAGCTGGAGTCGCTGCATCTGCTGCGCTTTCATCGGGCAGACAAAGACTGGCTTCAGTATATCGCTGCCAATAGAACCGGACAAATTCAAGCGGATGCATATGATGTGGTATTTGGCCCGGTCGCAAATGACCAGGCAATCCGAACCGTAAACAACTATCTGAAAGGCTATTTTTCGGAGGAAATTGCAATTCAGCTGTTGCTGCCTCAAAAGCTGAAAGATCAGTATGCGTTCCGAACGGAAAAGGCGTTGTCGATCCTGCACTTTATGGAGGCCCGAACGGTATGAAGCGTTTAGATCCAGAAACGATCGATTATTATAATAGCGAAATTGTTCCGATGATTGCCGAAAAATACGGTTACAGTCAGATGGATGCGCTTCGCGTGTTTGTAGCTTCCAAAACACATGAAATGCTTGAAAATGAGGACTGTGGTTTGACGGCCTTTGGTGCCGGAGCCGTGTTTGAAATCTGGGAAACAGAAAAGGTGACCGGAGATCCTCGCAACTCTGTCTATATCCGAGGTGAATGAGATGTCGGAAGAAATGAGCTTCTTCATGTATCTGCTGGAATTCTATGCTGCCTATAAAAATAAAAAGACGGCGGATGTTCTGAAAGAATGGGATACACGCGGCATTACACAGATAATATATGACAATTACTGGGGTTATCACACAGAGCGGATCGAGAACGCTTTTATGGATATTGATAGCCTTGCCGCAAACGGAACCCACGCATGGTAATTCTTCCTTTTTATCTGGAACGCAATGTGCTATGTCAATTGATCCATAGTGTTCAACTCACACATAAAAAGCTTCGAAATCGCTTGATTTCGGAGCTTTTTCTTGCATTTTGCAGTCAAAAGTTCGACCATATTTTTGAAGTCGCGTTTTGACCCAAACCGTGACCCAAACCGCGATGTACGTCGGTGTACGAAACGGTACGAAATAGCACGAAAAGACCATTCCGCAGCGCAATAACATCCCCCGGCGGTGGAATATCGGTGGAAATAGCGCCTCAGGCCATCCGCCAACCGTCGTTTCCGAAGACAACAGCGTTTCGCGGCGCTGCTTCACCATAAGCGGTCTTGCCGGTCTTTGTGTCCCAAAAGCTCGTGAAGTCCTTATTTGCTTCTTCGATTGCCTGAATGACCTGTTTTAATGGGATCGTCATTTTCCGCAGCACCTCTTGTATTTCTTGCCGCTCCCGCACGGGCAGGGATCGTTGCGCCCGACCTTCTTCTGTTTTTCCGGCTGGGGAGCGGAGGGCTCGATGCCTGCAAGCTGTCTCAGAAGGTCAAAACGTATTGCCTCGCTCGGCAGTTCCATTGAGAGGATCTGCTTGCGGAAGTCCTCAATGTCCATTTCGCCGGTTTGGAGGGACTTTCGGATGTTCGGACCCAGAGAGAGCGACTTGAAGCGTTCCTCCGGAGGCGTCATCTGCATCATTTCATCCGGTGTGTAGCCGCGGTTGCAGGGCATCCGCGTTGAATTATGGAATGCGCTGTACAGGGCGGCAAACTGCTCTACGTCCCGTTTGGACTTGAGGCGAACCCTCAGTTTTTCTAAGCGTTCGAAAACATTGGTTGTTTGAACAGTGATTGAGCGGGCGCCGTACAGGAGCGCTTCAAAAACAGCGCTCTCGCGCTCGTCGCTCAGGTTGCAGCGTTCTTTCAGGAATGCCCGCAGTTTCAGCTTTTCCGGCGTGTCTTCGCAGTAGAAGGGATCATCGTATTCCAGCAGATGCTTCTTGTCAGGCACATAGTAAGGTTTGTCCTGCTGGCTGCGCTTCGTCTCCATGAAAAGGTCGATGGACTCCCCAATCAAGGTGACATCAATGATCTCGCGGTCAAGTGGCTTCGTGCGCTTGACATCCGTATAAAGCTCATCGCCACCCAGAATATAGTAGTCCTCGCACTCATGACGGGCAATTTCCGCAAAGGCAAGAAATTCGTCTTCCGTTACCAGCTTCGGGCTGAGGGAGAAGACAATCTTCTTTGCCTTGTGCAGCGGGATGATGCCGTAGAGGTTTGCCATCGCGTTGAAATATTTGCGCAGGAGGCGCGAGGTCGTGTCCTTCAGCGGGATTTCCCGATACCGGGCGTTCAGCTCCCGGCGTGTGTATTCCTCTGGGAACTCGATGTACTGTTCCTTGCTCACGTCTTTTCTCCCTCTGTATGATCAGTTTTGACCTTTGAGTTCTATCAAAACCACTTCCGGCCGGTTATTGAACCGAAACGGAATGATACTGTTTCCAAGACCCCGGCTGACGATCATGTTCGTGTTCCCCTCGGAATACAAACCATCATCGTACTTTGGAAACAGTCCCTGATTTGGTGCAATCAGCCCACCGATCAAGGGCAGCCGGAATTGACCGCCATGTGCGTGCCCAGTGAGAACCAGATCCATATCATGAGCCACATAGGTATCAAACAACTCCGGTCTGTGAGAAAGCAAAATTGTAAAACTGGCATCTTCCGAAGAAAGCTCTGAGAGCTTGCGATCCATTACCGCAGCATCGCTCGTCAAATAGTCCGCATGAAAGCTGGGATCGTTGACGCCGATGATGGTAATGCTCTTCCCGGAAATCTCGATCTCTACCCGCGCATCGTCCAGAACAGTTACCCCGGTAGCCTCCAACCCGGCTTTCAATTTCCGATATTCCGGAACTCTCGCTTCATGATTACCGGAGACATAGTAGCAGGGCGCAATTTTTACTGCTTCTTCGGCAAAAGCCAACGCAACCGCAATATTGGTCTTTCGCGAGTCGATCAGATCTCCGGTTATCGCGATCATATCCGGCTCTGCTTCCCGCAGCATCTCCAAAAGACGCTGGTTTCTGTCGCCAAACTCTGCATTGTGCAGATCGGAAACCTGTGCGATGCGGTAGCTGTCAAATACGTCTGGCAGCTCAGGGCTGCGGATGGTGTATGTATTCCGTTCCAGCGCCGTATTTCCCCATACAGTCCAGACGATCAGGACGAGGAAGATACCGGCTAGAACACAACGCGTTTTCTTTTTTACAGTCATTTTCGTAAGTTATAAGAACAGGAGTTTTCGCAAATAGCTCTGTGCCTGTCGCGCCCCGCAGTCTCGGTCCTTCATTGTTGCCCACTGCCACACCAGAAAAAGCGTATTGCTGTAGTGATCTGCCAACAGCTCTGTGGGCATTTTCTTCTCCAACGCGTCCGGGCAATCCTTGAAAATCGCCCGCATCTGGCGATTCATAAAGCTGCGAAGGCTTGAGAACATGTAACCGACCTCGGAATTATGAAGCAACATCTTAGGAATAAGCTCGATATGCTCCTTTGTAAAGGTGTAAATCCGACCAAAATATAAAAACAGCATTTGACTTTCCGGCGCGTAGTGATACTCCGAAAGTCCGATTTCTTCTGCCAGCGACAGCCAGCAGTAATTCAGCAGGTCGTATTTGTCATCGAAATAATTATATGTGCTTATCGGCTTAACGCAGTCGGGCACAAAGTAGATGCAATAGTCCGCAGTATTGGACAGCTGATATGCTACAATGATCTCAGAAAACGCAGGAGGTCATTGGCATGGCACACGCAGAGAGCATCACATTTGGGGAGGTTCGCACCAGCTTCAGCACAAAGGAGGCCTGCCGGGCGGAATTATTCCGGTTTCGGTTTCCAAACGGCTTCGTCTGTCCGAAATGCGGCTGTACAGAATATTACCCGGTTCGCGGGCGGAATACGTTCCAGTGCCGCGCCTGCCGACACCAGACCTCCGTCACCGCTGAAACCGTTATGCACCGCACGCACTTGCCGCTGACGGTCTGGTTTTGGACGATCTATCTCTGTGCCACGGACAAACGCGGCATTTCTGCCGTCCAGCTGAGTCGTGCGCTGAACATCTGCTATGAGTCGGCGTGGTATCTTTTGCACAGAATTCGCCGCGCGATGGATAAAAGAGACGAGAAATACGCACTTTCTGGCATCATTGAGATGGACGACGGCTACGTAGGCGGAGCAACGCACAACGGCAAACGTGGTCGCGGGACGGACAAGGCGAAGATCGTGGTGGTGCTGTCAAAAACGGGAAATGGCGCGGCTTTGTTCACGCGGATGCAGGTCGTGGAAGACGTCACGAGCAAAACACTTCAGCAAGTCGTCGGCAAAACTGTTGCGACAGGTGCAAAAATCGAATGCGACGGCTATAAGAGCTATCGGAGCTTGTCTGGCGTTGCGCTGGACGCAAAAAAGTACGAAACCGGCGATCTGCACTGGCTGCATAAAGCCATCAGCAACCTGAAAGCGTTTCTGCTCGGCACATATCACGGCCGCTGCCAACAGCTTCAGGCGTACCTGGATGAGTTCTGCTTCCGCTTCAATCGCAGAAATACCAGCGATCAGATCTTCTCGCGTCTGACAAGAGCTGTCGCTACATCTTGTGGCCTGCTGTGTTAAGCCGATAATCACATTGATATTTTAACTTTACGCCAATGCTCGAAAAAATGTCAATTCCGATTTGGCAGCTTTTCCGACAAAATGTTACTCTCGTTCTTTTGTGCAAAAATAACAGATTTCGCCCGTCAGATGCTTCCGGGATTGACGCAGATGCTGTTTTCTGTCCAGCTCAGGTCTTCGGCTGAATCGGATTGGCCTGCGCGCGGTAGCTGTTGAAGGTTATGCCTGTCGTCTTTTTGAAGATTTCCGAAAAGTATTTGATAGACGGATAGCCCACCATCTCTGCCAGCTCGTAACCCTTGAGATAGGGCTGCTTCCGCAGCAGGTCCTTCGCAGCATCGATGCGAATCTTGTGAATGTAATCAACAAAATGCAGGTTCATAATCTGTGAAAACTGACTGCTCAGATAGCTCGGCGTAACGCCGATATAGTTTGCAACCTCGTTGAGTGTCAGCTTTTCCGCATAATGTGTCTCGATATATCGGACAGCAGAAGCGATTACACTTTCTGCCGCCCTGCCGCTGTTACGTCGGTTTTGCAGCGTCTGACACAGCCGCCAAAGCAGCTGCTCGAAGGCCTGTACTGGCGCAGTATCCGCCATGAGCGCCGATACATCCAGCGTGTGCACTTCATCGTAGCTTTCAGACTGCCGCTGCAGCTCTACATAGAGGATAATATAACAATTGATCATGCTGACGCACGATTTGTTCTGCTGCTGCACCTGTTCAATAAACGCCTGGTAAAGCGACCGAATGTCACTTCCCGGCACGAAAAGCCCCTGCACAAGCTCTTTTTCCTGCCGGAACGGATAGCTGATCAGCGGGCGCATCCGGTCCCAGCGTGGCATACTCTGCATCTCGCGTGCAGGCGTAAAGAGCTCCTCCGGCAGCTGTTTGAGACCCTTGATATGTTCGGCCGCTTTATATACAGCCGCATAGAGATCTGCCGGCAGAAAGGGCTTGAGCAGATAGTCCTCCACATCGAGCCGCAGCGCATCCTGTGCATAAGAAAAATCGTTGTAGCTGCTGATGATGATAAACACAACGGGCAGATCCTTTTTCCTGATTTCGCGGATCACCTCCAGTCCCGTCATTCCTGGCATTTCAATGTCGATCAGAACGATGTCCGGTCGCAGCGCAAGGATTTTCTCATAGCTTTCCGGCCCGTCTGACGCCGCGCTCAAAACAGTAAATCCATTTTGCAGATGGTCGATACAGCGGATCATGTTATCTCTGGCCTTGCGTTCATCGTCCGCAATCAGCAAACGTAACACAGCAACTCCCCCCTCTTCTGCTCAGATTTCTTTCGGTTCCAGCGGTATTTCAATGACAATTGCGGTTCCAATACCGCACGTGCTTTCAATTTGGAACACATAATCCTGCCCGTAGTAAAGCTTCAGGCGCTTGGCAATGTTGCTCAGCGCAAAACCGCTGTGATGGCTGCCTGCCGTTTCCTCTGTGAGGTTTTCGGGCAGCAGCTGCAAAACAGCATCCGGGATTCCACGTCCGTCATCTTTGACGCAAATCCAAATGCGCGCCCCCCGCTTTTCTACCTGCACATCAATATGGATCGGCGTTTTCGCATCCCGCGCACCGTGTACGCTGGAGTTTTCAACCAGCGGCTGAATCAGAAGCTTTGGTATGCGATAGGAAAGCACATCATCCTGAAATGACAGCTGATAGTCAATTCGCTCCCCGAAGCGCCGCTTCTGTAAGGAAAGATAGAATGTCAGAAGCTCCTGCTCCGTCGCTACCGGGATCAAATCGTTTCCGCGGCTCAGGCTCAAACGGAACACCTGTCCAATCGAATAGACCAGTTCTGCGATTTCCTCGTCGTTTTTCTCGATTGCGGCCCACTGAATCGTGTTGAGTGTATTGTAGATAAAGTGCGGGTTGATCTGTGCCTGCAGCTTGGCAAGCTCAGCCGCCTGCTTCTGAATGGTGAGAAGGTAGGTCTGGTCAATGAGCCGATTGTTTTCCCGCACCATGGCATTGAAAACCGCGCCAATCCGACCGATTTCATCGTGATAATGAAAATTGACATGTGCCTCTCGGTTTCCATCGCGGAACTGCTCCATGGAAGCCAACAGCTGGTTCATGGGCCGCGTCAGCGTATCAGCAATTGCTGTAAGAAGCGGCAGCAACATCAGCGCACATGTCACAAGTCCAATGATACAGCAAAGGAAAATTGTATCGCGGCTCTGGAAGAATGACTCATCCTGCACAATTGCCAGACTGACAAATGTCGTTCCGGAAATTTTGGAATATGCCACAAGATACGGCGCACCTTCCAGACGAGCCGGGAACGTCGCATTCGGCACATATGGGTCAATGTTCTCCTGCAAAAGCAGGATTTCTTCTTCCTGCAGGGTATTCGAAAGCTGGCCCCGGCCGAAGATTGTATGGTCCAATGTGTCCAGAATCATTACATTGTCGCCGACCTTATTGAGAATATTGTCGACCGGGAAAAGCTTTCTGGAGTCCAGACTGATAGACATCACGCCAATCGGCATCCAGGAATGTGCATCCTTGATAACATACCACAGGCAAATTTTCGGAGAGTTATCCTGCGTGAGATAGACTGTCTCCCCTTTTTCAATGTACTCCCACATATAAGATCGTTTTCCCTGCAGCAGCTGCGAGATCGGACGCGATGGGTCATTCGGATCCTGCGCAATCACGCCATAGGAACCATCGATGGAAAAAAAGTCTACATTTTCGCCAAATATATTGTAGAACGCAACGTTCAGCACATACTGCCGACTCTGACTGACCAGCAGCAGATCATCCGGGAGTCGGTTGCGTATAAGTCCCTGGTTGCTTGCGTTCAGAAGATCCTGTACTTCAGAGGTAACGGCGTAATATGAAGCAATGCCGAGCAGATACTGCTGCTCTTTTTCTACAATCAGATTGGTATAAGAGACGCTCTTGACTGCTGTCGTGATCAGGTCTTCGTGCGTTTTCTGCTCAGACACCTTCAAAAGCAGCACCGACAAAAGTGCAAACATCAACAGTACGCCAGCGTACAGCAGCGTGACAAATTTGGCACGGATACTCAGATCATAAAACGATTTCCGGATACGGGTCAGCAACGTCTCCCCCCCCCCGAGTTAAAAATTACGGATAAAATTGAAAAATCGTAAGTTTACCATGTATGGGAAAAAGTATATCATAAAATAAATGGATGAGCAAGAAATATGTTGATCTCCGGCCGGGGGCAATGCAAAGAGTCCATTTTCGTAGAAATCTGAGGAAGCTCTGATTAAATCAGCGGCTGCTGACGGTGAGAGATTTTTCGTCAAGACAAGGTTTGAAAAACGAAGGAATACTGTATGTACCCGCAAAGGGCATGCCCGCATCCGTATGGCTCCTTTGTCGCCAACGGCTGCGACATATTTCTCGCTTTTTAAACCGCAGGATTGGCGGAAAAGATCCGTCGTCTGCGCTCGCGAATTTATTCAGAGGTTCCCTAAACAACAGGGAGGAAAGAGGCATGTGGAAGTACGTTCTCAAGCGCTTGGTCATGTTGATCCCCGTTCTTTTGGGCGTGATTTTAATCATCTTTGTCCTGAATGAAATCACGCCCGGCGATCCCGCACGCGAACTGGCCGGTGATCTTGCCACAGAAGAAGAGGTTGCGCAGCTCCGGGAGGAAATGGGGCTCAATCGCCCGTTTGCTGTCCGCTTCGGCGACTATGTATGGAATCTCGTTACAAAGGGCGATCTTGGAACCTCGTATCAGACCAAGCAGCCCGTTCTGAAAGAAATCATGCAGCGTTTTCCGACAACGCTTTTGCTGACGGCACTCAGTACCACGTTCATGGTAATCGTCGGCGTCAGTTTCGGCGTCATCTCAGCAACCAGGCAATACTCGGTCCTGGATAATATCTGTAGTGTTTTGGGCCTAATCGGTGTATCTATGCCGACATTCTGGCAGGGCCTGATGATGATCCTGATTTTTGCCATAAAGCTTGACATTCTGCCGGCTTCCGGCTTTTACGGTCCGGAATATTGGATTTTGCCGGCCTTCACCATCGGTACCGCCAACGCCGCACAGATCATGCGTATGACCCGTTCGAGTATGCTCGACGTCATCCACCAGGACTACATCCGCTCGGCTGAGGCCAAAGGTCTTTCCCACGGGACCATTATCCGCAAGCACGCACTGCGCAATGCGCTCATTCCCATTCTGACCGTCATCGGCATGAACATCGGCCATCTGCTCGGCGGCGCCGTCGTAACAGAGTCCGTGTTTGCAATTCCGGGGCTTGGAAAATACATGATTGACGCTATCAAGGCCAGAAACTATCCGGTCATTCAGGGCGGCGTACTCGTTCTGGCTTTCTCATTCAGCATTATCACCATTCTTGTTGACGTCCTGTATGCCTTTGCAGACCCGCGTGTGAAGGCCATGTACAAAGGCAGCGAAAAGCGCGTTCGCAAATCCAAGCAGAAGGAGGCTACCGCAAATGGCTAAGATGATGACGCCTGCTATGGAAAAGCGGATGAAACGGCAAAACAAGCATCCCTTGAAAGCAGACCCCTGGCATGAAGCATGGTACCGCCTGCGCCGCAACCGCACAGCCATGGTCGGACTATTCATTGTGGCAGTGCTTCTGATCCTGGCACTGTTCCCCAGTGTATTTGCCTGCTATGGCGAGGACGAACAGGTCTTCCAGGACGCATTCATCTTCCCCTGCTGGGAGCATCCTATGGGCACCGACAATTACGGTCGCGACATTCTCAGCCGCACCATTTACGGCGCGCGCACATCGCTTCTGATTGGTGCTCTGGCTGTTTTGATGTCGGTTATCATCGGCGGTAGCTGCGGCCTGATTGCCGCATATTACGGCAAAAAGGTCGATAATATCATCATGCGTATTATGGACGTGTTCTACGCGCTGCCTAGTTTCCTGCTGGCCATTGCCATTGCTTCCGCACTGGGAAGCGGCCTGTTCAATCTGGCCGTTGCAATTGCCATCAGCCAGGTTCCAGGCTATGCCCGTGTCGTCCGCGCCGCCGCGCTGACCGTCCGCAACCAGGAATACATGGAGGCCATTCGCGCCATCGGCGGCAGCCCCATGCGACAGATGTTCCGCCATATGCTTCCCAATGCAATTGCTCCTATCATTGTGCAGGCCACACTCGGTATGGCAAATGCGATCATTTCCGGTGCGGCGCTCAGTTTCGTTGGCGTCGGCGTGCAGCCGCCCACGGCTGAATGGGGCTACATGCTCAACGCCGGGCGGCAATACATCCGTGACTACTGGTACATTGTCACCTTCCCAGGCCTGATGATTATGATCACCATTCTTGGACTGAACCTGTTCGGAGACGGACTGCGCGACGCCCTTGACCCCAAACTGAAACGGTAAGGAGGATATGCAATGGCGTTATTAAGCGTAAAGGATCTTGTGATCCATTATGAAACAGAAGAAAGCGTCGTCGAAGCTGTGAACGGGATATCCTTCGAGGTAGACGCCGGTGAGACACTGGGGCTGGTCGGCGAGACCGGCGCGGGCAAGACGACCACGGCGCTTGGACTTCTGCGGCTGATTCCATCTCCTCCCGGCAGAATCGTACAGGGCGAAATTGAATTTGACGGCAAGGACCTGATTCATGTCTCGGATTCTGAGATGCGAAAAATCCGCGGCAACCAGATATCCATGATCTTTCAAGACCCAATGACCGCATTGAATCCCTGTCTGACCGTCGGCGAACAGGTTTCCGAGGTCATCCGCCTGCACCAGAAGCTCAGCCGGGAAGAGGCAGCAAGCCGCGCCGTACAGATGCTGGAAATGGTCGGCATCACGGCCGAACGCTATTCTGATTATCCGCACCAATTTTCCGGCGGCATGAAGCAGCGCGTCGTCATTGCAACAGCGCTGGCCTGCAATCCCCGGCTGCTAATTGCGGACGAACCTACCACCGCACTGGACGTTACCATTCAGGCACAAGTTCTGGATATGATCCGGAATTTGCAGGCCAAGATGAACACGGCAATGATTCTCATCACCCACGATCTTGGCGTTGTTGCAGAGGTTTGCAGCAAAGTTGCCGTCATCTATGCCGGTGAGATTGTGGAGTATGGCACACTTGACCAGATCTTCCTGAACACCAAACATCCGTACACGCTCGGCCTTTTTGGCTCGCTTCCGAGCATTACGCAAACGACACGACGGCTGAAATCAATCAACGGCTTGGTTCCGAATCCTGCGGATCTTCCGCCCTACTGTTCGTTCTATGACCGCTGTGAGCACCGCTGTGAAGACTGTAAAAATGGAGAACCCGGATATTTTGAAGCCGAGCCCGGACACTTTGTCCGCTGCAAACGCTTTGAAAAGGAGGATATTCGCCATGGCTGATACATTGCTGGAAGTCCGGCATCTGAAAAAATACTTCAAAACACCCAAGGGCATGCTGCACGCCGTCGACGATATCAATTTTACCATTGAAAGCGGTCATACACTCGGCGTCGTCGGTGAATCCGGGTGCGGAAAAAGCACGCTTGGGCGCACCATCCTGCATCTTCTCGAACCGACTGAGGGCGAGATTTACTTTGACGGCAGGGACATCTCCAAAATGGACACCGCAGCCTTCAAGGAGAGCCGCAAGCAGATGCAGATCATCTTCCAGGACCCCTATTCCTCGCTCAACCCGCGCATGACCGTGGAAGACATCATCACGGAGCCCTTGATTATCTTCAACATGTACCCCAATGCCGCCGAACGCAAACAGCATGTCCAGACGCTGATGGACTCCGTCGGTCTTGCCGCACGTCTGGCCAGAAGCTATCCGCATGAACTCGACGGCGGCCGGCGGCAGAGAATCGGCGTGGCCCGCGCGCTTGCGCTCCAGCCCAAATTCATTGTCTGTGACGAGCCGGTTTCGGCACTTGATGTGTCCATTCAGGCGCAGATTCTGAATCTTATGCAGGATCTACAGGAGGAAATGGGTCTGACATATCTGTTCATTACGCATGATCTTTCCGTAGTCAAGCATATCTCTGACGAGATCTGCGTGATGTACCTGGGCAAAATGGTAGAAAAATGTGCAACAGAAGAGCTGTTCCACAACACCTGCCACCCGTACACCAAGGCGCTTCTGTCCGCCATCCCCATCCCGATTCCCCACGCAGCAGAAAACCGCATTCTTCTCAAAGGGGAGCTTTCCTCCCCCATTAACCCCAAGCCTGGCTGCCGGTTCGCCCCGCGCTGCCCCAACGCAACGCCGGCCTGTTTTGAGCAGTCGCCGGAGCTGCACGAGGTTTCGCCCGGTCACCAGGTCGCGTGCCATCTGTTTCAGTAAAAACCACCGCAGTCTGACACCTGCGGGATAAAAAAGAAAAGAGGTAAATGAGGCAATGAAAAGAACGATCGCATTTGTACTGGCTCTCGTCCTTCTGCTTTCTGTGTGCACTGCATGCGAAAAAAAGGAGCAGTCCACAACTGACGGCGAGCAGTCCACCCAGACCACCGCATCCGCACCGTACATCTACCCCAGCTCCGCTGACAATGCCAGTGTCACGGTACATACCTCGGAGCCCCCATCCGGCTTCTCTGTTACCGCCGTTCCCGACACGCTGACAGTGGCACAGGGTGGCGAACCGATCACGCTCTATCCGCAGGCAGGCAACCAGCTGCCGGCCATCATCGCGATGCGGCCGATGTATGAGACGCTCATCAACTACAACTCCTTCACCGGCGAATATGAGCCGCGTCTGGCCGAATCGTGGGAAATGGTCGACGATGAAACCATCCGCCTGACCCTCCGCCAGGGCGTCAAGTGTCATGCCGGCTACGAAATAACCGCAGAAGATGTTCTCTGGACCGCACAGCGCGGCCAGGAAGAAATGGTTGCCGCCTTCGTCTGGAGCGCTTTTGATCTGAGCCGCTCGAAGGTTGTTGACCCCTACACGGTGGAACTCAAAACCTTCGGTTCATTCGGCCCCATTCTGGATTATCTTTCGAATACCAGCGTCGGATATATCGTCAACAAGCAGGCCTATGAAGAGCAGTCCCCCGAAGATTATGCCAGAAACCCAACCGGTGGTACCGGTCCGTATCGCTTCGTGGAATGGATCGCAGGTGACCGCGTTGTTTATGAGCGCAACGAAGAATATTGGGGTGACAAGCCGTATTTCAAGAATCTGGTCATCCGTAATATCGCCGATGATGTAACGCGTGCACTGAGTCTGGAATCCGGCGAGGTCGATATGATTTATGGCGTGGATACCGCGGCATATGACACGCTGCTCAACGCACCGACCGCCAACCTGATTACCTTCCCCAGTTATCAGCTGATCCACATGGGTCTAAACAATACGCTCAAGCCGTTTGACGATGTGCGCGTCAGAAAAGCGCTCTGGTACGCACTGGATCTGGACAGCATGGTCAAGCTCGCCTTCTCCGGCCAAGCTGAAGTTGCTGACGCCTGCTGGCCGAACAGTCTGCCAGTTTATAAACCCGCCGAAGGAGAAGAGGCACATGTTTATGACGTAGAAAAGGCAAAAGAGCTTCTGAAGGAAGCTGGATATGAAGACGGCTTTACCTTTGACCTCTGGGTTGCCGAAACAACCGCATGGGTCCAGATGGCCGAAATGATTCAGAACGCACTGGCAGAAATCGGCGTGACAGCCAAGGTTCAGATCATGGATCAGAACACGCTTCTGACCAAACGTACCGAGGGTACCTTTCATGCCTATATTGCACGTTTCTCTGCCTCCTCTCCGGATGCCGACTGGTGGTATAACCGTCTGTACTCTGAAGGCACCAGGCAGGAAAATGTCATGGAGTATATCAACGCCGATGTTGACGAATGGCTGACCACAGCCCGCTACAGTCTGGATCCCGCAGTCCGTGACGAGTGCTACTTTAACATCCTGCATCAGTGGAGAATGGATCTGCCTTGGATCTCGCTGGCTTGCCCGCAGATGACTTACGGCATCCGTTCGACGCTCGATGGCATGGAGCCGCACGGCTATGGCATTGGCGATCTGCGCTATATTCATCCGATCAGCGCCGAATAGCAATATATGCTACTGCGGATCGCAACATATCCGCAGCAGCCTACAAATCAGAAAAGGAGTGTATGAGCAATGATTAAAGGCAGCCTAAGCGCAAAAGTAAAAGACGGCAAGATTCGTGTCTACTTTATGCAGCGGGCCGACTCCGGCTGTGAGCCCAATCTGCCGGTCAAGGTCTACCGCAGGCCGGCCGACGAAATCAACTTCAGCACCGGCATGTGCGGCGACGCCCCCGGCTTCTGGACCGAGTACATCGAAAACCAGAAGATGGACGATCCTCGCGTCAGTCTGGTCTTTGACGGCGTTCTTCCCTATGAGAACTCTTTCTGTGAATATCTTGACGCAGACACACAGGTCGGCCATATCTACCTCTACTGGGTCACACAGGAAATTGACGGCGTTCTGACAAAGATTGGCCCCGTTGCCTGCAAACTGCGCGACAGCGAGGTCTGGTGGAGCTACGAGCGTTCTGTTGCAGAAATGAAAAAGCTCTGCGAAGAGTTCCCGGCGCTTGTCTGTATGCAAGAATTCGGCGAGAGCACCATGCACCGCAAAATTTACGGTCTTAAAATCGGTAATCAGGAAAAGACTGTTGGTTTGGCCGGCGCCATTCACGCCAGTGAACCCGGTCCGGAGCTTTTGGTGCGCGCCCTCCGCTTCATCCTCCAAACAAGGCCCGTACTGCTGGAAAAGATCGGATTTGCGGTTCTGCCGGAGGTCAATGTAGACGTGCGGGAACAAACCGTACTCGGTGCGCCGTTCTATCTGCGCAAGAACCCGAATGGTGTCGACCTGAACCGAAACTTCGACTGGCAATGGAAAAAGGAATATGTCTACGGTTACTGCAACGAAGACCCTGATGCCAGCACGTATCACGGCCCGTTTGCAGCCAGCGAAAATGAGACGCAGACTGCCGTTCGCTTTGTAAAAGAAATGGCCCATCCGCTTGCCATGTTTGTTTTTGATTCCTGCTCCGTCATCACGGAAGACTGGCTGCTCTTCGGTTCCAATCCGACCGAGAACTGCTGGGACTATGACAACCACATTGCCAATCTCTATTCTCAGGCCTTCCGCGCCGATCACCCGGAATGCGGAACCTTTACCGCCGCGCCGATGCACTATCCGATGCAGCTGATGGAGTGCTTCGAGGGAACCGGCCAACCGCACGGCACATTTGAAGGCTGGGTACACGAGCAGTATGGCATTCCTTCTTACTCTCTGCAGGGCGCAGGTTCAGAGGAAGGCCGCTGCAATAGCGACGACCAGGTTTCCAGAGAACGTCTGGATCAGTGGTCCCGCCGGCATGCTTACGCACTGATTGCAATTTTAGAAGAATTTGGAAAGGGAGGTAAAAACGCATGACTGACCGCGAAAAATTATACCAATATTTTATGTCCTATTGGTGCGAAGACGACCCCGAAATCCGCGCGCTGGTAACATCCTGGAACGAAAATATCTCTGATGAAGCCAAAAAGCTGCACGACGAGTGCATCATCATCGACGGCTGTACGTTCTATATCGAAAGCTACAACTGGCAGCTGCAGCAGGCCAAACCAACGGCGCTGAACCTGACAGTTCCATCCGTGTTTGATCCCTCCTCCGGCGGCTTCGTTGACCGGAGCATTGACATCCTGCACACTGTCCGTGCAGACCCCGCACATTTTATGAGCATCCGTACTGCAGAGGACATTCTTGAGGCAAAGCGTACAGGCAAGGTCGGCTTGATCTTTGGCGCACAGAACTGCGACTTCATTCTCAACCGGGATTACGCCGCAGCGGTCGAACTTTTCGCTCGTATGGGTCTTCGGATCATGCAGATTGCTTATCATACCCGCTCCTTTGCCGCAGACGGCTGTGCCAGCGGCGTTGACTCCGGCATTACCGAACAGGGCAAGCAGCTCATCCGAGCAATGGAAGCAAACGGCATAACGGTTGACTTGAGCCATGTTGGCTGCCGCTCGACGCTTGAAGCCATGGATTATGCTGAAAAGCCTATGATTTTCAGCCATTCCAACCCGAAAGCGCTCTTCAACCATTTCCGGAACATCACCGACGAGCAGGCGAAAAAGTGCGCCTCGATCGGCGGCGTGATCGGTGTGGTTGGCTTCTCTCCGATTCTGTATGACGGAACAAATCTTCCGTCCGTTGAGCGGTTTGTAGATGCTGTGGTATATTATGCGGATCTCATCGGCATTGATCATATCGGTATCGGTCTGGACTCCAATGCAGAACCCGGCGCATACACCCGCCACGATGCCAGAAGAATGGCTGAGTCGTATTTCGGTGAAGGCCTTCCGGAAAATTTCTATGACCGCGCGCTTGCTGCCGGCCGTGGAAAAGCCAGCGTATTTACCGACGGTATCTATGGCGTTGCCAGCTATCCCAACATCGTTGCCCATCTGCTCAAACGCGGCTTCAGCCATGAAGACGTGAAGAAAGTTATGGGTGGAAACTTCCTGCGTGTCTTCCAGGAAACCTGGAAAAAGTAAACGCAAACAACCGCAAAGAAACAGCTCCCCCCGGCCGGTGACCGGGGGGAGCTTTCATCTGCTGCCATTTTGCGGCGCTCAAAGATCCACGAAATGGTCTTCTTCGATGAGGTAAATATTCTCGAGCTTGAAGCCGTAATCCGCACAGTTGGCGATATGCGGATCGAACGTGAAGGGCTTTTCGGCTTCCCGAATGGTCAGCTTATTCCACTTTTCTAGATAAATACAGTCCGCCTGATCAATTTCGATCGAATGGCCGAGATTGCCCTTGAAGTCCAGGTTGCGGAAGCCGATTTTCCGGATTTCCGCGTTGAGGGTTTCAAAAATTTCCTCGTAGGTCATGTCGGGGTTACAGTGCTCGAGCATGTAGCGGTGAATGTAAGGCTCCGCGTCAGCCCCTCGTTGTGTTTCGGGTCCTGCGGATGGTCCAGCGGGCAGAGCTTCCCGTTTTCCATGAACGGCGTTCTTGCATAGTCGCCCCAGCCCTACTGAAAAACACTTTGCCAGTTCCTTTACACGGATACCCTTATCTGGCTTCGTTTTCTGTGCGGTATTGCCTTAAATAATCTGCTTGACAAACGGGCGGGACCTGCGTATTATGCGGAGCATAAGGCAACGGCGTCTTTGAGCAATGGGGCTCAAAGGCGTCTTTTTCCTTTTCTGCACAACAAAAAACTTCAAACAGCGAGCAAACCGGGGCAATGGCGTCTTTTTGGGATTTTTTACGCCTTGCCCCGGTTTTGATTTATAGAAAGGAGCGGTGCCGGATGCAAACGGTTTCGGATTATTTCGGAAGTCTGGTGTTTGACGACAGAGTCATGCGCGCCAGACTTCCGGAGAAGGTTTACAAGTCACTGAAAAAGGCCATCGATGAAGGGGTGAGCCTGGATAATCAGGTTGCAAACGCCGTAGCGGAGGCAATGCGCGACTGGGCGGTCGAGCATGGCGCAACACACTTTGCGCACTGGTTCCAGCCGCTGACCGGCATCACCGCCGAAAAGCACGACAGCTTCATCAGCCCGTCGCCGGACGGCGGCGTGATCATGGAGTTCTCCGGCAAGGAGCTGATTCAGGGCGAGCCGGACGCTTCCTCGTTCCCGCCGGGCGGTCTGCGCGCGACGTTCGAGGCAAGAGGCTACACCGCATGGGACCCCACGTCCTATGCTTTTCTGAAGGGAAAGACGATCATGAAGGCGCGTATCCGGCTGTGCCAAGTCTTCCGGAATCAACTTATGAATGGCATTCAGACGTTTCGCCAGACCGCTTCATTGGATATATGATGCGGAGGCGGTTTGAGAAATGCGCATTTCATGTTCCAGGTAGGTGAAGGGGGAATTGTCGCGCATCTTGAGCTATTTGATGTTCGTTGCGCCAATCTCGCTTCCGTTGAAGCCAATCAGCCGAAGCACTGCCGTTGTGCTGTTTTCCTTGCTTGAGTCAATGTGGGCTATTTTTGGGCTCTTATCCACCTGTCTTTGCAAATTGGCGTTTTTTACAAATTCGACAATCTGTTTTTGTATATTCACTCAAAAACTGTAAAAAGCAGAAAAAAGCATTGACACAGCATGCAATATTCGCTATATCTTATACATAGAACTATAGCGAATGCTTTAAGTTACAAATAAACAACTGGAGGAAAGATGATGCGTCTGGAACGAATGAATTCCCCGGAAGTAGAGGCCTATTTCAAAGATCACAAAATCGCGCTGCTCAGCGTGGGCAGCATTGAGTGTCACGGTCTGCACAATGCGCTCGGAACTGACACGCTGATCCCAATGAAGCTCCTTGAGTTGGTAGAGCAGAAGTCCGACGTTCTGATCCTGCCGACCCTCCCTTATGGCGATTGTGACTGGCATCTGGACTGGCCTGGTGCCGTCAGCATTGGCTCCGATCTGCTGGAGGCTGTTATGCAGCGCATTTGTGATTGCCTGTATCGGTGGGGCTGCCGCTATTTTGTCATTCTGAACGGTCACGGCGGCAACACGCACGCCTTGGAAAAGGTATGCGGATATCTTGACCGCAAAAACGCTGTCGGCACGGTGTTCAACTGGTGGACCGTCGCTGGCGATCTCAACCCTGCGTGGAAGGGCGGACACGGTGCTGGCGAGGAAACGGCTGCGATGTTGGCGATCGACCCGAAGCTTGTGCGCAAGGAACTGATCTGCGACAACGCGCCGAAGGATCCGACCGACGAGCTGCACGCCTGCGGTTTGCGCAGAGTTGAATTCCGTGGCATTTCCCTGCCGCTGCCGCGCACCAACCGCAAGATCACGGACAACGGCTGGTACGGGCCCGACCATCCCTCCACGGCTACAGTGGAGTGGGGCACGGAGATGCTGAAGACAACGGCGGATTTCCTTGTTGACTTTATGCGCGCCTTTGAAAAAATTCCGCTGGATGCAGAGTGAGGGACGTGCGATGAAATCATCTACGCTCTACCGCTGGCTGGAGTGGACTTTCCAGCCGCAGACCTGCACAGAGGTCTTTCCGGTGATCGGGCTTCAGGAGGATAACACCGAGGAAATTACACGCGTATATACCGCGACCTTCGCAAGCCCGGAAGTCTTTGAGCAGCTGGAACGGCTGGACGCCAACACATGCATGCTCTTTACGCATCATCCGAAGCCGCAGCGGCTGAACACAGCGGATCCACCACCGCAGATCCCGCAGAAATGGCTTGATTTTCTGAAGGAGCGGCACATCTCGCTGTTTACCTATCACATTCCACTTGACCGCAACAGCCCGTTTTCTCCCGGCGTGAACCTTGTACGGGCACTTGGTGCTGAGCCGTATGATTCCTTCTTTGAGCAGAATCTGGTGCGCATGGGTGTTGTCTGCACCTCGCCGTTTTCAACGGCGACAGAACTTGCGCAGGCGATGGAACGCGTCGTCTGGCATGCTGTCAAGCTTTACAGCTACGCAGAGGACGTGCTTTCGCGCGGGCGCTTTGCCATCATGGCAGGCGGCGCAAAAAACACGCAGATTTACGAGCAGCTCCGCGACTGGGGTGTCAACACCTTTATAACCGGCGTGACGAATCCGGAGGTGCCCTGGGTGGGCACCATTCACGAGGCCGCCAAAGCAAGTGCCGTCAATCTTCTCGGCGGTACGCATTACTCCACAGAAAAATTCGCACCAATGCAGATGTGCCGCTACTTTGAAGCGCTCGGTCTGCCATCGGAATTTTTGCCTGAGACGCCACGAATGACGGAACTGTAAAGGGGTGACTGCATGGATATTATGGAAACGATCCGTTCCAGATATTCGGAAGTCAGCTCCGTTCAAAAACGAATCGCAGACTACTGCCTGGAGCATCCGGATAAGGCAAGCTTCCAGACACTGCGCGAGTTTGCACAGACAACGCACACAACAGATGCGACCGTTCTGAAATTTTGCAGCAATATGGGCTATCATGGTTTTTTGGCTTTCCGTCGCCAGCTTCAGGAGTATGTGCGCATGCGTCTGAGCCCGAACGAAAAGGTTCGTATGTCGCTCGCGCGCTCGACCGATGTAAACGACACTTGCCGCAAGATCATCGACGGCGAAAAGCGCGGACTCGATATGGCATTCCAGTATCTGGACATGGAAAGCTTCATGCAGATCGTTTACCGGATGAACCATGCGCGGCGCATCTTTGTCGCGGGACATCATCTCACGCGGATCGTAGCGGAATTTTTTCTCTATCAACTCAAGCGTATCGGTCGTGAGGCCCATCTGGTCGATACTTCGGATAAAAAGCAGACCTGTGATCAGCTCGTGCACGCCACAAAGGAGGATGTCTTTGTCCTCATCAGTATCCCCTTATACGCAGAGCTGACCATCCAACTGGCACAGCATCTGCGGCAGGCCGGGATCACATGCATCTCCATCACAGACAGCTTGACCTCTCCGGTGGCGCAGGCGTGTGACATGTCTCTGACCTGCAACACGGAACACGATGTGTTTTTTAACTCTGTCACCTCGATGATCGCGATGATCGAGGTACTCGCTTCTGGGCTTCTGCTCAGCGACCGTGAGAGATTTTTGACCGCACAGGTGCGGATCGAGCAGCTCGAGAAAAAGTTCGGCATTCCGCAGAAGGATCAACAGTTTGTTCGCGCTGAGATAGAGCGTCAAACGTTAAAATGAACACAGGAGGAAATTTTCAATGATTCTGATCAAAAATGCACAGGTGTTTGCGCCAAAGGCGCTTGGCAAAAAGGACGTTCTGCTGGCCTATGACAAGATTCTTGAGATCGCGGACTGCATCGAGCCGTGGCGCGACGATCTGACCGTGATCGACGCGGCGGGCAAGATGCTCGTTCCCGGTTTCATCGACCAGCACGTTCACATCGTCGGCGGCGGCGGTGAGGGCGGTTTCGAAACCCGGACGCCGGAATTCCAGCTTTCCAAGGCCGTTACCTCCGGCGTGACGACGCTCGTCGGTCTGCTCGGAACCGACGGCTACACCAAGAGTCCTGAGTTGCTGCTGGCAAAAACCAAGGCGCTCAACAACGAGGGTATCACGGCTTACTGCCTGACGAACTCCTACGCATATCCGCCCAGAACCATCACGGACTCTGTGGCAAACGATATTCTCTACATCTCCGAGATCATTGGCTGTAAGCTCGCCATTGCTGATCACAGATGCAGCCATCCCACCCGCGATGAGCTGATCCGTCTGGTTTCTGACATCCGCATGGCGTCGCTCGTCTCCGGCAAGGTCGGTGAGCTGCACGTGCATGTCGGTGCCTCGCCAGAAGGCATTGAGCCGCTCATGGACATCGTCCGCACGACCGATATTCCCATCTCCCATTTCCGCCCGACACATCTCGGCCGCCGGCTGGAGGAGGCTTCGCAGTTTACGCACATGGGTGGTTACGCAGATATCACCGCGAAGGCCGGCGTTTCGGAGTTTTTCCCCGGTCTGATGGAAACGGCTGTTCCCGAATTATTGACCATCAGCTCCGACTCCAACGGAAGCATGCCGAAATGGGACGAAAAGCATGAGCACATTGTCGGTATGGGTGTCGGCGACATGGCAAACCTCTACCGCGTGGTCTACGAAATGGTGACCCAGCAGGGCGTTGCTCTGGAAAAGGCGCTGCCCTTCATTACCTCAAACGTCGCCCGCGCACTGGAGCTTTATCCGCGCAAGGGCTGCATCGCCGAGGGCAGTGATGCTGATCTGGTCCTTCTGGACGAGGGCTATCAGATCGACACCATGCTGGCAAAGGGCCGCATCATGATGCAGGACAAGCAGGTGCTTGTCAAGGGTACATTTGAATAAGTCTGCTGCCTGGCAGGCAAAGAGTAGGGGGTAAACTATGTTTAAGTCAACCTCGAATAAAGAATGACGGCTTATGCTTCGATATAACCGACGAAATTATAGTAGATGTGGATGTCCCGTTCTTCGTGATCGTCCACGGTATAGCATTCGCTGATCTCAATTTTCTGAATCAGCCGCACCAGCGTAGGGCGGTCGAGTTCTTCAAGCTGGGCGTAGTCCTGCATCATGTCCAGCCATGCGTCCACGGAGGATTCCGTTTCACGGCTGGCGGCAAGCTGCCCGGTTAACTCCTTATGACGCTCCTGCTTTTCCCGACGTTCGGCTTCGTACTGGTTGAGCAGATTGACGCACACGCTTTCCGGGATGCGCCCCAAAACCTTATCCTCATAAGCGGACTGAATCAGCTTATCCAGCTCCGGAAGCCGTTTGCCGATGGCGTTCAGCTCTGCTTGCAGCGTTCGGGTACGCTCCGCGCTGCCGTTTTGACAGCGCGCCCTCTATGCTTTGCGTCACACCACTTCCCGGCCGATCATTTGACCGATGGTGTCCGCAGCCTGCACGCGCATGCTGGGCGTGGAGTGGACGTAGGTGCTGAGCGTGAACCCCGCACTGTAATGTCCGAGCATTTCGGAGAGTGTCCGCACGTCAACGCCGTTTTTGAGTGCCAAGGTCGCGAATGTGTGCCCTTACGGTATAATTACGACAAACCGGAAAAGCCCCGTATATCAAGGGTTGTAGGTTTATGGCAAGGTTTTTCATCCTTTTCCAAACCGAAAAATCGAGCCGCGAAGTAGT
>ENA-USUG01002078-USUG01002078.1-human-gut-metagenome-genome-assembly--contig:-NODE-2078-length-31302-cov-34.193050_pt1 | contig 31302 bp, 21 predicted proteins | sample MGYA00250059_ERZ773394 | MGnify/ENA primary metagenome ERZ773394 (study PRJEB29103, sample SAMN06111957) | human gut metagenome | biome: human gut; feature: ankylosing spondylitis patient; material... | reverse complement strand
AGATGTCACGGAACTCTTTTTCCTCTGTCAAAGCGGTACCGGTCATACCTGCTTTCTTATCATACTTATTGAAGAAGTTCTGGAATGTAATATTGGCAAGGGTCTTGCTCTCACGTTTTACTTTTACATGCTCTTTTGCTTCAATTGCCTGATGTAATCCATCAGAATAACGCCGGCCCGGCATAATACGTCCGGTAAATTCATCTACGATTAATACCTGATCATCTTTTACCACATAATCCTGATCACGGAACATCAGATTGTGTGCACGCAGTGCTAAAATGATATTATGCTGAATCTCAAGATTATCCGGATCTGCAAGGTTATCAATGTGGAAAAACTGTTCTACCTTCTTTACACCTTCTAATGTCAGATTGACTACTTTATCCTTCTCATTTACCACGAAGTCTCCATCTTCTTCGATTTCCACTCCCATGATAGCATCCATCTTGGTGTATTCCTTCTGATCTTCACCACGTTTCATCTGTCTTGCCAGAATATCGCATGCCTCATAAATGCTGGTGGATTTTCCACTCTGTCCTGAAATGATAAGTGGTGTTCTTGCCTCGTCAATCAACACAGAATCGACCTCATCGATAATCGCAAAATGAAGCCCACGCTGTACTAACTGTTCCTTGTAAATTACCATGTTATCACGCAGGTAATCGAATCCCAATTCATTATTGGTAATATAGGTAATGTCGCAGTTATATGCATCCTGACGTTCCTTAGTGTCCATGCCGTTAAACACAACGCCAACAGTCAGTCCTAAGAATTCATGAACCTGTCCCATCCACTCAGCATCACGTTTTGCCAGATATTCGTTGACAGTTACAACATGTACGCCCTTTCCTTCCAATGCATTTAAGTATGCCGGCAGGGTAGATACCAGTGTTTTTCCTTCACCAGTCTTCATCTCAGCGATACGTCCCTGATGCAGAATAATACCACCAATCAGCTGAACGCGGTAATGTTCCATTCCAAGCACTCTCTTTGCTGCCTCACGAACGGTTGCATATGCTTCCGGAAGCAGATCGTCCAATGTCTCACCATCAGCAAGTCTCTTTTTGAATTCTTTTGTCTTATCCTTTAACTGCTCATCAGTCAGTTCCTGCATGGCAGGCCGATAAGACTCTATCTTATCTATAAGCGGATAAATTCTTTTTAATTCTCTTTCGCTATGTGTTCCAAAGATTTTTTCTATTGCTTTCATATAATGCTCCTATCCATAATTTTGCTTACGCAACTATGAAATATTGTACCACTATCTGCCTTTCTTCACAATATCTAATCCAATGAACGTTTTATAAACTTTTTGTTAAATCAGTGGACTTTTTACAAACAGATGCTATAATAGGCAAAGATTGAACAGGCGATTGCAAAATGGAAAAACAGAATAAGATATTTTTATAGGTGAAAGACTTCACTTCTTTTTAATGGATATGAAATATCTCGTAACTCTTAGCACTTTATTTTTCTTGATTGAAGACTGTCTTTCCGGTTGCTTTGACATAGGATTCCAGAACTGTCCGCCGGTTGCGGATACAACGCCAAACCCGCAAGGGGCACTAGGAATTTCGATGAAATCATGATTATGTCCGGCAACCGGTGTATATTCACATCCGTGTTCAAATACACCTCACTGGCACATCCCTGTGCCAGTGTTGCCGGTTGCCAGTGAAATTCCAAGTGCCCCTAGCAGCTTTGCCAAGGTATCCGCACTCCGGCGGACAATTCTGGAATCATTGTCAAACATTGAAAAGACAGTCGATATAACAAAAAGGAAAATAAAGCGCTTAGAGTTACAATATTTCATATCGGAAAAGAAGAGGAGCCTTTCACCTCATAAAAAATATGTCATACACTATTTTTCATTTTGCAATCGCCTGACAACAAGTCCAGGTATAGAAAGGAGTTTCTTATGCATTACACATACAAAACCAAAGGAACCTGTTCCACCCAGATCGATTTGGATTTAGAGGGAAATGTTTTAAAACATGTTACCTTTACCAACGGATGTAACGGCAACTTAAAGGCTATCTCTTCTTTGGTAGAAGGATTAACGGTAGAAGAAGTAGAAGAAAAATTAAAGGGCATCACCTGTGGATTCAAATCCACTTCCTGTGGCGACCAACTTGCCCAGGCATGCTTAGCAGCCCTTGAAGCGCAGAAAAAAGAAGCATAACAGAACAAAGATGTGCCTTGGCACATTCCCGCGCCTGCGGCGGTCGCTTGCGACATCTACCTTATACGCTGCAGTGCGCATCCTCGCGGAGCGTTTTTTACTTTACAGGAAAGCAATTCCCTGTAAAGTGAAAAAGGGCATCATCTAAATTCTCTTAAGATGATGCCCTTTCATACTATTTCGTCCATTGGACTTTTACCTCATTTCGTATATTTCGTCTTCAATCCCTGAACCCTTCCTCCTGAATCCGTTCGCTTCTGAGTCCTGTTGGACTGGAACCATATCTTTACGTTGCCGTTCTGATTCTCCATCCACTTTTCTTTTGTATTTACCTCAGGTTTTCCTTCCGATTCTGAATCCATGAACTGAATCTGATTTTATTATTTATTATGTCAGGTTTCATAATATCTATCAGCTCTGCATTGGACCGTACCTTCCTTTCTTACTATTGCGTTTCTCTTCGTCTAAACGCTTGTCCGATTCTGATTTAATATCCTGGTGGTATCGACCTCCTCTTACATTATTATGAGTTTGTTCCTTCTCTTTCTGGTGGAATCTCCTCCTTACTTTGTTTCCGTTCATTTGTTTCTTTTGATGATTTGATTATATCTAACTATAGTTCATTTGTCAATACTATTTTTAGAATTTTCTTAATTATTTTTCGTATTTACTTTATTATATTACATATATTGTGTAAATTATCTGAATTTTCAGTTTTATTTAAATTGTTAAAACAACTACAGGAAACATATGTAACTGTAATCTGTCTGCGATGCCATTTCCTATTCGCTGACTTTCCACTCTACCTGGGCACTTTCTTCCTTCTGAAGAGAAAGCAGAAGAGTAAATAACTGATGAATGGTCTCCATCAATTTCTGGCTTGGAAGAATTGCATACTGGGCCAGCCGGTCCAAATCAAAATAGCGGACATTCGGATCCGGCAGGAATACCATGTTGGTACTCCGCACTTCTTCTCCACAAGTCTCAATATTTTCATAAGTAATCATTACAAATTCATTTCCATGCTCTTCGCAGGAATAGGCTGTATAACACTCATCTACTACCCACTGCTTTCCGTCGGCTTCTACAACCGGCTTTTCGGATTCCTCTTTATATTCGCTGGTCTTCATCTCAACATTCCAGTGCTGCTTTCCTTCTTTGGTTCTCTCATATAAATGCTCTAATGTGCTGTTTAAAAATTCTGGTGTCATTTTTGCTGTCTCCTTCTATTTACTATTGTTTTTGTTCTGTACTTTTATGTTGTGGCTGTCCGCAGTTGCATTCGGACAGCCCCAGTTATTTTTGTCCTGTTTTTCTATTATAACACAGCCGCTTCTGCTGTGAAACCATAAGAAATAATACTTTTTAATGCCTTTTCTTTAACGAAGCCCGGATTCCTTTGCCTCTGTTTCCAGTCCGCTGGCAAGATAATCTGCCATGGCAATAATCTGCCGCTGGATATTCCAGAATGTCTGTAAATCTTTTTCATAATTACCGGCAAGCCGCTCACTGATTTCCTGTCCAATCAGTTCTACATGCATACGGAACATTTCTTTTAATGCACTTTCTTCATATTCCGGTGTTGCAGATGCTAAAAGTTCTGCGATGCGGTCTGCATTTTCGTTTAACCGGCGTACCTGCTCCACCGTATCCTTCGTTCTCCCTTCTTTTTTCTGGGTAATCAGTCCACCGGTAAGTTCTACATGGCGCACCAGTAAATCTCTGAGGCTGTGCACCGTATTTTCCGGATAATATCTGCCGAAAAGGTCTGCTATTTCCTCTGCATTATCAATTAATGCAGTAACCAGCTCCTGCTGATCCGGCAAATCCGCCGCCATGCTGACCAAAAGCATCCGGAGCAGGTAAGTATGATTCAGCCATGCCATCCGCATCAGTTCTTTTAAATTTCCTTTTCCGTTGTTATTGGAAATCCCGGAATTTCCTGTATTTCCCGACATTTCCGGTCTTGTGTATTCTCTGCCCGGACATATTTCTATCTTCATTCCAATCTGTAAATTGTAAGGATTTATCCTTGGATTGCTTAAAATAATAGAGGATACCGTTGTCTTATACTGCCGGGAAAGTTTGTATAATGTATCCCCGGCTTCCACGGTATGTTCGATTGAATTGCTGCAGTTCACGCTGACCTCTTTCCATTCTTTCTTACTTTCGTATTAGTTTATGTCAAAAATGTTGATTGGTTCCCCGATTTGCTCTTGCCAGGGAATGCGATTGCGTATACAGTAAAGGAAAAGCATGTTTTTGCGAGGTGTATTATGTCCATTAAAATATTCGTTATGACCCACAAACAATTTGAAGCTCCCACCGATTCCATGTATGTTCCTCTGCAGGTCGGACATGCAATTTCTCCGGAATTGGGCTATCTTGCAGATGATACCGGAGATAATATTTCCCGGAAAAACAAAAGTTTCTGCGAGCTGACCGGCATTTACTGGCTCTGGAAAAATTACCATGCCTGCGATTATATCGGCATCTGTCATTACCGCCGCTATCTCATAAATAGACAGGGACTTATTTTCACGGAAAAAGAGCTGATGCGGCTGATTCAGAATCATGACATGATCACACCAAAGCTTCTGACTTTAAATACTTCGTATTTTAATGGTTTCAGCCAGAACCATCACCAGAAGGATCTGCTGATTACTGAGCAGGTCATTTCTGAAAAATACCCGGACTATGTGCCTGTTTTTCACCATATGGTTCATGATGTACATACTTATTTTGGGAATATTTTCATTACTTCAAAGGAACGATTTGATGCCTACTGTGAATGGCTGTTTGACATTCTCTTTGAAGTGGAGTGCCGGGTCGATATCAGCAGCTATGATAATTACTGCAAGCGGTTGTTTGGATTCCTGTCGGAATTTCTGTTAACAGTTTACATTGCGAAGCAGAATCTCTCCACCTATGAATGTATGGTGGGGATGTCCGGTGAAAAGCATGAAACAAGAATGCTCCGGGAATCTCTGGCAAAATGTTTTGCGGATAGCGACTACCAGAAAGCCCAGTCCATTTTCATGGAAAACTATGTGAAACGTCCGGACATTCTGATGGAAGCTTCTGATATTACCGGTGAATTGCACCTTTGCATGCAGGTAATTTCTACCTGTTCCTTTGAACAGGAACTTTATGGGCACAACCTTTTAGATATGATTCATGATTATCATTCCCTGATGGAATTCTGCCACCGGTTAAATGAAATTGTAAATCATTTTCTTACAGGAACAGAGTCTGCCGCTGATATTTCATGGCTCAAAAAATCCACTGCTCTCTCTCCGAAAGCAGTGGATATAGCGATTCAAATGTTCTGTTCTGATGAGGACTTAAAAGAGAACGTATTTTCAAAAATCTGTTCCCATCTCAAAGATTTTTGAATTCCGGCTTCTTCCTTCTAATCTGCCCATCTTTCCGGTCTCACCTGTTTCTACTGGCAGGCTGCCACAGAAACGGTCCGGCATCCCGGTGAAATAATTTCGCAATGGTCAGAGAATGTTACGGTCATTCCCTCTTTTTCAAAAAATGCTTCAATTGCCGCTTTGAGCATACCCTCTTTACCATCACATGCACAAAATCCTAACGGTTCTACAACGGCTGTCTCCGCATCATGAAAGCTAATACGGTATGGCAGGCGTTGTTCATGTAACGCTGCATTCAGGTGTGCAATCTGGTTATAAGTAAATTCCTGTCTCATAAGCACCCCTCCTCTACGGTCGTATGACAACTCTCTCGTATTACTTCTAGATATATATATTATAACTCAATTTTCTGAAAATATAAAGTAAAATGTATTTACTTTCTGTTATATTTCTATTACCATATTAGTATATTACATTAGGTCATTGTCAACGAGATAAGTTGATACCGGAAAACTTTGGTATCGAAGAACCTTTTGTTTTTATAATATGAAATACCTGCATTTCTTATGTGTGTGTTTCGCTTGATGGTAAACTGTCTTTCCGTTGCTTTGACGGAATCGCTGCACTGTCCGTCGATTGTAGATGCCACCTAACGGCTGCAAGGGGCACCGGAAATTTCGGACAATATATCACTTTATCCGGCAACCGGTGCAAATTCACATCCGTGCTCATATGCACCTCTCTGGCACATCCCTGTGCCAGTGTTGCCGGTTTTCAGGCGAAATTCCAAGTGCCCCTAGCAGTCGTTATAAGGCATCTGCATTTCGACGAACCGTACAGTGATTTTGTCAAACATTGGAAAGATAGTTTTTATAACCAAAAGTGAAACACACACATTAGAAATTCGGTATTTTTATATCTAAAACAAAGGTTTTCGATACCAGAAGTTTTCCGGGGACAACGTATCCTTGTGCGGTCAATACCTGAGTATATTAAATCAAAAGAGGAGAATGTTATGTATGAATGTCCCAATTGTGGCGGAAATCTGAGGTTTGATATTCCAACACAATCACTTTTCTGTGACTACTGTCACACACAGCTGAATCCTTACAGCTATCAGAAGGATCACGATGCTGTGGAGACATCTACTTATGATGTCAACATTTTCACCTGTCCGCAATGCGGCGGTGAAATCTTAAGTACCGAGAATGCTGCAACCGGATTCTGCAGTTTCTGTGGTGCTTCTACGATTCTTGACAGCCGGATTGCCAGGGAAAAACGTCCTGACTACATTGTTCCTTTCCAGATTACCAAGGAGGACTGCAAGAAAGCTTATGGCAAAATGATGCGCCATGCCATTTTTGCCCCTAAGGAACTGAAAGACCCTCGCAATGTAGACAATTTCCGTGGGATTTATATGCCTTACTGGGTATATAACATTACCCACGAAGGTACGGTACAGCTGCCGGCTGAAAAAAGCCACCGGGAAGGTAACTATATTGTAACCGACCACTATAATCTGCTCTGCCAGACGGATGCCTATTATAAAGGGCTCTCTTATGATGCGTCTTCTTCTTTTTCGGATGTTATCAGCGAGAATATTGCTCCCTTTGATGTGCGCGGCATGAAAAGTTTTACTCCGTCCATTCTGTGTGGTTTCTATGCTGATACTGCCGATGTGGACAGCGATATTTATCTGGAGGACGCAAAAGCCATTGCCAATGAACAGACTTATTCCAAAGTCAAAAAAATACCTGCCTTCCAGGAATTTAATTTTATTTATCCGGAAACAAACCATTATATGAGTTATGCATTAAATACGGAATGCAAGGAAGCTGCCAGCGCCATGCTTCCGGTATGGTTCTTATCCTACCGTAACAAAGACCGCGTTGCCTACGCTACGGTCAATGGACAGACCGGAAAGGTTGCTGCTGATATCCCGGTAGATAGACGTAAATTTTTACTCGGTTCCTTTCTACTGGCTATCCCGGTTTTTCTGCTTTTAAATCTTTTCTTTACCATACGGCCTGCTTCAACCCTGATACTTTCTGCGGCACTGGCACTTTTTGCCTCCATTATTTATTTTGTGGAGCTGAGCGAAATCCATAGTCAGGAAACCTATGAGCATGACAGGGGATATCAGTCCAAACAGGGAAATGTCAAGAAAGAAGCCAAAGTAAAAGTAAACTTAAAGCCCCATAAAAGCATGAAATCTAAATTCGAAAACATAATTCCTTATCTGTTTTTAGGTGTATTTGCAATTCAGGTTCTAATGGGAATCTTTAGTTCCGGCGGTTTTTCATTTTCTAAAATTGTCATGCTTATTGTTATCGGCGGTGGGGTTCTGACTTCGCTGTTTGGATTTTCCCAGTTCAGCGAAACAACCACCCGTGGAAAAATTCCGGGATTCCTAGGAGCTTTAATTTCCATTGCTGCTGCTGGAATGATTACTTTCCTGCATCCGGTTTCCGACCTTTATTACTATGGTGGTGCAATTGTATCTTTTGCCGGTATTATTTTTACGCTTCTTAGCATTTTAAAGGAATACAATATGCTTACCATGCGGAAACTGCCGCAGTTTAACCGACAGGGAGGTGATGACCGTGCCTGATACATATAAGAAGAAATACAGCTCTTTTTCTGCAAAAATAATTCTTGGCTGCCTGCTTGCATGTTTCTTCCTCTTACTTAACGGAAGTATTACCTGCAAAGCCGAAACCAAGACCTATACCAATAAAAGCACCGGTTATCAGGTTATCGTTGAGGACGATGCCAACCTTTTAACAGACGAGGAAGAAACCACCCTTGGAAAAGAGATGGCTCCGATTACCACTTACGGAAGTGTTGCTTTTAAATCCATCGATTACAATCCTTACTATTCTACTGAGGATTATATCCGAAGCTATTACCGCGACACCTTCGGTTCCACCAGTGCAACCGTATTTCTCATTGATATGGACAATCGGAACATCTGGATTCACAGCAACGGAACCATTTATGAAACCATTACGAAAAGTTATGCCAACACTATCACCGATAATGTATACAAATATGCCTCTGATGGTGATTATTACACCTGTGCATTTACCGCTTTTGGTCAGATTAATACATTGCTCGAAGGGCGAAAAATTGCGCAGCCGATGAAATATATCAGTAATGCCTTTTTAGCAGTTATCATTGCTTTGTTGTTAAATTATTTTCTGGTACGTTCCTTCTCCCGTGCGAAGAGACCATCGAAAACAGATCTTTTAGGAAAGGTATTTACACAGTGCAATATTGTCAATCCAAATGTCCGTTTTATCCGGCAATCCCGTGTCTACAGTCCGCCTTCCAGCAGCGGCAGCGGTGGCAGTAGCGGTGGCAGCAGCGGTGGCGGCGGTGGCAGCAGCAGTGGCGGTGGCGGCGGTGGCGGCGGTCACAGCTTCTAATCCCAAGACCTGCCTTTTGCCGTTTCATACCGCTATTTCATAACCTGTAGAACCTGCCACCGGCAAATTCTTACAGATGTCCGGCAATAGCAAAAATCCCATGGAGAATATTTCTGTTTTCCATGGGATTCTTTTTGACGTTTCTTTATATTGATATTTTTTATATTGCTTTCTTTTCTAAGTTTTTCATGATATTTAATTCACGCAATGCATAGAAAATGGCAACGACAGCTGCAGCTGCATCTGCGATTGGTCCTGCATACATTACTCCGTCGATTCCCATAAACAAAGGGAAAATAAGAATCAGCGGCAGCAAAAACAGCACCTGCCTGGTCAGCGATACTACAATACCAAGTCTGGCTTTTCCAATGGATGTAAAGAAACTAGAAGACATTGGCTGGATTCCATTGATAAATGTCATAAACATAAAAATTCTGAAATACCGCTCTGCGAACTGGAAATATTCTGTACTTCCATCACCAAATACCGTCACCAGCTGATGTGGAAATATCTGAAATACAATAAAAAATGCAACCCCCACCAGCACGGATATCTCAAAGGCACGCCAGAATGTTTTTCTTACTCTCCCAAAACTTCCCGCTCCATAATTAAAGCCCCAGATTGGCTGACAGCCCTGGGAAATTCCAATACAGATTGCCATAAATACCATATTTACTTTTGAGATAATTCCAACGCAGGCAAGGGGGATATCTGTTCCATATACAGACATTTCTCCGTAATGACGCAGCGTATTATTCATGGTAATCTGCACGATTGCCATGGCTATCTGGTTGATGCAGGAAGCCATTCCCAATGCTGCAATCGCTTTCATATATTTTACCCTCGGACGAAGCATGGAAAGCCGAAGTTCCATTTTACGGAATTTTACAAAATATATAATAACAAGCAGACCTGATACAAACTGTCCGATTACAGTCGCCCATGCGGCTCCTTTGATTCCCCAGTTAAATGTAAAAATAAATAACGGGTCTAAAATCGTGTTGATAATTGCACCCACAAGCATACAGGTCATGGAATAGGTCGGGCTTCTGTCCGCACGGATCAGATGCGTTCCGCCGGTTGTGGATACCAGAAACGGGATTCCAAAGGCTGTAATAAATGTATAATCCTGTGCATATGGCAGCACATCCGGTGTTACACCAAATAAATACAGCAGCGGATTTAAAAACAGCAATACGATTGCTGCAATTATCACTCCACAGATAAACAGAAGACCCAGTCCTGTTCCTGCAATCTTATTTGCTTCTTCTACATTTCCTTTTCCGGTCTCCAGATTATAATTGGATGCACTTCCGATTCCAAGTAACAATGCCGTTGCCGTGCAGATAATGGATACCGGAAATGCAATATTTGTTGCGGCATTTCCAAGCATGCCAACGCCCTGTCCGATAAATATCTGATCTACTATATTATAAAGGGAACTTACCAGCATGCTGATGATTGCCGGTATTGCAAAGCGGGCAATCAGTTTCCCGATTTTTTCTTCCGCCAGCGGATTCTTCGTAGTTTCTACTGTGTGTTCCATCACGGTCTCCTTTCTTTCTCCGGCGAAGGGGAAAGCTTATGACTGAAACAAATAATCAATTGGATATTCAGCAATTAACTGTTTGTTGACGGAAAATACCAACCGTTCTTAAGTACATGTTTTTCTTGATTGTAAACTGTCTTTTGCCTGCTTTGACTGGAATACTGTACTGTCCGCTGGATACGGATGCCACATAAGTCCTGCAAGGGGCACTAGGAATTTCGATTTACAGCCTGCTTTGTCTGGCAACCGGCACAAATTCACATCCATGTTCAATTGTGCCTCGCTGGTACATCCCTGTACCAGCGTTGCCTGTTGTCAGACGAAATTCCAAGTGCCCCTAACAGTCCTTAAAATACATCCGTATTTCAGCGAACGGTGCAGTATTACTGTCAAACATGGAAAAGACTGTTTTCATAGCAAAAAGAAAAACATGTACTTTAGAACTGTGGGATTTTCCAGTCACAAACAGGCAATTGCTGAATAACCAATGATTTTGTATTATCTTATAAGCTTTCCCCATCGCCTGCATAAAGCATTTCATACCGAACGATTGTAACACCCATTTTCTCCGAAGTCAAACCAGCGGTGGAAGAGATTTCATAGAACATAGAATGTGCCTTGGCACATTCTCGCGCCTGCGGCGGTCGCTTGCGACATCTACCTTATACGCCGCAGTGCGCATCCTCGCGGAGCGTTTTTTCCTTTACAGGAAAGCAATTTCCTGTAAAGTGAAAAATATGTCTTTTGCAACCATACCCAAAGAATGGTATACTTAGCATAGATATGGAGGTCGTATGATACAGACAGATAAATTGGTACAATTCTATTGTGCCCAGTATAAAACCTTTGCGAAAAAGAAGCATAAAAAAACGATACCGGAAACAGGTCCTTATCCGAAGCGGATGCAGCGGCTTTCCAAGGAACTGCTGGCTATCCATTCTCCGAAGATAAAACAGCCGCAGCTGGAGAATTATCACCGTCAGCTCCGTAATCTTTCCTATTTTGTTTATCGGGATGCCAATCCCATTTATATTATGCAGTTTGAGACTTATCTTGTTGCTGAGCTGGTCCGTCTTGATATCAGTTCCCTGCGGGACGAGGAACCGGAATTAATTACAGAGCGTTTCTTAAACTTTTTATATCAGGAAATGCCCCTTGCAATCTGCCGGCGCACCTTAAAGGATTTGTGCCATCAGTATGGACAATTTGGAATGCGTCATCAGATTGTCGGGATGGTTCCGTTGAAACCGGAAACAGAATTTCCACAGACCAGGGGCATGCAGCGGCATTTTATCCTGCATGTTGGTCCTACCAACTGTGGCAAAACTTATCACGCATTAGAGCGTTTAAAAGAGGCTTCGTGCGGAGTCTATCTTGGTCCTTTGCGTCTTCTAGCGCTGGAAATCTATGAGAAAATGAAAGATGCCGGCATTGCCTGTACAATGCTTACCGGAGAAGAATGCATTCCGGAGGAAAACAGCCGGATTACTTCTTCTACCATTGAAATGTTGGACATGGAACAGCACTATGATATTGCCGTTATTGATGAAGCACAGATGATTGCAGACCGTGACCGTGGGCACTCCTGGACCCGCGCTATTCTGGGGGTAAAAGCAGATGAAATCCATATCTGCATGAGTCCTGCTGCCGAGGAAGTTGTTACCCACCTCATAGCCCTTTGTGAGGATACCTTTGAGGTTCGCCACTATGAACGGAAAACTGCACTGGTCTGTGAGCAAGAGGCATTTGTTTTTCCGGATGATGTCACAGAAGGTGATGCACTAATCACTTTTACCAAGCGTGCTGTCTTAGACATTGCCGGACGATTAGAACGTGAGGGAATTCGTGCCAGTGTCATCTACGGCAGTCTTCCACCGGAAATCCGCAGAAGACAGATTCGTCTTTTCTTAAGCCACAAAACAAAAGTAGTGGTTTCCACCGATGCCATCGGTATGGGACTGAATCTTCCGGTACGAAGAATTGTTTTTATCCAGACAGAAAAGTATGACGGCATTTCCACCCGCCCGCTTAATATTCCGGAGATACGGCAGATTGCCGGACGTGCCGGACGGTTTGGCATGTATGACACCGGTTATGTCAATGCCATGGGCGAGGATGCCAGAAATTATATTGCCAAACGTTTTGACCAGCCGGAACCGGTTATTAAGAAGGTAAGCCTTGGTTTCCCACATGTCCTTTTAGATATGGACGAGCCATTAAATGCCATTTTAAAAATATGGAAATCCGTAGAGCCCTCTGCTCCTTTTGAGAAAATCAGCATTGACGAAATTCTCTTTCTATATGATAAGGCATATAAAGCCCGTAAAGAAATCGATGGGTTTGAGGATAAACATACCCTCTACCGGATGCTGACCTGCTCCATTGATATCAAAAACCGGGATATCGTTGATTTGTGGCTCTATTACTGTAAAACCTATACTGCTGATGTCTCCCTTCATTTTCCATCACTGATTATGTGTAATGACAAGGGACTGATGCGTTACGAAACTTTTTATAAAATGTTGGACTTGTACCATCAGTTTTCCACCAGAATGGGAAAAATTTCTGATAGCGAGCGATTAAACCGGGAACGGGAAAAGACAGAAGATACAATTATGAAGCTTCTTGCCAAAGATAAGAAGGATTATATCCGCACCTGTAAATACTGCGGCGTAACGCTGCCGGTAGGTTATCCGTTCCGGGTCTGTGAGAAGTGTTATGGACACAGTCCCTATAAAAAAATCTGATAACAGGAGGTAATCATTATGTTTCTTTCCATTGAGTCCAAACATCCAAAATTTTATCAGGTCTTCCGGATTTTCATCGTATTTTTTGCATCGATTCTGTATGCATGGAACCTGCGTTGTTTTGCGAAAACTGCCGGATTATTTCCGGGTGGCTTTTCCGGAGTATCCCTGCTCTTGCAGGAAATCGGACTGACCTTTTTCCATATTGATATTCCATATACCTTTTTCAACGTGGCTTTAAATATTTTCCCAATCTATATCGGTTTCCGGTTCCTTGGGAAAAAATTTACCTGGTACTCGATTCTTACGATTTTCTTATCCAGTATTTTCGTAGACCTGCTGCCGGCTTATGTATTTACACAGGATGTTCTTTTAATCAGTGTGTTCGGTGGTCTTTTAAACGGATTTGCCATCTGCCTGTGCTTAAACGTTGGAACTACTACCGGTGGAACCGATTTTATCAGTATTTATCTTTCTTCCCAGAAGGGAATTGATGCATGGAATTATATTCTCCTTGGCAATGTCATTATCCTTGCCATTGCAGGTGCTCTCTTTGGCTGGTCTATTGCACTTTATTCCATTATTTACCAGTTCTGCAGCACACAGGTAATTCAGATGCTTTATAAGCGTTACAAGAAAGAGACTCTGTTTATTATTTCTGATAAATCCAATGAAATTTATCATGCGATCCGGGAAACCACCAACCACGATGCCACCCTCTTTCAGGGCATTGGCTGTTATGAAGAAAAAGAAAAGACGCTTATCTACTCCGTCATTAATACGGAGGCTAAGCGCCAGTTAATTCCTATGATACGTTCCATCGACCCACATGCCTTTATCAATATTGTAAAGACAGAAGAATTGGAAGGCCGGTTCCACAATACGCCAAATGATTAATGCATCATCTGGTATACAAAACTACTTTTCCTGATACCGGTCATAAATTTTCTCCGGTGTCATCAACGAAACTTCATCGATGAAAACATTTCGGAATGTCATGGTACCGCCCTGACATTCCTTTGTTTTTTCTGCGGCTGCCTCGCCGCACAATCCAATAAAACTGCAGCAGGCTGCTGCCGCTTCTATAGTTGCTTCTGTTCCAAGAAATGCACCCAGCATAACCGATGACATACAACCGCTTCCGGTAATATGTGCCATCATTTCATGGCCTCTTCTGCATTCAAAGACTTCTCCGCCATCCGTAATCACATCCACTGCACCGGATGCAATCAGTATGGTCTTCTGTGCCCTGGCATACTGCTTCATGCTTTCCACATCAACAGACTTATCCGATGCATCCACACCGGTTACGGTATTGCAGTCCTTTAACAATGCACGAATCTCAGAATAATTTCCCCGAATGCAGGTCGGGTGAATTTCTTTTATCAAAGTCTGGCATTTCATCCGCCGGTAAGTAGAACCGGAAATTCCTACCGGGTCTAATACAATGGCATGTCCCATTTCATCCGCTTTCTTTCCGGCTTTTTCCATAGCTTCAAAATCCGCAATAGCTCCAAGATTGCAGACTAAGGCTGCTGCCCCTTCTGTTATCTCTTCCACTTCCAGCGGATGATGTGCCATGGTCGGAGATGCGCCTGCTGCCAGCAGAATATTGGCACAGTCATTGACGGTCACCGCATTGGTTATACAGTGAATGACCGGACGTTTCTTTTTTATCTCATGATGCAGTTCTGCAATTTTTCCGGCTTCTAATTCCATATTCTAGTTCTCCAGACTGTCTTTCATCTTTGCTAACATTCCTGATTTCTTTAAAGGAATGGTAATAATCATTGCAATAATGGTTCCGCCACAGGTACTGATTAAAAATGGTACTACAAAAGTAAATAATGCTGCTGCTGTATTTCCCATTACCAGATAAGCAACCGGATAAGAAAGCATTCCACCGATAATTCCGGTTCCTACTACCTCACCGATATATGCAAATGGGAGTTTCTTTCCATATTTATAAAGGAGTCCGCCAAGAAGTGCTCCACACATGCTTCCCGGAAATGCCAGTGGACTTCCCAATGCTAAAAGGTTACGGATTAAGGATGCAATAAATGCCTGGGCAAGTCCCCACCAAGGTCCTACCAGAACAGCACACAGTACGTTTACAAGATGCTGTACCGGGGCACATTTTGAGCCGAATACCGGAAATGAAAACAGGCTTCCTACGACTGCGATTGCTGCAAAAATTGCGGTTACGGTTAATTTCTTTAAGTTTGATTTGTGATTCATTTTGTCCTCTCTTCTGTTCCCATCCGAGAGGACGGGAACCTCTTAGTTTTTCTTTACTGCTTCTGCAACTTTTTCCACAATCACGCAGAGAATGACGGTAACCACCATATCCGGAAGTGTATTTCCAACCGGAGTATCTATGTGCATCAGCACACGGTAAAGCACAAATCCGATAAGCCAGACACCCAGATTACGCCACTGAAATGCCATGTCTTTTGCATTGGCTTTCTTTAAAATGAAATAATCTGCAATCTGTACGGCAATCATCGGAGCAAAGACAGAACCGATAAGATACAAGAAATTCGTGATGTTATCCATCGGATATACAATTGCTGCAACAGTTCCGATTACCGTTACAATAATCGCTGCCCATTTCTCATTGATTTTCTTAGAAATGGATACACTGGAAACACCTGCAGAATAAGCATCTAAGAAGGTTGTTGTTACTGTTGAGAAAATGATAATCACAAGTCCTACGATACCAAATCCGGTCTTTAACATAATCTGTGCAATATCATATTCACCGGTAATAAGTGCTGCACCCATACCAATGACATACATGAAAATGCTGACCAGACTGTATACAACAACACTGACTGCAGTTGCTGCAAATGGCTTTTCTGCTTCTCTTGTATAATCACTGATTAATGGCAGCCAGGAAAGTGGCATTGCTACCGCAAGCTCTACGGCTGCGCCAAAGGTAAGGCTTCCATCATCCACGATTGCCGGAATGGCTCCATTTCCAATAAAAATCACTTTAAACAATACCAGTGACAGGATAAATAATGCGGTCATTGCAACGGTATTGAGCTTTCCAAGATTGGTAAGTCCAATCAGGATCCAAAGGATAATAAGGACTCCGATAATGGCTGCCCAGAACCAGTTTGCTACCGGAATGACACCATTGGCTGCCAGTGCGCCATCATAAATCATTATGGCTGTCCATCCTACCAGCTGCAATACATTCAACGCTGCAAAAAGAAGACTTCCCTTCTCTCCAAAGCTCATTTTTACGGTTTCCATGGCACTTCTTCGTTCTCTTGCACCAATTATTCCTGCTGCAAACATCATCAGTCCACCGATTAAGTGTCCCAATAAGATAGCTGCCATGGCTTTGCCAAATCCAAGTGGTGCAAAATAAGTTCCGGTTAAAATTTCAGCAATGGATACGCCGGCTCCAAACCAGATTAATCCGTTACTGAATACAGATGTTTTCTTCTCATTCATTGGTATATTCTCCTTCTATTGCAAATGCGTGATTCATCGGGCCGCTTCCCTTTCCAAGATCCAACATGGCTGCCAGTGCGCCGGATATGTAATTCTTTGCGTACTGCACGGATGTTTCCAGGCTGCGTCCCTTGGCAAGATTAGATGCTATGGCAGATGATAAGGTACAACCGGTTCCGTGGGTGTTTGGATTGTCAATTCTCTTTCCGTGGAACCATACCGGCTCTTTTTCCTTCTGCCAGAGCAAATCATTGGCATCATTTAACTGATGTCCGCCTTTTAATAACACGGCACAACCGAAGGTTTTACAAATGATTTCTGCTGCTTTTTCCATATCTGCTTCTGTCTTTATCTCCATACCGGAAAGCACTTCCGCTTCCGGGATATTTGGGGTTATAACAGTTGCCAGAGGCAATAATTTAGTTTTCAATGTACCGATAGCGTCATCGCTGATGAGCTTTGCTCCGCTGGTCGCTACCATAACAGGATCCACGACTATATTTTTTGCGTGGTACGCTGTCAGTTTGTCCGCAATTGTCTCTATCAGAGCACTGGAAGAGACCATTCCGGTCTTCACTGCATCCGGATATATATCCGTAAAAATACGATCCAGCTCCTCTGCCAAAAATTCTGGAGTTACCTCCATAATGTCTGTTACGCCGGTTGTATTCTGGGCAGTAAGTGCCGTGATCGCACTCATGGCGTATACGCCATTGGCGGTCATCGTCTTAATATCTGCCTGGATGCCGGCGCCTCCACTGGAATCACTTCCAGCGATTGTTAATGCTGTGTTCATACATTTGTCTCCTTTGCATTAATTTTGTATAGCGACCTAAGGTGGTGCCCCCAATCTGCCGCTGTGGTTTGTTATTACATTGCAGGCGATGATATATCTTACTATATTTCCAATGAGCAATCCCGCTGTCCTTGCATACCTTCTTTGTCTTTCAAGGTCACTAGAATTTCCCGTAAGTATATCTTTTTTCCGGCAAACGGCGAAAAGTCGCATCCATGCTCCATTCCGCCTCGCCGGCACATCCATGATGCCGGCGTTGCCTGTTGAATAGGGGAAATCCAAGTGTCCCAGGAAAGACAAAGAAATGGTATTCCAAGGACAGCGTGTTTCCTCATTCAAAATAAGACTCATCTTATCATCATCTGCACTTTATATAAGTAAGACTTTTTTATGTCCTATCTTATTCATGATTTTTTACTACCATATTTACTTTTTGCAACAGTTCTTTCGTTCCCTCTTCGATGTCTTCACATGCGAAGATTCCACTTACAACTGCTGCTCCTGCAATTTCGCATCCTTTTAATTTCAGGATGTTATCGTGGTTGATGCCGCCAATTGCGACTACGGGGATGGTGACGCTCTGACAGATTTCCTGCAGCAGAGTTAGTTCCATCGGCTTTGCATCGGTCTTGGTGCTGCTGCCAAATACGGCTCCGCTTCCTAAGTAATCTGCACCGGCTTTTTCTGCTGCCTGTGCCTGTTCTATTGTTTTCGCAGTCACTCCGATGATTTTATCTGTTCCAAGAATTTCTCTTGCACGGGTCAGCTCCATATCGGACTGTCCCACATGCACGCCATCGGCCCCTATCCTTTCTGCCAGTTCCACATTATCATTGATGATCAATGGTACCCTATAACGGTGGCAGAGTTCCAAAAGGCTTCTGCCTTCTGCTTCAAATTCCGGCTCAGATAATTCTTTTTCCCGAAGCTGCACTAAAGTAACTCCGCCCTTCAATGCTTTTTCTACCTGCTCATATAAGGTCTCTCCCTTAAGCCAGCTACGGTCGGTAACGGCATAAAGAAGAAGCTGTTCTCTTGTAATATTCATATGTGATTTCTCCTCACTACCTGCAAAAACAAAAGTGCAGGACCTCTGTAAAAAAGATTCCTGCACACTAAGTAATCGCACCTGCGTTTCGTTATCTCCCTACGTTGGCATTATCCAAATCAGGTTCTGGGTTAAAGCTTCTGCTTACTCTCAGCCCGCCTATGCGAGCACCCCATTTTTCAACGATTTTCATTATACACATTCCCCACAAAAAAGCAAGCTATGTTTTCCATAAAATACCTTGAAAACCACAAAAAAATGGCTTAGAATTAGTTTAGCTTATTATATCATTGTACGAAAGAGAAGGATTAAGAATATCTATGAATTATGATGAAAATGTTTTTAAAGCCAAGGCCAATATCAAAGCCCGCAGAATCTGGCTTGTATTTTCCCTGCTGCTGACCGCTAACTATGGTGCCGATATGTCCAACGGTCTCTATCCATCGAAGCAGTATCTCTATTTTGTTCTGCTCTGCTGGATTCCATTTTTTATTGGAGAATTATTTCTAAAAATCAAAGGCAAAACTACTGACATCTATCGCTATATACTGGTGCTTGGTTACGGTATCTTTTATACTTATCTTTTATGTACCACAGCATCCCCAATTGCATTTACCTACATTCTGCCGGTAACCAGTCTTTTAATTATTTTTAAAGACCGGAAATTCATGCTGCAGTGCGGTATTGCAAATACTATCAGCGTAGTAATCAGTATTATTTACCGCTATATGGTATTAAGCTGCACCACTGCTACTGACGTAAAGAATTATCAGCTGCAGATATCCTGCCTGATTCTGTGCTATATCTGTTATATCATGTCCATCCGCCACTTAAATGAAGCTGACGGTGCATTAACAGACAGCATTAAGAATGATTTACACCGTGTGGTAAATACCGTAGAAAAGGTGAAAACTGCCAGCAATAACGTTATGGATGGCATTACCGTTGTCCGGGAACTGGCTAATGAAAATAAACACGGTTCTGACGTTGTCTTAAAAGGAATGAATAATCTGACCAACAACAATCAGGAATTACAGAACCGTACGACTTCTTCCCTTGATATGACAACTGACATCAATTCCCAGGTTGAGCATGTTGTATCCATGATTCACGAAATGGTATCTTTGACGGATGAATCCATTCACCATGCACAGATTAGTTCTGCCGACTTAGAGGGTCTGGTTACAACTACCGGCACTATGTCAAAGCTTTCCAGCGAAGTAGAACAGGTTCTTACGGAATTTACTTCTGAATTTGAAAAAGTAAAATCTGAAACCGGAACCATTGATAATATTTCCGGTCAGACAAACCTTTTGGCATTAAATGCTTCCATCGAAGCTGCAAGAGCCGGAGAAGCAGGAAAAGGATTTGCTGTTGTTGCTGAAGAAATCCGTACCTTGAGCACTGAAACCAAGGCTTCATCCAAACAGATCCAGGATGCGCTGATGCGTTTGGATGAAATCTCCGGCAAGATGACAAAATCCATTGAAGAGACCTTAAAACTTATTCAGCTTACTCTTGAGAAAGTCACACTGACCGGCGAAAACGTAAATAAAATTACCGCTGACTCATCTCAGATGGGTGAGCATATACAGGTCATTGACAATGCAATCAAAGAAGTGGAAACATCAAACCGACAGTTAGTAGAAAACATGAAGTATATTTCTGAAATTGTCGATACCATGACACTCTGCATTCATGATTCCGATGATATCAGTCAGCGTATGGTAAGTAAATATGATGAAAGTGCTAACAATATTAACAGCATAGAAAATGAAATCCAGGCGTTAATGTGCAAGCTTGGAATCGGCGGCTTCATGGGTATTGAAGATATCAATCCTGGTATGAAAGCAACTATCCGCCTGACGAAAAACCCCGACCATGATTTCCATGGTGAAGTTCTGAAACAGTATTCCAACCAGATTATACTTTCCCTGGAAGAAAAGCTTTCTCTTCGTAACAGTGAATCCTGTTCCATCCAGATTACTGTTGGAAATGTACTATACTGCTGGGATAATGCTTCCATCCATGTAGATAAAATAACCTCTGATTTCGTCGTAGAAATCACCGGCAGTCCAAATATTTTAAACAGACGGAAATATCCTCGTGCCGACCTTTCCAATTTCTGTAATATTACAGTTAAGAACACCGGAGAAACCTTCCATGGACGTATGGAAAATATCAGTGCCAACGGATTTGCTTTCCTTTGCGATGCACCGTTCTTTGCAGATAGCAAAGGGACTGATATTCTCTTAAATATCCTTTCCTTTGATTTACCAGATCAGGCTGCTTTGGAAGGTCATATTATCCGAAGTTCCGACGACGAAGGCATGTATATCGTCGGCTGCCAGATGCCGGAAGATAATCTGGCAATCAAAGATTATGTAGAACAGTTGTTAGGATAAAAGAAAACTCATAGCAGATTCCCAGTCGGAATTTACTATGAGTTTTCTTTTTGGTCTGTATCTTGTATTTGTAATCCCCGGCACTACTTTTCCTGACGTTCTACTTCCATATTCTTAGGCAAGACAAGATTCAAAATAATGGCAGTAAGGAATACAACTGCTACACAGTTTTCCGCAAAAATAGAACGGATAATGCCTGGGAAGATTGCAAATAAATCCGGCAGCTGGGTAAAGCCTAATCCGATACTTAAGGACAGTGCCGATATGGTGATATTTCTCTGGGAAAATCCACATTTTCCAATCATCTGCAGTCCACTGATTACGATAGTTCCGAACATCATAATCGTACATCCACCCAGAACGGCACTTGGCAGTGTGGCAAGCACTGCGCCCACTACCGGAAAAATTCCTGCCAGAATCATAATTATAGCTCCTGTTGCAATGACAAAACGGTTTACAACCTTGGTCATGGCAACCAGACCTACGTTCTGGCTGAAGGATGTAATCGGCATACAGCCAAATACCGAAGATAATGCACTGACAAATCCGTCACAGGCAAGCGAGCCCGCAGTTTCTTTTGTAGTAACGTCACGGTTTAAGCCGGATGATGCCAGTGCCGAAGTATCTCCGATTGTCTCGGTTGCCGATACTAAAAATATCAGAACAAATGCGATAATGGCATCTGCATGAAATTCCATTTTAAATGGCATCAGATGTGGCAGCGCCAGAAGATTTGTATCGGAAAGTGCAGAAAAATCAACTACCCCCATACACAGTGCCACGATATATCCTACAATCAGTCCGAACAGTACGGATAACTGTTTGAAATAGGATTTTGCTACAATATTAAATACGATACAGCATACCAGTGTCACAGTTCCAAGTATCCAGTTGGTTGCAGATCCGAAATCTGCACTGCTGCTGCCACCACCAAAGGAATCTGCACCTACTTCAAGCAGAGAAAATCCAATTGCTGTTACAACGGTTGCTGCAACAATCGGTGTTACCAGTTTCATCCAGTATTTGGATAAAAGTCCAAGGACACCTTCTACGATACCTCCAACAAGAACCGCTCCCATGATTGCTCCATAGCCATACTGTCCGCCAATGACACAGGCAATGGATACAAAGGTAAAGGAAATTCCCATGACAATCGGAAGTCTTGAACCGATTCTCCAGATTGGGAATAACTGAATCAATGTTCCGATTCCAGCAATCATCATTGCACTCTGAATAATCATTGCCGTATTCTTTGCATCCATTCCGCAGGCCCCTGCCACAATCAGAATTGGTGCAATATTAGCTACAAACATAGCTAAAATGTGCTGTAAACCAAATGGAATTGCATTTAAAACCGGCACCTTTCCATCCAGCGTATAAATATTATCTACGCTGACTTTCTGGTCTGCTGCCATACCCTCTTTTGTGTTTTTTCTTTCTGAGAAACTCATTTTCTTTTTTCCTCCGTTATCTATTTCCGCAATAGCATACTCGCTATCTTTTTTATCTTATGACGGAACAAAGGGGAGGTCAACTTCTTTTTACAATTTCCAGCCTGCTGCCTGAAGCTGTGTCTTTGCCATATGCCGGTAAACGCCATCCTTTGCTGTAAGTTCTTCCGGTGCACCCTCTTCGGCTACCACTCCATCTTTTAATACCACAATCTTATCTGCATCTGCCACCGTACGCATGCGGTGTGCAATAATCATAACCGTCTTATCCTGAATCAGCCGGGACAATGCCTCCTGAATCAGTGTTTCATTATCTACATCTAAGGATGCGGTTGCTTCATCTAAGAATATAATCGGCGCATCCTTTAAAAATGCTCTTGCAATAGAAATTCTCTGACGTTCTCCACCGGATAATTCAGAACCGTTTTCCCCAATCATGGTATGCCAGCCCTCCGGCAGTTTATCTGCAAATTCATCACAGTGTGCCAATTTTGCTGCCGCAATGACTTCCTTGTCTGTTGCATCGGAACGTCCAATACGGATATTTTCCATAATCGTATTGTTAAAAAGTGTAACATCCTGAAAGACAATGGAATAAAGAGACATCAGTGTTTCCGGGGCAATCTTTGAAATGTCCATGCCGCCTACCGTAATGGTTCCCTTATCGATATCCCAGAATCTTGAGGCAAGTCTTGAGACCGTGGTCTTACCGCCGCCGGATGGTCCGATTAATGCAGTGACTTCGCCCTGTTTTGCGGTAAAGGTCACATCCTTCAGCACACTTTCCTGACTGTCATAGGAAAATCCCACATGGGAAAATGCAATGTCATATCCGTCATATTTCATCTCGGTGCTTCCACTCTGTACCGGATGGGATAAAATTTCATCCAGCCGCTCGCACTGCACATCCACGCTGATTATGGCAGCAAGGTTCTGCAGGGAAATCTGCATCGGGTCATAAAGTCTTGATACCAGTAATAAGAACATAAAGAAAGTCAGTAAATCAATACTTCCTTTCGAAAGTAAAATTCCGCCAACCAGTGCTACCGTCGCAATTCCAAGCTTTAAAATCATCTGGGCACCGGATACAAAAACAGCATTTCCAAGTTCTGCCGCCACTGCATGTTTTTCTACTGCTTTAATTTTCTTCTCAAGTCCAGCCATATAATTTTCCTGTGCATCATTTGCCCGTAAATCCCGGACCGTCTCCAAGCATTCCTGAATGCCATCTGCGCAGGCCATTTTCAGTTTCATCTGTTTTCTGCTAAGATATCTTAAAAATTTTCCGGCACTCAGCACAATGAGGAATGATACCGGAAGTACCCACAGTGCAGCCAGTGCCATCCGCCAGTCAAAAAAGAATAAGCTGACAGCAATAATTGCGGTGGAAACACAGGCTCCAAAAAGCTCCGGAATATAGTGGGAGGATGCCGTTTCTATCGTGGCACAGTCCGCCATAATGGTGCTGGTCAAATCGGATAAATCCTTTTTGCCAAAGAAAGATAATGGAATCTTTCTTAATTTTTCTGCCAGCGTAATTCTTCGCACACCACTTTCCACATAGGTGGCAAGGAAGGTGCAGTTATACTGGATATACGTTGTCACTGCGATCAGAACCAGACAGAGAATACTTCCCACAAGGTAGAACACGCCTCTGCCGCTCAAGTTATCATTCAGATAATCCTCCACCAGAAAATACAGCAGTCCCACCGGAAACATCAACACAATATTGGAAACGGTTGCTGTCAGAAATGCCTTTATCATGTCATTTGTGCCCTGCTCTGAAAGTGCATATTTATGTTGTAATTTTTCTTTCCAGCTCATGTTACGCACCTACCTTCCACTGTACCGATTTGTTGTATTCTTCCCACATATGGGCATATACACCATTTTTCTGAAGTAACGTCTCATGGGTTCCCTCTTCTGCAATACTGCCATCCTTTAAGACACAAATCCGGTCTGCGTCTACAATAGAGGACAGACGATGGGCAATCATAATTACGGTCTTGCCCTTAGACAGTCTGGAAAACGCTTCCTGCACCTTTGCTTCATTATCCGGGTCTGCAAAGGCTGTTGCTTCATCAAGAATCAGAATCGGTGCATTCTTTAACATGGCTCTTGCAATGGAAAGCCTCTGTGCTTCACCACCGGACACATAAGTTCCGCTGCTTCCGATTACTGTATCAATTCCATCCGGAAGCTTCGCAATAATATCTTCACACTGGGCTTCCTTTAATGCCTGCATGACTTCTTCCCTTGTTGCATCTTTCTTTCCCATGCAGACATTTTCCAAAATGGAAGTTTTTAATAATTTGCTGTCCTGGAATACAAAAGATACCATATCCATTAACTGCTTGGAAGAAATTTCCTTCACATCCTTATTTCCAATCAGGATGCGTCCTTCCGTAGTATCAAAGAATCGTGCCACAAGGCTTGCCAATGTTGTCTTTCCACCGCCGGACGGTCCTACAAATGCCACATGCTCGCCCTCTTTGATGGTAAGATTTATCTGATGCAGTGCATCTCTTCCGGCATCTTCATAGCGGAAGGATACATTTTCAAAGGTAATGGAGTTGTTCTCCGGCTCCTGTGCATGGGCGGTTTCCGGTAACGGTTTCTTTTCTAAAATGCTTTCGATACGGGAAATTGCATCTGCTACAATCAGCTGATTTTCACTGGAATACATAATTTTATTCATGGTCACAGTGATAATCGGCGTAATGATAATATAGAACAAAAGATTCAATAAAAAGGTATTATCTCCTCCTTTTCCGGTAAAGAAAAAGGTTGCTGCAATCAGCACTGCAAATACCGCATTGATTGCTGTTGTATACACCGTCATTGGTATCCGCATTTCCTTCGTGTATGCAATTGTCCATTTCTCATATTTCTGAATGGATGTTTGGAAACGTTTGAAGGAAAATACAGACTGTCCGAAAGTCTTTACTACCGGGATTCCACGGACATATTCCACTGCCTCACTGGACATTTCGTCCAATGCATTCTGATATTCTTCCATCTTATCTTTCATACGCTGTCCGGTCATGGTTCCCATAATCAAAAATGCTGCCACCACAGGAATCAGGCTCAAAAGTCCAAGCCGAAAATCAAATACCATAAGCAATACTAAAAGGCCTGCCGGTGTTGCGATGGCTCCTGCCTGATCCGGTAACTGGTGTGCCAGATAGGTCTCTGTTGCTGCGCTGGATTCATTGACGATTTTACGGATTTTGCCGGTTCCGTCTTTATCTAAAAATCCCATTGGCAGCGTCAGGATATGCCGCATCAGGCTGGTGCGGATATTTGCCTGGACGCGGAATGCTGCCAGATGGGAACACATCAGCGCGCACACATAAACCAGCATGGATAAAATGGCAAATCCAACGGCTGCCCAGCCATATTCTTTTAAATGAGCTGCTTTGTCAAAATCCGGTGCCACAGAAAGTACTTCTTTCATAATTCTCCAGATGTAATAAAATGGTACCAAAGCCAGCCATGCGCTGATTACCGATAAAATCCAGGATGCTATGGTCAGATAGCGGAATTTACCGGCATAGGCAAAAAGCTTTGATAAGGAACTTTCCTTTTTCACTTTTTCTTCTCCTCCTTTAAAAATAATTGATTCTTTCTTCTTATTGAAACGAAAACTTTTTTTAACTATTCCCGGTGTGCTGCAATCACATATTTTCACAGCCAAGCGCCACCTCACTGTTGGTATTCAGGCAGAAGAACTGACTTCTTGGATTCTGGAATGCACCTTTTTGATATTTCCATTGCATAGTGCTATCTAATATGAATTAGGTTTAACTAACCCGTGTTTTTAAGAAAAGACTGCTTCCTGCTGTTACAAGATAAGCAGTCTTACTATCTTTTACACTTCGAATTTTAAAATGGTATTCCAGCCTGCATAGTTGAATTTTTCCAGCATATGAACGTATTTCCGTGCAGTTTCTTTCTCCATCTTGTGACGCACAACTTCAAACATGCTGTCAAATAATGCCCTTGTCATGATATGGATGAATTCTCCCGTCACTTCATTTTCCTCTTCATTCTGAAAATGAATAACCTCCATGAACTTGTAGGTATATTCTGCCTCTACTTCTGCCAACTGTTCTACAAAATTCTGGAACTTCGTTCCATAGGACGCCTCTAATAACAGCTGAAATGTGGTAAAATTATCATAGATGTAATCCAGCATTTCATCCATTCCGGATATTACATAGTCATCCATTTCTTTCGGCTGCCGCTCCGGCTCTACTGCATGAAATTCTTCCTGCGTCTTCACGAAAAGATTCATCATATACTCTGCCACCGGTCCTACAATTGCTGCAAACAGCCCTTCTTTGTCTTTAAATCTGGAATAAATAGAACCTGTAGTTGTTCCCGCTTTCGCCGCAATGGTGCGAAGCGATGCATCGGAATAACCCTTTTCTAAAAATTCTTCCGTTGCGCAGGAAAGTATTCTTTCCGATACGCCTTCGATTGGTTTCGTCACTGATGCCTCCGTTTCATTTATAACAGTGTTATATAACACTGTTATAAATATAATTAGTTTTGGGGAAGATGTCAAGGGGTTTTTCGTTACCTTACACTCTTAAAATACTGTATCAGTATATTCTTAATGTAATTATACCTTCTAGCATAAGAATTTTCCACCCGGATTAACTCAAATCCATGTGACCGGCAAATTGCATTTTTCTTCTCGTCTCTCGCCCGTACAATGGCATTTTCTTTATGTTCTTTTCCGTCTAACTCAATGGCGAGTATCGGCATGTCCTGTCCCCGGTATCCTTTTTCATATACCACAAAGTCAAATCTTCCGGTATAAAAAAGGTCGTCATAGGATTCATTTTCCTGAAATACGTGTGCAATGCTGACTTCTCTCTGCACAACGCAGCGGTTATTTGTATTCAGCACATTATCTAGTGCATGATTTAATGTGGTTAAAAATGCAGCCTCTGTCTGCGTGCTGTACGGCTTGATTCCCAATGCCCTGGAAGAGGTCTCTCTTGCTGTCACCTGCGCCTCACCGTTGGTCTGGACATAATCTACCAGTTCATAAATATCATCATCCCCAGCGGAATGCAGACGCTTCAGTTCCTTGATATCCGACAATATTACCAACTGGTCTTTTGCCCGGGAGGTTGCCACATTAATCAGTTCTTTATTATTTTTCAGCCAGTCATAAGTTCCCTGATAAGTCTGCTGGGTGATTGCCAGCGAAAAAAGCACAACATCTTTTTCATCTCCCTGAAATGCATGAACCGTTCCGCAGGGAATATTTTCCATCCCATTGTCTTTCAACGCCTTGTTAATCAGCTCTTTCTGATTGGTAAACGGAGTAATGATACCAATACTCTTATCCGGATGTTCTTTGATAAACGAAATAATCTCTTCCACTTCCTGCGGCGCTGTATTCTTATAGTTGGTGGTATTTGCTGGAATATTCTTAAAAATCAGCGGATTAGCTTCTTTATCCGGACTGTTGATAATCAGCTTGTTGTTATAATATTTTTTATTATTAAATGAAATAATTTTTTTATTGCAGCGGTAATGGTGGCTGAGCAGAATTTCCTCGCTGACTGCATCACATGCCAGATAGGTCTTATAAATGGAATTCTTTATATAATCATACTCATCTGTCACTCCATAAATCCGCTTAAGCTTCTCATTATCTATGGGATTCAGCAGAATTACCGGGCTCAACTGCTGCGGGTCACCTACTAACATAAGACTTCTGCCCCGGATAATCGGCACTAATGACATGGCAATATTTCCCTGGCTTGCCTCATCCATGATGACCATATCAAAATAAGTTCCCGGCTCACCAATCTTATGTGCCGATATGGATGTAGTTGCAATAAACGGGAAAATTCTCTGGAACTTCTTCAAATTTTCTTCCTGACGGATATAGGTATTAAACTGCTTGACTTTCTTTTCCTCATCCGGACAGTTTACAATCTCCATCAAATCCTGATTTTTCGGTTCCTTCAGACGCTGAATATATTTTGCAGACGTATAGTAGAGATATTTCTTAAACAGCTCCTCATCTTCCACTACAAGTTTCAATGCTTCTTCATCTGTAATCTCACCAATTTCTGCTAATTTTTTCCGTACCTCCTGAAGCTGAACACCCTGCAATTCTGTCTGAAAGGTCAGATGCTGATTAGTCTCTATCATTTTAAGAATCGCTTCTTCCCGCTCCTTTAATTCGATTCTCTCTTCATGCCTCTGTAAAAGCTTGGTCAGCTTCTCCGTCCTTCTCGTCTTATCGTCCTTGTTCTTCTCAAGGGTACTGTCAAATATGGAAATATCCTTTGTCCGCTTATACAAATCCCGAATATCATCCAGTGCCTGCAGCACGCATTTATCATTTCCAAGGCGGATAATCGGAAATGGTATCATCCCCTTATTCCGATAAGGAATGGACTTTAATTTATCGCACACTCCATCAATGGGATGATTGTTATAAGACGCAAATAAGACCGTTTTCTCGTTAAAGAAAGCAGTCACCATAGTATTTACGATGGTATTTGTTTTGCCGGTTCCCGGCGGTCCCTGGATATATGCCAGCGGATATTTCATGGCATTATGAATTGCCAGTAACTGGTCCAGATTGATTTTCCGGTCTAAAAGTGTTATCGGATAATTTTTCCTTCGGTCTACCTGTTTTAACAGTTCTCCGAAAAATGCTTTTATCGGAATGGTCACTTCATCTTTTTCATACATTTTATGAATTGCTTCATACTCCTGATGAAGATCCACCAGCAAATCCCTGCCGACTGCAATTACATATGGCATATCATCCACACCATTTATCTGGGGATTGGACTTCGTTATTTTATCTTTTATCAGCTCCTGATTCTTTTCAAAATCATTTAAAAGTTCATAGTCATCTGCATCTAGGAATTTCCTTATTCCGAATTTTGCTTCCGGCTTATTCTTCTCCAACGAAAACTCCATGCAGACGGTTATTTCTTCATCCTGCCTTAAGGTCTTCTTCTGCACATCCAGCCGCAGCTTTCGGTATGCCAGCACATATACGCCTTTGGGCGTATGTATACTTAATACGTTTATTGCCAGCTGCTTCATTTTCTTCTTGGAAGCGGCATCCTTTGCTCCATATTGAAACTTTGATACAATCTGCCTAAACTGCTCCGGTGTGAGCTTATAAGTCCCCTGCCATTCACCATCCAGATGCTCAATGAGTGCATAATCTGTTTTGTAAGGTACAGAATCCATTTTATTGCAGTCAACAAGATAATTCAGCACCTTCAGATTTGCAATATTATCAAAGATTCTCCGGTATTTTCCCTGATTATATGTAATATCATCTATCAGCTCCTGCTTAGTTTCAAAATAAGAGCCTTCTATTACTGCCGATGACAGTATGGATTCAATATAAATGTAAAGGCTCATTGTGGTATACTGCCCCAAATGCAGTCCCATTACATGCATGGATTTCCGGATAGGGTCTATCTCCATAATTCCAATCCAATATTTTGTTACTTCATCTTTTCCGTTTCTGTACTCTATACTGAGCCATTTTCTCTCATGAATGGCCCGGAAGATATCTCTGCAAATTGTGTTCATGGTTTATAATTGTTTTTCCATTCCTTCTTCTGAATATGATTTTATCCACCCGCATCGTACTGCATCTGAAACTGTATATTTCACCCCATACCTGTTGCTAAATATAAATTGCAAAAGAGAAACTTTCTCCTGCTTCATTTCACTAAGTATAACAGCAAACAACTCTCCAACCAGCCAGTCATGTACATATTGTGCTGTCCACTTTTTTCTATTATCAAAATATTTCATCCGTTCACTTTCTCCTATAGGTCTATACATTCCCGGTTTCCAAATCACATCAATATATCCCTCCATTTTAGGTATAAATTTCAAATATGCATATATTTCTGCATCCTCATTAGAATCGACATTCCTGCGTAGTGCCACCATATCATTATCAGAATACACCTGAAATATATTATAAGGCTTATCTTCACCATCATATGGATGCTTTTTCATAAATTTTAAAAACTCCGCAAAAAAATTCAATTCTAATTCTAAAATCTTATAATAACCTCCCTTTTCTTTATATTCCTGGAAATTTTCAGCACCCAATTCAGCTCTTATAATTTCCTTCTGTACAATATAGTCATCAAATAATCTATCTATAATTTGGGCAAATTGTTTAACCATATCAGTAGATGCTTTAATCATTACATTTGGAAGACTCATAACATAAAATTTTTCATCCTCTAATGTTTTCCTGACTCTGCACCAGCTTCTTTCATATGCATTTTTTCTCGAACTGCATCCTTCAAATAATATAGCTACAATATCTTTCTCATCAAATCCTATGTCAATATCCGTTTGGTATAAGCTTCTAAAATAAACCATACAACACATTTTATCATTATACCGTATAGGTAAATAGGCATCTATTCTAACCTCTCCTAAGCCATAATGAAATACCATTCTATCTCCATTATTAAAGCACTCATATTCTATCTTTAGATCTTCTTCATTATACTTATTCGGTTCTATATTACTTGGCTGTAAAATAACAGACTTTTCTACACCACTAATTTGTAACTTTTTTTCATATTTCTCCCATATTTTTTCCGCTTTACGAGAAGCTAACTCATGGAAAAATCTTAGATTACTTGTTTTAAATGGGATGTTTGTTTTTCTTTTATTACAATTAGAGCAACATAACATATAATTCTCAATAGAATTTTTAACAAATTTTTTATCTTCTAATTCTTTAAGATACCTCTTTAAATCTTCATCATTTGAATTTTTAACTTTCTCTAAGCTTAAGTTATCCGGTAGAATATGATCA